>Ga0193740_1000411_pt1 | contig 11909 bp, 11 predicted proteins | sample L2s1metaG_FD_145072 | JGI IMG/M metagenome (GOLD analysis project Ga0193740, IMG submission 145072) | Soil microbial communities from a riparian zone of the East river system, Colorado, United States - L2s1 | ecosystem: Environmental > Terrestrial > Soil > Riparian zone | place: USA: East River... | reverse complement strand
CATTACCAAGCTGGTAGATACCATTAAAGATCTAAAAAATATTCCCGGCCCGAAACTGCTACATATCATAACAGTTAAGGGTAAAGGCTATGCTTTGGCCGAAAAAGACCAAACCAAATGGCATGCTCCTGGTTTGTTCGATAAAATCACGGGTGAGATATACAAGAAAAAATTTGACCTGCCTCAACCACCTAAATACCAGGATGTATTTGGTCATTCAATTATTGAATTAGCGGAAAAAAATGAAAAAATATTTGGTATCACACCTGCAATGCCAAGTGGTTCATCTCTAAAATTTATGATGGATAAAATGCCCAATCGTGCATTTGATGTTGGCATTTGCGAGCAACATGCCGTAACCCTGAGTGCCGGCATGGCTACACAGGGAATGAAGGTATACTGCAACATTTACTCTTCATTCATGCAAAGAGCTTATGACCAGGTGGTACATGATGTGGCTATTCAAAAACTACCGGTAATATTTTGTTTGGACCGTGCCGGCCTGGTTGGTGAAGACGGACCGACCCATCACGGTGCTTATGATATTCCCTATTTCCGATGCATTCCAAATATGGTGATCAGTGCGCCAATGAACGAACAGGAATTACGAAACCTGATGTACACAGCGCAACTGGAAAGCACGAAACTTCCATTTGTTATTCGCTATCCACGCGGTGAAGGTGTGATGCCTGAATGGAAAAAGCCTTTTGAAGAAATACAAATTGGTAAAGGCCGAAAAATAAGAGATGGGAAAGACATTGCTATCCTTTCTTTTGGTCATCCCGGAAATTTTGCCGCAGCCGCAATTCGTGAACTGAAATCGGAAGGTATTACACCCGCTCATTACGATATGCGGTTTGCGAAACCTTTGGACGAAGTTTTGCTTCATGAAGTGTTGCAGAATTATGAAAAAATCCTGACTGTAGAAGACGGAACAGTGATTGGAGGGTTTGGAAGTGCAATCGCTGAATTCATATCTGAGAATAATTACAAAAACGATTTGAGAATTCTGGGAATTCCAGATCGTTTAGTAGAACATGGTACGCTAAAAGAACTTCATCATGAAAGTGGCTATGATGCTGCCGCCATTGCAGATGCCGTGAGAGAAATGATGACCAGAAGTGTTATTCAATTGATTTCTTAAGGTTCCCAAAGTTTCGAGCACCCCGTTCAACGTAAACACAGTTTATTGTTTTTAAAAATCATACTAAATGATGAGCAAAACTGTTGCATTTTTTATGTAACTTTTATCTTATCTTATTTTTTTTACAACCAATAAACTTCTGTTATGAAAAGAACATTATTTGGCTTGCTATTCGGCATACCAATATTCGCCATGAGTCAATATGGTTTGAAAGCGGGTGTCAATTTTGCCAGTGTTACCAATGCCTCCTCCATTAACAGCAGCAATCAAAGCGGGTTTATGATCGGTGCTTTTTTGGCTCCGCCCAGCAAGAGTATTCTTAGTTCACGAACCGAGCTTGTTTATTCAAAACAAGGTTACAATTTCGAAACAGGTACAAGGTCTGGCAATGTTGACCTGGACTACCTGATCATCCCTCAGTTAATGGGAATCAACATCTCAAAATTTTTCCAGTTGCAGGTGGGATTTCAGATGGCTTTTTTGTTAAATGCACAGGCAGATACCATCAGCACCAGCGGAATAGCCGGTTCGTATGCTTCAGTAATGGACTATTACAACAAATTTGATTATGGATTTGGCTTTGGTGCAGAAGTTCATCCTTTCAAAGGGTTACTACTTGGTGCACGATATAACATCAGTGTGGCTAAGTTGTATAAAGATTTGGAAACGGGTCAACCACCTGCCTTTACTGTAGAGGATGCAAAAAATAATGTTGTACAGATTTATGCCGGCTGGAGGTTTGGAAAATAGTATCACAACAACCTCATATGTTCTTCATCCGTTAGCCCTTCCTGTACTTCGTTGTATTCTACAATAAAATTATTTCTTCCTTCGCCGATTATGATGCGAAGGAATTTTCCCTGCACCAGTTCAAGCATGGAAAGAAACAGGAAAATGCCATGAACACGATTCTCTACCTTTTCAAAAAATTTTTCAAAGGACAATGTACGTATACTTTGTGCCATCGAAATAATGTCGGTCTTTGTTTGTTCCATTGAGTAGTTGTAGCGAACTACTGTGTGAACAGGCCTGTTTAGACGTTCACCGTATTTTTGCATCACTTTTTCAAACGCTTTCATCAGGCGGAAAAGAGTAATGGTTTGCATTTCTGTTCCTTCGCTGGCCTCTTCACCAATTGCCGATAATTCTTTTTGAATATTTCCCCTTTTGATCATCAGCATTCGATCTGCTTCCATCTCTGCCATCTTAGCCGAAGCTTCCTTATACTTTTTGTACTCGAGAATTTTGTCAACCAGTTCCTGCCTTGGGTCAATTTCATTTCCCAGCGCATCCAGTTCTTTACGCGGCAACAGCATCTTTGCTTTGATCCGCATTAGTGTTGAAATAAACAGAATGAACTCGCTGGATAATTCAATATTCAATGATTCCTGGCCATGAATGAATTCCAAAAAGTCGTTGATGATATTTGTAATGGGGATATTATAAATGTCAAGTTCATCTCTTTCAATAAAAAACAATAAAAGATCAAACGGACCCTCAAATTGCGGAAGCTTTATCTGGTAATTCAACTATTTAGTTTTTAATAGAAAAGTCCCGTTAAACGGGACTTCGCAAAAATAAAGTTTTCGGTCTTAACGGCCTATTTCTTCAGCGAATCCCTGATTTCCATTAGCAATTTTTCCTGTAATGTATATTCTGGTGGGGTCGGTTCTGCGGCAGCGGCCTCTTTTTTTCGCTTTAAACTGTTCATGCCTTTAATTAGCAGGAATATAGCCATTGCAACAACTAAAAAATTTAAAACCGCTGCGATGAAGCTCCCATATTTGACAGTACCCCATGTCAGATCTTTGAGATCTTTTACATTGGCTGCTTCAAGCGCAGGCGTTAAAATAAGAGGCGTAATTATATCGGTAACGAAGGAGGTAACAATTGCTCCAAAAGCGGCACCAATGATAACGGCAACGGCCAGGTCAATCACATTTCCCTTGAGAGCGAATTCTTTAAATTCTTTAACAAATCCCATAACAATTGATTTTGGTTAGTTTAAATTACGACTGTTCAGGTTTATTTATTCAATTGTGGATATTTCATATCCAGTTCTTTTAGTGCCTTCACCAGCGTTTTAGCCACAATGTATTCCTTGTACCAGTTTTGATCTGCAGGTACAATAGTCCAGGGCACTGCATTACAGTTTTCAAAAACATCTTCATAAACCTCCATGTACTGGTCCCATTTTTCCGCTTCCTCAAAATCCTTTTTATTGTATTTATAATGCTTGACTGGATCTTCCAGTCTTTCTTTAAAACGGTCCTGCTGTTCTTCACGGGAAATGTGCAAATAGAACTTGAAGATGGAAGTGGAATTATGCAAAGCTAAAAGTTCTTCAAAATCATTGATAGCAGCAAAACGTTTTTCCGCGGTAACATCGTCACACCATTTATGAACACGGGTGATCAATACATCTTCGTAATGGCTGCGATTAAACACGGAAATCATTCCCTTTGCAGGCGCATGTTTATGTACCCGCCATAAAAAATCGTGACTTAGTTCCTCTTCAGTTGGTGCCTTAAAAGAAGTAACCATTATACCCATTGGATTCAATTGTCCCAATACTTTTTTAACGGCACCATCCTTACCGCTGGCATCCATGCCCTGGAAAATCACCAGAACAGAATGTTTTGATTCTGCGTATAAAACGTTTTGAAGTTCGTCTAACTCCTTTAATAGCGCTATTGTTTCTTCTTTTGTTTCTTTTTTATCAAATTCCTTTGGCGCTTTAGTTGAAATTTCGCTCAATACAGCCATAATTAAATATTTCAGTCACCAAATGTAAACTTCTGCACTTTTGCAAACGCGATGGCAAAACAAAACTTTACCAATTGGCTGCTTTTTGTTGTACTTGCCCTGGTTTGGGGTAGCTCATTTATATTGATGAAGACCAGTGCCGAACATCTTAACGGTTTGCAAATAGGTGCCATTCGGATATTTGCAGCAGGGGTTACATTTCTTCCATGGGCGGTGTTTCATATTTTTAAAATTCCTTTGAAAAAGCTGGGAATAATTTCATTAACGGGGCTGTTTGGAAACTTTTTGCCAGCACTGTTATTTGCTTCAGCCATTAAAGCAAATGGTGAAAGCTCATTGGCAAGCATACTTAATTCACTGACACCATTATTTGTTATTGTAATTGGTTTTTTGTTTTTTAAGTCGAAAGTACAACGTCGAAAAATAGCTGGTGTGCTGATTGGGTTTGCGGGATTAGTGATTCTCAGTCTATTGCGTGGGCCTGTTTCTGCAAATGATAATAGCCTTTTATTGATTTTGATCGCAACTGTTGGTTATGGTATTACCGTCAATCTGGTGAGCCATTATTTAAAAGGCATCGATGGTTTCAAAATCGCTTCCATTTCCCTGGCTATTATGGCCATACCCGCTACAATAATCATGTGGCAGCAAAATGTTTTTAATATTGCACGGTATGATGAAGAATCCCGTTGGTCAATAGTTATTGCGTGTTTATTGGGAATTGTTGGAAGCGCTATTGCCACGGGGCTGTATTATGTTTTAATACAAAAGGCAGGAGGGCTATTTGCTTCGCTGGTAACTTATGCTATTCCAATTGTTGCCATGTTCTGGGGACTATTGGCACATGAACATATCACTGCCATTCAAATTGGTTGCCTGGCAATGATATTGGCAGGTGTGTATATAGCTTCAGCAAATCCACCTGCTATTGATTCATCGCAAAGTCCGGATGCTAAAAAGCGCTCCGATTCTACCACTGTAGTACCTTAGAAGTACTGAGGCTGTTATTGTAGCCCGTCAAGCTAATTTCGTGTTGAGCAGAGTCGCCTTTCTTTATGGAATTTATTCCCTGTGTTATACTGCCATAATATCTTTTTCCTTACTGGCAAGGTGTTTATCTACCAAAATAATATAGCGATCGGTTAGCTGCTGAATATCATTCTCGGCATCTTTGGAAGCATCTTCGCTCAAACCATTTTTTTGCGCTTTTTTAATGCTTTCGATCGCATCCCGGCGCACATTGCGAATGGACACTTTAGCATGTTCGCCCTCACCGTGCGACTTTTTTACCAGGTCTCGTCTTCTTTCTTCGGTCAATGGTGGTAAAAACAAACGAATCAGGCTTCCATCATTCTGCGGATTAATTCCAATGTTGGAGGCTATGATGGCTCTTTCAATTGGCTGCAACATATTTTTTTCCCATGGCTGAATGGAGAGAGTTCTTGCATCCATTACGCTGATATTGCCAACCTGGCTTATCGGAGTGGCGGAGCCATAATAATCAACAACAATTCCATCAAGCATTTGAGGGTTTGCTTTTCCCGCCCTGATCTTTGTTAGTTCGGCTTCAAGGTGGTTAATCGCTTTTTTCATGGAGTCTTCGGCTAACTCAAGAGTTAAGGCCGCATCTTCTGCTGACATAGCTTTGAATTTAGTAGCGCAAATCTAATAAAGGAACGAGATATTAAAACAAGATCATTGCTCTGCTACAGCAGCTTCATTTTTTATGGGAACTACTTTGGTTGCCGGCTGAATAACCGGTTCGGCATTTAAATGTTGAAATGAACTTGTTATGACAAGTGTAGCAGAAGGCTTTTTCACCAGCATGAGTATCCCAATAACAGCCGTTGATATCGCCAGCATTAAAAGAAGTAACATATTTGAGCCCAGCGATCTCCCGAAGTAAGCCATCACAATAAAGGCAATGTTCAATCCCACGCAGGAAACAGTTACATATCGATGGTTTAATCCCCGGTCAAGAAGCAGGTGATGAATATGATTACGGTCGGGAATAAATGGCGATCTGCCTTTGGCTATTCTAATACTGAATACACGCAATGTATCTAAAAGTGGAACCACCAAAATTGAAAAGCCAACCGCAACTGCAGAGGCAACCGGCACTTGTGCAGAAGGTGCATCAGCAACCGCAATGAATTTAATAACCAGGATAGCATTTACTAAACCAAGGAGTAATGAACCGGAATCTCCCATAAAAATTTTTGCAGGATTGAAATTAAAAACCAGAAATGCCAAAAGGCTTCCTGCCATTCCAAATGCCAACAGAGAGAAAGCCGGTAAGCCCGCAGAGAAAAAATAAACGCCAAAAATGGAAGTAGTCAGCACACCAAGACTGCCTGCTAACCCGTCCACACCATCAATAAGGTTATAGGCATTTACAATCACAATAATGGTAATATAGGAAACCAAATAACTCAGGGGTGCCGGCAGGGTTCCAAATCCTAAAACCCCATGCATGCTTTCTATCCTGACTCCTGCAAGATGAATTAAAATTGCGGCTGCAGCTAACTGTCCTAAAAATTTTTTTATTGCTGATATTATCAGTATATCATCTTTCAATCCTAAAAAGAAAACTACGATAGCCGATGCAAAGAAAAATTGAATCTCGGAATTTTGTTTGCCTGAAACGGTAAGAAGACATGAAAGAAAGAAACCCAAAAAAATACCTACCCCTCCCAGAGAAGCAGTCGGACTTGTATGTATTTTCCTGGCGTCGGGTAGATCAAATAGTTTTTTTTCCTTGGCTACTCGCATTATGGCCGGGATGGCCAGAAACGTAACAATAAAGGCAAGCGAGCCTGTCAGTATCACACTCAGCATTCAGAAGGGATTATGGGTTGTACAATTGGTTTCATGGTTAATCTTTCGGGACAAATCTTAAATCAGGGGTACAAATGTAATAAGTTCAAAATATATTTCTTAAAAAAAAGGTTGCACATTTGCAACGCAAAAAAGTATTTGGATTTTTCTTTCTTAAAGAAGTTTAAAGAATAATAAAATTTTTATGCCAACGCTAGTTGAAATAGCAACACAGATCAGAAGAGATTGTTTACGAATGGTACACGGAGCACAAAGCGGACATCCTGGTGGTTCCTTAGGTTGTGCTGATTTTTTCTCAGCACTTTATTTTGATATTATGAAGCATTCGCCCCAGCCTTTTGATATGGATGCTAAAGAACAGGATGTATTCATCCTATCTAACGGTCATATATCACCTGTGTTTTATTCTGCGCTTGCACGTTCAGGTTATTTTGATGTAAAGGAATTGTCGAGTTTTAGAAAAATGAACTCCCGCTTGCAGGGTCATCCTACCACACATGAAGGTTTACCGGGTGTTCGGATAGCGAGCGGTTCGTTAGGCCAGGGTATGAGCGTTGCTATTGGAGTAGCACTTTCAAAAAAGTTGAACAACGATAACAATGTGGTCTATTCTCTACACGGCGATGGGGAATTACAGGAAGGCCAAAACTGGGAAGCCATCATGTTTGCCCCTAACCATAATGTTGATAATTTAATCTCTACAATTGATTGGAACGGACAGCAAATCGACGGTCCCACTTATAAGGTTAACGACCTCGGCAACATTCGTACAAAGTTCGAATCCTTTGGCTGGCTTACACTCGAAACGAATGGCAATAATATGGATGAAGTGCTTCACGCTTTGACAGAGGCGAAATCATTAACCGGAAAGGGTAAACCAATCGCGATTATAATGAGAACCATCATGGGAAAAGGTGTCGATTTCATGGAGAATGATCATAACTGGCATGGAGTAGCACCTAATGACGACCAGTTGAAAAAAGCATTGGAACAATTGCCTGAAACCCTGGGCGATTATTAACTGAAACTCCATCATTTATTCTTCCCGTAAAGCAAATTGTTGCAGGGCTGCCTTTCGGGCAGGTATCCAGGAGGCGACCAAAGCAATGATCAACACCGTTAGTGCTACAAGTAAAAAATCAGATAAAACCATTTTCACCGGAAAATAGTCGATCATGAATGTGTTGCCCTCTAGTGGAATGAGGTGAAATTTGATCTGCAACTGCCCAATCAAAAATGCCAGCAACATGCCTGCTCCTCCGCCAATAATAGCAAGCAATAAGCCTTCGCTCAAAAATATTTTTTGAATGAACCCCCTGCTGGCACCCAGTGCATGCAGTACAGAAATATCTTTTTTCTTTTCAAGCACCAGCATGGTAAGTGCACCCACCATATTGAATGCAGCAACAATTAATATTAGCGAGAGAATGGCATAGATGATCCATTTTTCAATTCGCATAACTGAAAATAAACTTGCATTTTGCTGAAACCTGTTTTGAACCAAATAGTTTTTACCAAGTATTTTTTTCAATTCATCTTTTACATCATCGGCATCGGTACCATTGGTTACGCCAATTTCGGCCGCACTGTATGCATCTTTACCCATCACCAGCATTCGTTTTATAAAGGCCAGATTGGTGATTGCATATTTGTTATCAAAATCCGGCTGAATAATAAATGTTCCCGCTGTGTTCACAGCCTCAGTACTCAATGATTGAAGAGGATCGTCAAGATTTGTAACGTCTTTGCGCGGCATATAAACTGCCAATGGGCGAATATTACTTTCGGATTGTACATGAACAGCATTTTCAACACCGGCTCCTAAAATCAAGAGCGGCTTGTCTTCAGTACCGGTTTCAAAATTTCCACCCAACAAATGATCTGCAACTGTTGTAACCGAAGTATAGTTGCTGTCTACTCCTTTAAGGTAAATCATGGATTGATAGTCTGCGGAATCTGCATCATTGGCTTTATTTTGTAACAGAGCTTTTTCCTCTACCACCAGCGAAACGGCTTTAATGCCTTTTACTGATCTTATTTTTTGTAATTGTTCGGGGGTTAAAACAATTTGTTTGCCTGAAAAAGGGGCAATTTTTACATCGGGATAAAATGAGGAATACAGGGATTTTACCAGTCCCTCAAAACCATTAAACACACTTAACACCAATATCAACGAAGTAGTACCAATGATGATAGCCACTATGCTTATCCAGGAAATGATATTGATAGCATTGGTTGTTTTTTTTGCTTTGAAATAACGCCAGGCAAAAAGAAAATTCAAAACGAAAAGTTTTAGGTTCAAAGTCTATTTAGAGCCGGTTTCTTCATCAATTTCCTTACTATCGTCCGTTTTTATCTGCTTGAATAATTCCTCCATTTTAAAAACATGGTCCAATGTATCATCCAAAAAGAATTTCAGTTCCGGTATTCTTCTTAATTGATTCCTGATCCTTGCTGCAAGTTCCTTTTTTATTTCCCAGGCTTTTTCCTGGATCTTTTTCAATGCGCTTTCATTGTCAGCAACATTAAAAACACTTATATACACTCTTGCCTCCAAAAGGTCGGGAGTAAGTTTTACCGATGAAATGGAAACCATTCCTCCATTAATCATATTCAGTCCCAATCGTTGAAAAATAAAATTGATCTCCTCCTGGATCAACCCCCCTATCTGCTTTTGTCTTTTACCTTCTTTCATCAGAAATCATTTATTTTATTTGGCCAGTTGGAACTGGCGTTTCATAACAAGCTATTAAATATAATTCTGTCTTTGCTAAAACAGCGACGGACGCTGTAAAATTACTTACTTTGCTGCTTCCACACCTAGTGTTCAAGCCACAATGAAGAAGTACGCAAGAGTTTTTAAATATATAAGTGAGTATAAGAGTGATGCCTTTCTTTACATTTTATTCATAGTTCTTTCGATCATTTTTTCTTTGCTTTCGCTTGGAATGTTATTTCCTTTTTTGGAAATGCTTTTCAACGGTGATAAGGCAGGAACCTCCGGTTTTATCAGCACTTCAGATAGTTCCGCTATCCGCTTTGTTCGCAGGACTCTCGTGAATAGTATCAATAGTCCAAGAGGCAAAGAAGGTACTTTGGCATGGATCTGTGTTTTTATCATCGTATCTATTTTTCTGAAAAACTTATTTCTGTACCTCGCTTACCGGATTTTAAATCCTCTAAAAAATAAAATTGTCAATCGCCTTCGGGATGAGCTTTACGAAAAAATACTTCAGCTACCCATTGGTTTCTTCACCGAAAAAAAGAAGGGAGATGTCATCAGCCGTATGACCAATGATGTTGGCGAAGTTGAGGCATCTGTAATTGGAACTTTAGAAGGTTGGGTAAGGGACCCTTTGAATATTATAATTACGTTGATCACACTTTTAATTATTAGTGTGCCCCTAACCCTGTTTGTTTTTATTTGCATACCAGTAGTTGGTTTTGTAATTGGCCGCATTACCAAATCACTGAAGAAACAATCGCAGGATGTAGCCATTCATTATGCCGAATCGGTTTCTATTTTGGATGAGACACTATCTGGGCTGCGGGTGATTAAAGCGTTCAATTCAGAATCTTTGCTGAAGAAACGTTTTTTTGAAAACAATGAAACCTTGTTACTTGTCAAAAATAAAATTGGATATAAAAGGGACCTTGCTTCACCCATGTCAGAATTTATGGGTGTTATTATTTTCACACTGATTCTTTATTTTGGAGGGGTGCTTGTTTTGAGCAGCCAGTATGCATTAACAGGCTCATTACTTCTTACTTACCTGGGTGTGTTTTATAATTTGATCAATCCGACCAAAACGCTCAGTACTTCGTTCAGCAACATGCGCAAAGGTGCCGCCGCTATTGATCGCATAGAGGAAATACTAACAACAAAAAACACGGTTGATGACAATGTACTGGGTAAAAAATTAGAAACATTCAGCACCAGCATTGAGCTAAAGAATATTTCGTTTGCCTATGACGGTGTGGACGTGTTAAAAAATATTAACCTGACTATTGCAAAAGGCAAAACAATTGCGTTAGTGGGTTCTTCCGGTGCTGGCAAATCAACTCTCGCCGACCTTATACCCCGTTTCCACGATGTAAGTGGCGGAGAACTCCTGATTGACGGGATCAATATCAGGGATTATTCACTTAAATCTGTTCGTGATCAAATCAGTATCGTTACGCAGGAACCGATTCTATTCAATGATAGTATTGCCAATAACATTCGCCTTGGTAAACAATCTGCCGCGACGAATGAGATTGAAGATGCCGCTAGAGTTGCCAATGCTTACCATTTCATTACAAAAAAAGAAAAAGGATTTGATACCAACATCGGCGACCGTGGAGGTAAACTCAGTGGTGGTGAACGCCAGCGATTAACCATTGCAAGAGCGGTTGTAAAAAATCCGCCGATATTAATTTTAGACGAAGCCACTTCATCACTCGATACTGAAAGCGAACGATTGGTTCAGGATGCCATCAACAATATGATGCAACACAGAACTTCTATTGTTATTGCCCATCGCCTTTCTACCATTCGGCATGCAGACGAAATAATTGTTTTGCAAAAAGGAGAAATCGTTGAAAGGGGCAACCACGATGAATTAATGAAAAAACAAGGTTACTACTACCGGTTGGTACAAATGCAGGAACTGAAATAGAGGGGGCCCATCCCGACCTTCCCGGTGGGAAGGCCGCCAACGGACAGCCCTTGCTTATTTCACGATAATTACTAGTCTCAACATGCTTCCCACGTTGAGACTTTTCGATTTATGTAATGAATAATGAATTGTTAGGGTCTGTGCAAAGCGAATTCCCCCCACCGGGGGTCCCGATAGCTATCGGGATTAGGGAGGCCCCTCTCTATTTCAAAATTTCCCTGGCAATAACAATCTTTTGAATTTCGCTTGTCCCTTCTCCTATTGTACAAAGTTTTGAATCACGGTAATGTTTTTCAACCGGAAAATCTTTTGTGTAACCATAACCGCCAAATATCTGCACCGCATCGTTAGACACTCTTACTGATACCTCACTTGCATAATATTTGGCCATTGCTGAAACTTTACTCACTGGCAGTTTTTTTTCCTTTAAATGGCAGGCCTCCAGCGTTAGTAAATCGGCAGCCTCAATTTCGGTCGCCATGTCGGCCAGTTTAAAGGAAATA
>Ga0193740_1000410_pt1 | contig 11917 bp, 9 predicted proteins | sample L2s1metaG_FD_145072 | JGI IMG/M metagenome (GOLD analysis project Ga0193740, IMG submission 145072) | Soil microbial communities from a riparian zone of the East river system, Colorado, United States - L2s1 | ecosystem: Environmental > Terrestrial > Soil > Riparian zone | place: USA: East River... | reverse complement strand
GCCTCCCGTAGGAGTCGGGCCCGTGTCTCAGTGCCCGTGTGACTGGTCGTGCTCTCACACCAGTTACTGATCGTAGGCTTGGTGGGCCGTTACCCCGCCAACTACCTAATCAGGCGCACGCCCATCCAAAACCGCCGGAGCTATAATAATAAAGCGATGCCACTTCATTATCTTACGAGGTATTAATCCGGGTTTCCCCGGGCTCTTCATCAGTTATGGGTAGGTTGCGTACGTGTTCCGCACCCGTTTGCCGGTCGCCAGCGAGTGTATTGCTACACCCCTGCTGCCCCTCGACTTGCATGTATTAAGCCTGCCGCTAGCGTTCATCCTGAGCCAGGATCAAACTCTCCATTGTAAATGAGTTTTGACACTGACTATTAAAATTCTCAAATAAGAAAATTAACGAGTCAAAATCGAATATAATTCGCTTGACTTACCTAGTGTCTATCAATTAAGATAAACGTTGCTGTTGCTTCCAAACTTTCAAAGATCTTAAACCGTTTTTTACAACGATCTCGAAGATGATAAGATTTCGAATCTCAGGCTCCCGATAGCTATCGGGACCTCATCTTATTTGTTTTAAAGAACTCTTTTTGTATACCGTTTTTTTAAACGGAGTGCAAAGGTAAGAGCCGAGTTGTTACTATCCAAAATTATTTCTGTTTAGTGAAGAATATTTTGGAGCCATTAACAATTGAAAAAGAACTAGATAAATGATTTTTTAAAAACGGACTGCAAAGATATGTGACCTATACAATTCGCACCAAATTTTTGATGATTTTTTACTCACAAAGATTTTTTAAAACCTGTGGACAAAGTCGTGAGTATTTGATGATTCAAAAAGCGGGTGCAAAGATAAGTATCGTTTTGATTGTCAACAAATTAATTTGCACCATTTCTGATAAAAAAATGTAAAACCATTTTTACATTTTTTGTGATTACTTCAGATTTTCAAAAAGCGGATGCAAAGATACGTGCCTATCACTATTCAACCCAAATGGTTTCCGAAAATAATTGTTACAATGCTGTGAAATGCTTGCCTGCGGCTGGAAAATAATTTTGAGGATATTTCACTGACACCAGGAATAGTCCATGAGGTGGAACAGAATATCCCGACTTTCTCTCTTCAACAAAAAGTTTTTCGAAATCCTGCATTGATAATTTATGTCTCCCTACTTTTAATAGCGTTGCTGTTATAGCCCTTACCATGCCCCGAAGGAATCGATTGGCTTCTATATTATATGTAAGCGACCCTTTTTTTATTATCCATTGGCTCTTTTGGATATTGCAATTAAAATTCTTTACCTGGGTGTTCGTCTTGGAAAATGCGAAAAAATTGGTCTGTTCCAGGAGCAATTGGGAAGCATGGAGCATCAACTCCACATCAATCTTATAGGGAAAGTAAAGAGATGTACTGTTAACAAAAGGGTTTTTGAAACAATGAATACGATATACATATCCCCTGCTTAAGGCATCGAATCGGCAATGAGCATCTGAAGGCATATGAAAGAAATTTTTTACCACAATTTCCCGCGGCAGTAAAGCATTCATCTTGTAAATCAACTGCGGATTAACAGGCTCTTCGTAATCAAAATGAAAAAAGTTTTGCAAGGCATGAACCCCCGCATCTGTCCGCGACGAGCCCGTTAACGCCACCGGTACCCGATGTAAAATTTTAAACGCTTTTTCAATCTCGGCCTGTATAGTGTTTGCGTTTTCCTGTACCTGGAAACCACTGTAATTAGTGCCCTTATAGGCTACCTCAATAAAATACCTGGGCATGTTATTCGCCAATCAGTGCTTTGAATCTTTTAATATAATAATCATCCCTGATCTCAGATTCTAATGAAGAAAAGTTTTCCTGGTCGACAACGTGAAGATAAGCTGCATCAAAAAATTGATATTTACCTGCTGATGTTAAAAATAATGCACCGAGGTTTTTTATTTGTTCGGTAGTAAAACATTTGCTTTTAAAAAATTTTTTTGCTTCAGCTACCATTGCTTCGTCGGTGCTTTCTGCGGCCATATTTTTTCTAAGCTTGAAAAAATCATTGTCAGATGCGTTTGTTTTACACTGCGATTTTACCGGTGTATCGCTTTTTGCCGCCACTACAATAGGTGCTTGCAGAAGCGTATCTTTTTTTGAGTCCTCCAATTGAACGATGGTACCTTGTACGGCAGGGGAATCAATTTCAGACGATTGCTTTAATTCAATAGGAGGATTCGGAATTAATAAACGAATAGTGTCCTGTCCTTCAGTGCTGATATCAAAATAAACCAAACCAAACCCTTCTGTGGTGGAACTTTCCGAATATTTTTTTACCTGTGATTTTTTAAAGAATTTTTCATTATCATTTACGGGCAATGTTTGCAAACTCGTGTCAACAAGGCCATCCAACCCGGTATTGGCCAGCTTATTTGCTGAATCTGTTATCGAGCCTTCTTTGGCTGCAACTGCGATCATACTGTCTTTCTGCGATTCGCCATTTACAGCAGTATTGGAAACATTTGTGTCACCCTTTGTTTGAGAATTGGTTTGAATAATGGCTAAACTATCGTGGCTCTTTGTTTCAGTTGCAGCAGTCATTTGCGTTGAACTTGCCACGTTGGAATCGCTCAATGATATTGACACTTCAGTTTTTCTTTGTTCTTCTGATTGAAGTTGCGGCTCAGGAGAACTTATAACCTCCTCTTCGACGCGAATTACAGTATACAACAGTGAAGTATCGTTTGCAGCTTTTGAAAGCAGGAAAGAGAAATCATCGTTTCGCCTTTGATAGGAAATATTCTTTGGTGAATCATCTTTATGCTGGTTGATGATGGTAAGATTTTGGAGGTCAAACAGGCCCAACCCCGCCTCAAAGTTTTTTATTAGGAATCCCCGGTCTTTCGCGCCCACTTTGACTGTGAATCGGGATTCGGATTGCAAGGCAGGAAAACCGATTGAAAAATTGTAAGTGCTGTCAACAAGATTGGATAGAATTAAATAACCCGAAGTGGCCGAGCTATAAATCTTATCATTCATTTTTACATAGAATGTATTGTTGTTCTCCGACTGCAGGTACATGAAATATACTTTTTGGGCAGAAGCACAAAGGGCAGAAGTAACAAAGACTACAACTAACAGGAGGTTTTTCATTCAGTCCAAATTTAATTGAATTCCTGAATGAAACAGTAGGTTTTACGGTAAGTCAGAATATTTTATAGGCCAGTCTTCATTTTAAAAGAGAAAGCTGCCCTTGTTCCCGGGTAAATTTATTTTATTGATGGTCTTCGAGACATACAATGAATAGATGGTAGTCCGGTTTGAGTCGAATCTCTACTGCTTACTTGAAATGAAAGAACCCGGCCAAAGCAGGCTGGGTAATTTTAGATACATTTTTAATCAATAAATTCCGCATTTGCATCGGTTTCTGTTCACTAAAACTTTATAAATTCTTAGTTAGAGATACATTTTATTCTATTTCAGCTTTACCAAAAATAAAACTAAGATAACAGGGTGTGCTGGCACCAGGCTTGTGATACTTAATACAGATTAGCCTTATGAACAAATCATATACACTGCTTTTTATAGCGATAGCTGCATTGACTGGCTGCCAAAAAGCTGACGAGCATTTAGACGAGCAATTTTTAAAAGCCAAACAACTAAAGTCAGCCAAGCCTAATGAAATAAAAGACTGCAGAATTCTTCAAATCAGTTATCCACTCGGGAATACAAATGATGTTATACAGTTTACCTATAACTCGTTTGGAGATCCAGTTAGTGTTACAAGGCTTTTAGGCACTCACACCGGGCACCCCAACTTTATTTTTAAGTATGATCAACAAAACAGGCTTACAGAATTCATAGGTTATTATAACAACAGTGTTTTTGCCGAATTCTGGCATAAATACTTCTACGATAAGCAGGACAATATAATTCTTGACTCGGGTTATATTTTTCCGCGGGTTGTAAACGGATTTCCGGAAAATGCCCATATACAACAATTAACCTATTACACCTATGATAATAAGCAAAGGATCATAAAAGATTCCACAGTATTTTCTACTTCAACTCTTGCCTCTGTTCATACATATACCTATGATGCAAATGGTAACAAAACGGGATTTGTTTATGACGACCAGATTAATTTGAATCGCACCAATAAAATATGGATGTTTATTAACCGGGACTACAGTGTTAATAATCCTTTTAACGCCGATAGCTATAATTTAATCGGACTTCCGACGAGTTTAAATTTACCATCCCACGAAAGATTGTTTGGGTTTTTGGGAACCTCACTTTCCCAGGCACAAATCAATTACGAATGCAAAGCCAAAGTAGGCCGGTAAAATTTTTGAAATAATAAATAGGTTAGCAAATAGGGAATAGGGTTGGTGTGCCTGCACAAGTCCGGAATGCAAATAGGTATTTTCAACTATTGCCGCTTCAAAAAATAAAAGTTCATTGGCCTGCTCACTGTAAACCCAAGACGTTCATACAACGCAATTGCTCTAAGATTGTCTGCACGAACATGCAAAAAAGGAATGTTTCCCTGCTTGCGAATAATATTAACCTGGTGTTGAACGAGTGCGGCTGCAAAACCTTTTCCCAGGTAATCGGGATGGGTGCAAACAGCACTGATTTCGGCATACGGTGGAATGTGTAGCCGTTGCCCCGTCATTGCAATCAGGCGGTCATTTTCGATAATTCCATAGTAGTGTCCAAATTCAATTGTTCGGGAACTAAATGGTCCTGGCTTCGTTAGTGTAGCGAGTTGCATCATCTTCCCGACATCGTGTTTTTGCAACGGCCTTAGTTCAAACTTTCCTTGGTCAGGATTTACTTCTGATTCAAAAATAAATTGAAGCCCTTTTATAGAATTTAACAGATTCCAACCCTTAGGCTCTGTAAGCAAATTGGGTGAAGCATAAAGAGTCTTACGTCCCAAGGGAAATAACGTGTAAAGTTCGTCAAACCCCTGGTTGAAATGGTTACTGAAACCAGCAAACGGGGAAACCTCCTCATCAAAATACTTTACCTCTCCGTTTCCAAAACCAAGGTGTGCATCTCCAGACAATAATGCATTATAAACCGGGTTATCTAATAAATGCTCCACTTCGCAAATGTATTACAGCTGTAAAGCCGCCGTAGAATTAAATCAGTGAAGTGCGTACTTGGATGTGTGGATTGCATTTGTAAACTATTATCCGTTTTCCACAGCAGATCCACCCGGTTATAAAGAGGGATCATACAACCTCCGGACTGTAACCCAAATAGTTGAACCGACCAGACTTTATACCCAATTAGTTCCAATCATGCAGCCGATCATACCAATGCTACATCCCTTTTTCTTTTTCTTCGTCAGCTTCCTGTTTTGTTTCCCCGGTTTCAAATTCCTCCCCCGTTTCGTGCATTAATGACGATATGGGGCCTTCCATATTTTTTTGAGGGTCTGTGTTATGCAGGGTACCGGGGTCTGGTTTTGAGGTTGAATTTTGGTTTTTATTTCTTTCGTTGTCTCTTTCTTCATTCATGATGATTGTTTATGGAAGTGTATCAAATTTCCGGCCATGGGGGACCAAAATTGTTGGGTTCTGTCCTCTCTTTTAAACTGTTGAAATTGAAAAGACTCTCATTAGTTACTGTTTAGCTTCAAAAAAGGAATAATCCTGGAAGAATTCTTTTTATACTCCACATAGCTTTCACCAAATTGCGAAACAAGGTCTTTTTCTTCAAAAACGATGGCTGTTAAAACATAAGCGGTGGTAAGAATGGCAAAAAGAAAGTGTGCTACTGTCATTACAGGTGTTGACCAAAACGCAATAAGAAAACCAAGGTATAAAGGATGTCTTACAAAACGATAGAACAATGGCGTGCGAAATGGCAATGGACTGTATTGCCTGCCTGTAAAATATAACCAGGTTTGCCTGAGGCCAAACAGGTCAAAATGGTTAATTAAAAAGGTGCTGAGTAAAACCAATCCCCAACCAAATGCATAAGTGCCCAGTAAAACAGTTTTAAACATGCCGGTTTCAATAGACCACACAACTCCACCAATTGGCTGCCATTGCCACATCATTAATAAAAGACACAGGCTTGCCAGTAAAACATACGTGCTTCTTTCAACAGGTTCCGGAATAAATCTGGTCCACCAACGTTTGAAAGCAGGCCTCGCCATTATACTGTGTTGTAAAGCAAAAACCAACAACAATGAAGCATTAATTAAAATGGCTTTAGCAACGGGCATGGTGTTGGCGCCATCTATGGATTTTGGGACAAACAGGTTGCCAACAAAACCAATTGCATACAAAAAGGTTCCAAAAAAAATGAAATAGGAAATGATACCATACAACAGAAAAAGAATTCGTTTCATAATTGAAGGTTTAAAATGTCAGGTTTATTAATTGCAAAGCGATTACTGTTATTAAAACGAAGTGATATCAACACAATCCTTGAAAACTGAGTTTTTCTTTAAATTCAAAAAAAGGTTGAAAACGAATGCGGTTGCTCTTTAAACTTCCTGTTGTTCGCGTGTCTTTGAGTAATGACCGAACTTTATGGATATGCACCGTAAACAACGACCATTAAAAAAAGGGACAGGAAATAATAAAATGCCAGCATGGATTCAGAAAAGTTTTCTATTGTTCACCATTTCGTTAATACCACAACATTACTGTTGCTAAAAACCAAATCCAACAGTTGATGAGTGAGCGGCAACTTATGCAGTGTGGCAATACCGTTTTATTGAGAAAGAAGTTTTTTCATCACCCGTGGAATCAATTGGCGCTATTTTATCATGACTCAGGAAAACAATGTTCCGGCTAATAATAACAGCCTTTTTAATCAAAAGCAATTGTATTGTGTACTGAAATTTAGTTAGTTGCCTTGTCGAAGCCGGGTTTACAATAAAAGTCGTAAATTTTTAAGTCATTCCATCATAATGCCTGTCCGCAACACCATACTGCTGGTCGTTTGGCTATTTACTTTAAACAGTACAGCTTTTAGTCAATATAAGTTTGATAAAGCTGTATTAATTAATAAAGAAAATGGTCTTCCTACTAATGAAACAGGTCCTATTCGTAAAGATGATGCCGGCTTTATTTGGATCGGCACAGGGGATGGGCTTTGCCGGTATGATGGCCAGTTTGTAAAATTATACCAGGCAAACAATGATTTGCAACACTCTCTCTTTGACAATTTGATTCTCTCCATATTACCTGTAAAAAATTTTATTTGGGTAGGTACAGCGCAGGGAATTTCTGTCCTCAACACCAAAACAAATACATTTAAACATTACCAGTTAGACAACAATAAAAAATGGGATACGCTCAAAAGAAGATTTGACCAAAACGTAACAGCATTGTACTGCGACAATTCGGGAACCGTCTGGATAGGTACAAAGAACAGGGGTGTATGTTATTACGATGAACGTAAGGATGATTTTCATTTCTTTCCTATAGATAGGAAAAAGTATCCCAGATTAAGCCCCGCGTTGGGTTGGGACGATGCTACACTCAGTATTACTCAATCAATAACCAATGATTCCATCATTTGGGTCGGCACACCGGGAGGACTAAAAAAGATAAATAAATACAGCGGTGAGGTAAAGCTGTATACTTTTCCGCATAAGGATAAAGACTACCAGGTGGCATCTAATGCTTTTCGCAGAGTGTATCATCATGATGACCGTCTTTTATATATAGGAAGCTGGGCAGCCAGTGTACATGTTTTTGATCCAGTTTCCGAGACTTTCGTGCCCTTACCGGTAAAAAATGACATTGGACAAAAAATATTAAATGCAACTATTGGTGAACTCATAAGAAAATCCGACCATGAAATATGGATTACTACTGGAAAAGGGCTAGCGGTGTATGATACCAAACTGCATGAAGTAACCTGGGCTAAATTCAACGATACCGAAAAGAATGAATTTTATGGAATCGATCTGATAGATGATGCCAACCGCACATGGCTCCCTATAGTAGGCGGTGTTGTATGTTATGATCCTGCCATTCAGCAATTTGCCCGTTATTCATTTAAGCATCTTTCTAATCTTCAATGGGGTTATGCATTTTATATTTTATATGATAAAACTGGGAACAATATCACCGTCTGTCCAAGACAGACCGATGGTATTTACCATTTTGATAAGCTAAGAAAAGAGTGGTCGAAAACATTATTCCCCGGCCAGAATTTCAATAAAGAAATTGAAGCAATACGGAGTTTTGGCCAATTGCCATCGGGTGAATACCTGTTGTCCTCTGACAAGGGAATCTACCTTTTTTCTGAAGGGGCTAACACAATAATACCTCTTCACAAAAATCTGCCATTTTCCCTGGTAAGAAAAGGCCCGATCCTGATTGATCATGCCGGGTATGTATGGATGGCTTATGATAACAAAGGCCTTGTAAAATGGAAGCCTGGAACCAGTGAATACGAGATTTATGGGGCGAACTCCGCATCTGCAGATTCGGCGGATTTGCCGACCTGGTTCAACCATTTTTATGAAGACAGTAAGCACAACATCTGGATGCAAACTTCAAATGGGCTGGGAGTAGTGATCGCTTCAACAAAAAAATTTCTCAACCTCAATTATTTTAAAAATGAAACCTCGGGTTTCCCCGCTCCCAATTCATTTGCAGAAGATAAAAAAGGCAGGGTTTGGATGTGCGGTAACGATGGCTGGCTTGGTTATGCTTTGAGTAGTGATCCGGCAAAAGGAATTGTTCTCAAAATAAATCTTAAACAAAAAGGTATTCAGGGTTCCATTGACCAGATGACAACCGACAACGACGGTCATGTTTGGGGTTATACTTTAAAGGAGTTAATGAAGATCAACGCTGACGATCTATCCTTTACAACTTACAACTTTCGTTATGGTGTAGACGAAGCCGACTTCTATCATTTTTCTTTTCTTCCTTCGGGTGAAATCATTTTTGGAGGACGCAACGACATCATACTTGCAAACCCTGCAGAACTGAAAAGAAACAGGGAGGTTCCCGTTCCTTACATTGACCGGATGGAAGTGTTGAACCAGCCGTACAATTTTGTTGCGGGCGAATCACCAATAAAGCTGAATCACAAGCAAAACTTTTTTTCGATTGGTTTTTCTGCACTGGCATTCACCATGTCAAAAGATGTAAGGTTCAGGTACCGGTTGAAAGGTTTCGATGATTGGTCGGAAGCCACAAAACGCAGATTTGCCAATTATACAAACGTACCTGGCGGCGATTATGTCTTCCAGTTACAAGCTGCCAATAATGAGGGAATTTGGAACACAAAAATTTTGGAGCTGCCCGTTCATGTTGATACCCCTTTCTGGCATACATGGTGGTTTAGAATTCTTGCCGCCGTATTACTGGCAGTTGCCATTTATACATTGTATCGTTACAGGTTACGATTGGTAAAGAATAAACAGGAACTGAAATGGGAGTACGAAAAGAAACTGGCTAACGTAGAAATGACTGCATTGCTGGCCCAGATGAATCCTCATTTTATTTTCAACAGTCTTAATTCCATAGATAGCTATATCATTCGCAACGAATCCAAACAGGCATCGGAATATCTAAATAATTTTGCACGATTGATGCGATTGATCCTGCAAAATTCAAGAAGCAATTACATCACTTTAAACGATGAACTGGTGGCATTGGAACTTTACCTGCAAATGGAAAGCCTGCGGTTTAAAAATAAATTCAGATATGCCATTGATGTGGATGAAAAACTTGATACCAGCTCGATTGTTATCCCTCCAATGCTGATTCAACCTTACGTTGAAAATGCCATTTGGCATGGACTGATGAGTAAAACCAACGGAGACACAGGCAAAGTAGAACTAAATATTTTCCAAAACCACGACAATTTGCATTGTACCGTTTCGGATAATGGCATTGGCAGAAAGAAAGCCACGGAACTCAAAGAAAAAAAACTGAATAATCACAAACGTTCGATGGGCATGCAAATAACAGAGGACCGAATTGAGATCATCAACAAATTGTACAACCTAAATACTTCAGTAAAGATCTACGACCTGGAAAACGAAAAAGGAGAAGCTACCGGCACCCGTGTGGAGCTAATCATCCCCATTTAAAAATAAGTTTATGATAAAAGCAGTAATTATTGATGATGAAACCGACAGTATCGATACACTCAAATGGAAGCTGGTAAATTATTGCAGCGAGGTGGAAGTGATCGCCGCATTTGATAATCCTGCCGAGGGAGTACAATATCTTAAAAACAATCCTACTGACCTCTTGTTTCTCGACATTGAAATGCCGTTGCTTACAGGCTTTGATGTACTGGAGGAATTGGGAAGAGATATTTCATTCGATATTATATTTACTACAGCCTACGACAATTTTGGCATTCAGGCAGTAAAGTTCAGTGCACTGGATTATCTATTGAAGCCCGTTCAAAACAAAGAGTTGAAACTGGCTATTGAAAAGCATTTAAAAAAGGCCAATCAAAAAATTCCCTCCGAGCAAATAGACACCCTGCTTGCCAATGTAAGGGAAAACCGGAAGGGTAAAGGCGGAAAAATTGCATTGGCCTCAAAAGAAAGTATTGAGTTTGTAGATCCTGTTAACATTGTCTCCTGCGAAGCAAACAGCAACTATACTAATGTTTACCTTTCTGAGGGCAAAAAAAGAGTGATTTCCAAAACGCTGAAGGAATTTGAAGAAATGCTTACCCCATTCAATTTTTTCAGGCCGCATAATTCTCATCTCATTAACCTTAAGCATGTACGCGAATTTATTCGCGGTGACGGGGGCTACCTGGTAATGGAAAACAAAATGAAAATCCCTGTTTCCAAAAACAAACGCGAAGAATTGCTCCAGCTTCTCGGATAAACTACGCCCCCATAAAGCCTTTCTACTCAATAAGCATGTAAGGCTAATCAATAGCCTGGTATTTTGTCCAGGCAAGCTGTAATATTACAGGTACTCATATGATATGCACAGATCGGAGACAATACGCACTAAAGATGGCACAACAATAACAGCAAGGATTTATGAACCAGGACCAAAAGCAGGTAAGGTAATCGTTATTGCACCATCCGCAGAAGTAACGCAGGACTATTATTACGACATAGCTGTTTTTTTAATAGAACATGATATCGCGGTAGTAACATTTGACTTCCGCGGAACAGGTATTTCCGCACCTAAGGATTTAAAGGGCTTTAAGGCCAATCTTGAAAACTGGGCACAGCAGGATCTTGACGCTGTGCTTAGACATACAAAAAACATTTTTCCAAAGCACGAATTGATTTTTATTGGTCACGGTATCGGTGGTGAGATTGTTGGACTGGCCGCGGCCAGTCAATTCATAAGCCGCATCGTATTGGTGAGTTGTGCATTGTCATGCACCAGGCTACGTCGTGTGAGAGAAAAAATCTGGATTGGTGTAATGAAGAAATTCGTAAAGATCACCAGTTGGGTCTATGGGTATTTTCCAGGTAAGGATTTCAGAGTTTTAAAGGACATACCTAAAGGCGTAATGGACGAATGGATACACTGGTGTGATAATGAAAATGGATTGTTTGATGATTTTCCGGATTATAATTACAGGAAGCTCCAGGTTCCAATGCTGGTATTCAGTTTTACTGATGACTGGCGTTCGCAGGCTAACGGTGTTGCAGCTCTTTTGAAACATTTTACTGCTGCGTCTATCCAGTGGTACCATATTAAACCCGTCCAGCTGCGGGTAAGAAAGATGGGCCATTCAGGTTTTTTTAAACCTGCTGGCAAAACAAAATTGTGGCCATTGTTGCTGACCTGGGCCGACACGATGAAAACAGAGGCCATGGTACCTTGTTTTACTCAAAAATCCCTGGACAAAAAAACACTGTAAGAATTTTTACATCCATAAGCAGCGAACATTCACAAAAAAAACCGGCAGAATTAACTGCAGGTTTTTTATCAGGAGTTTACATTT
>Ga0193740_1000409_pt1 | contig 11939 bp, 9 predicted proteins | sample L2s1metaG_FD_145072 | JGI IMG/M metagenome (GOLD analysis project Ga0193740, IMG submission 145072) | Soil microbial communities from a riparian zone of the East river system, Colorado, United States - L2s1 | ecosystem: Environmental > Terrestrial > Soil > Riparian zone | place: USA: East River... | reverse complement strand
GGAGAACACGTTGTGCTAAACCCATATTATACCGATCCTGATACTGTATCAGGGTTTACCGATATCTTGTTTGATAACAATGGAAACCTTGTAGCGGTATCTGCAAAAATTGTTGCCTTTAGCGGTAATAAAATTTTAAGGGAGTCAATTGAATACATGACCGATCAGTTTACGATCGATAAAAAGAATCGCATTTGGATAGCGCCTAGGGCCAACAAATTATTTTGTTTTGAGATCTCTGGGCATGGAAGCGATGCTAAGCTTACACTTCTGAAAAAAATTGACTCAATAACTCCGAATACTCCCCGATCTATCACAGTGGATAGAGATGGCAATGTTTGGATCGGCACAAGGAGCCAGGGAATTTTTTATTTTTCATTTGATGGCTTAAAAATACGATCTGTAAGAAATATCACGGCAAAAGATGGCTTGTCTGAAGATTTTATTGCCCAGCTCTTTACTGACCGGGATAACAATGTCTGGGCATGCAGTCCCACAGGTCTTGACAAGATAAGAATTGCCAACAATAATATTTTGATCGAAAATGTTACCAAGGGCAATAATCTTTATCTGCCAACTTTAAAAGTTGTACAATCCGCAAATGGTATGATATGGATCTTGAGCAGTGCCGGCATTGTCACTTATAATCCAAACAAGCCTGTGGCTACAGATTGGAAACCCAAAGTTGATTTCTTTGATATTGTCTATAGCAACAAAGGTGAAAAAGCTATCCCGCAAAACGGTGAACTAAAATATTTTCAGAATAACCTGGCTTTTCATCTTTCAGCGCCTACTTATATCGATGAAAAGCAAACAAGATTCAGCTACATGCTCGAAGGAAGCGGCAATGAAAACTGGAGTGAACCATCAACCCATTCATCGATCAATTTCGTAAATCTGTCACCGGGTGAATACACATTAAAAGCTAAAGCCATATTTCTTCATGGTTTGTATCCGGTTATAGAATCATCTCTTTCCTTCACCATTTTGCCTCCATTTTGGCAGACATGGTGGTTCAAATCTCTCGTTGGTCTTGCGATAATCGGATTAATTTTTCTGGGTGTAAGATTCTTTATCAATCGTAAACTTGAATTGCAAAGAGTGATACTTGAGAAAAAACAGGCCATTGAAAAAGAAAGAACAAGAATAGCCACCGATATGCATGACGATCTCGGTGCGGGACTTTCTCAAATAAAATTTCTCAGTGAAGCCATTGGCATGAAAAGACAAAAACATTTACCAATTGAAGAAGAGGTAAGCAGCATCAGGAGTTTTTCAGATGAAATGATCGATAAAATGGGAGAAATAGTGTGGGCGTTAAATGAAAAAAATGATACGCTGAGTGATCTTCTTTCCTATACACGATCTTATTCAGTTGAATATCTCGCACAAAACAGTATTCAGTGTCACGTAGAAGAACCTGATAATATCTCACAGGATTATGTAAGCAGTGAATTCAGGAGAAATATCTATTTAATCGTAAAAGAGTCTTTACATAATATTGTAAAACATGCCCAGGCAACAGAAGTATTTATAAAAATTGAAATCACTAACTGGCTTACCATAGTAATAAAGGATAATGGAATAGGAATAAATAATTCACTTAAAAATTTATGGGGTAATGGCCTGGTAAGCATGAACAGCCGGGTAAAGGAGTTAAAAGGGACTTTTAAGATCGAAAACATGGAAGGAACGCTAATAACGATAAAAGTTCCTCTGAATCATTAACTTTCGTCATATTGTTTATCAATTAATACCAGTTTAATTTCGAACATGAGCATTTCCATAGCCATTGTTGAAGACCTTGATGTCGTAAGAAATGGGTTAAAGGATTTTATTTCCTTAAGTACTGATTTTATTGTGATCGGGTCTTTTAAAACAGGAGAAGAGGCGCTTGAACATCTTCCTGAAATAAGACCGGATATTGTGATCATGGACATAAACCTTCCGGGTATGAATGGCATTGAATGCATTCGACAGGTTAAAGGTAAAAGTCCCGGCACCCAGTTTATGATGTTCACTGTGTATGAAAATGATGACAAAGTGTTTGAAGCACTAAAAGCCGGCGCATCCGGCTATTTACTAAAAAATACAGGTCTCCTCCATATTGCAGAATCGGTAAAAGAATTACACGAAGGAGGAAGCCCCATGAGTGCCAACATTGCCAGAAAGATGGTAAATCTTTTTCGCGACAATGATAAAAAAAATCCTTTCCTTGATCTGCTATCAAACAGGGAAAAAGAGATCCTGCAGTTACTTGCAAAGGGCTTGCTATATAAAGAGATCGCAGAGCAATTACATATTACCACAGGTACAGTGCGAATACATATTCATAAGATCTATGAAAAGCTGCATGTACAGAACAGAACAGAAGCGATCAATAAAGCTTTTGGGAAATAATTTTATCGCCTCTCCCACTTTTATTTTCTTTAGAAACTTTCGTCATATATCTACTAACAACTGATCTTTCATTTTAATATTCTCATTGCAATACATTCAGCGATAAATATTTAATCTCCTCCCGGGAAGCTTTTCAATTGAAAATTGCGGGTCGCTTTGTAAGGATAAACTTTAGTCATATTGATTTCGCTTGTTCTCAAATCTAATTTGCATGTTGAAATCTTTTTTGTAACCAAAATCAAAAATCTTTTTTATGTCCACTCTTCTTCAGCCGCTATCGGCATCGAATCGTAACCGAAGCCTCGATATTCTTCGTGGTTTTGCTTTAGCTGGTGTGTTGTTTATGTTTTGCGTAAGCGACAATGGTCCCTCTAATGGCTATACTAATTCTTTTTTAGACGAAGTCATAGCATGGCCAAAATGGATATTCATTGAAAGCAGGATGTACACCATGCTCATCCTCATCTTTGGAATAGGGTTTCATGTACAGCTGGAAAAAGCAAAACAAAACAATTCATCACTGGTACCAGTATTTACAAGAAGGCTTATTGGTCTTCTTATTATTGGTTTTATTCATGCAGTATTAATAAGTAGCCGGGATATACTGATGTTTTATGGCGCCGCAGGATTCTTCTTATTACTGATACGGAATTTAAGCAGTCGTCAAATGCTTATAGTGTTGGGAATAGTCTTTGCCATTATGATAACTGGTATTGTCTATATTCTTTTCGGCAATGTCTGGTCACAAACCCGTACGCTTGTGGAGCCCAATAACTATCCTGATTACCTGCAATACAATTGGCAATTTTTCAAGATCTATCACCAGATGTATGGTATTTATACTGAAATGTTATTTCATTTCCTATTAGGTTTTTGGATCAGCAAGGCAGGCATATTGAAAAAAATAAATGAGAATAAAAAAATCAGAAGCCGCTTGCTTATTACATCATTAATAGTAACTGCGATATTAATTCCTTTTTATTTTTTTATCCTTGACGATCTTTATCCTGTGATCAGGAAGACGCTTGCGGTCAAGTGGTTGATCTATTCTGCATCGTTAATTTTTCGCATTCTGTGGTATGTAATGACCACAGCATGTGTTACTCTTTACGCAACGATACTCATCAGTTTCTCAAAATCAGCAAAAGAAAAATGGTTCCTGCCATTGGCATCCTTTGGACAAATGGCACTTAGTAATTACCTGGTTCAATCTCTTGTACTAGTTCCTTACTTTTTGCTGACAAACAAATTCAAAACTGTGCCACCCACCGAAGGTTTCATTTTATTCATTATCGTGTTTGCATTGCAACTTTTATTCAGCACCTGGTGGATGAAAATATATACAATGGGTCCGTTTGAATGGGTATTGCGTTCATTCACTTATTGGAAATGGCAAAAAATAAAAAGACCATCACAAAACCAATTTGATGAGAGCAGACAACTAGTAACTGTTTCAGCGCCCCAATACTTGTAAACCATTGTTCGATCATAAGATCATTAACCATTATTAAATCAAAATAAAATTAACTGTTTATGAAAAAGATTTTTTTCATCCTGTCATTAGCTGTATGCGTAAATTCTTTTGCAATTGTTCGCACTGTAAGTAACAACCCGAATACATTGGCACAGTTCAATACAATCCAGGCTGCCATTGATGCTTCGTTCAGTGGCGACACTATCTATGTACAAGGAAGCCCAACCCGTTATGCTGGTTTTACCATACAAGACAAAAGACTTACTGTTATTGGGCCCGGTTGGGCACCTGCACAAAATTTCCAGCCGTATAAAGCCACGATTGAAACTAACGTGGATATCAAAGGAGTTGCCAGCAGAAAAACAGAACTCCATGGTTTAGATTTTTTTTCCAGCGTTTCAATTCTCTCGAATGCTCCCGACAGTCTTCGCTTTATTCGCAATCAATTTGAATCGGCTATCTATTTGGGATTTACTACTGTTGCTTATAATGGTTGGGTCTTTGAAGGGAATTGGTTTGATAAATCCTTCATGTCTCTTGGTGCCCAGGTAGTGGTTACAAATTTTCTGTTTCAGAATAATGTTTGTTATGCCATATCCACAAATGGAAATTTTACAGGGTTTTTAAATGTTCAAAACATTTTGTTTGATCATAATATATGGTTTGGGCCATCTGGCACAAACACGGCACCATGCTTTGGAGGCATGTCAAAAGGAATGAATTTTTCTAATAACATCTTTGTTCATCGAAATGCAGCAACCAATAATACAAACAGCATTTTCAATAATAATATTACTTATGGCGCCGGTACTAATAATCCATGGGATTTTTCTTTTGGTAATAGTGATGATGGTGGAAATATAGCAGACCAGGATCCGCAAATGGCCAGTCAATCATTTATCAACCAGGGTTTGGAACTCCTGGTATTGAATTTTACTATCGCATCCGGGCCGGCTAACAATACAGGCAGTGATGGTAAAGATATAGGTCTCCTGTTTGATGCATCGGGCAGTTTGAATTGGAGCAATAGCAACATGAGCCGAATTCCTGTTATGATCGGTATGAACATTTCTAATCCAACTATCTCTGCTGGTGGCACTCTTAATGTGCAGGTAGATGCCAGGCGAAATAATTAAGCCTCTGTAAAAAACATATTGTTCAATTTAAAACTCATTTATATGAAGAGGCTATTTATTGCTGTGCTCATGATCTTATCGATCACAACAGCGTTGGCGCAAACAATAACTACTGCAGAATATTTTTTTGATACAGATCCAGGTCCTGGAAACGGAACGCCAACTTCCATTGGCACACCGGGCATATCTGTAAGTTTTCCGGTTCATATCCCAATAAATCTTTCACCGGGTTTTCATTGGCTGGGAATACGTGTAAAAGATTCAGATGGCAAATGGAGTTTATTTCAAAGAAGAAATTTTTATGTTTCTCAACCAGGCACTGATCTTCCTATAATCACTAAGGCAGAATATTTTTTTGATACTGATCCCGGTGTAGATAGTGGCACTCCACTTAATTTTCAAAATACAGGGTTTTCTGTTTCACAAACATTTCCAATTACAGTACCGGTGAGCATGACCGGAGGAAAACATTATCTCGCAATAAGAGTAAAAGACCAGGCAGGTCATTGGAGTTTGTTTCAAAGAGATACTATTGTTGTTGGTGGAAGCTCAGCAAGTATTACTTGCCCGGGTAATGTTGTTGTTACTGCAGCATCGGGACAATGTTCATCTATTGTAAATAATATTGATCCAACAGTTTCACCTCAGGGAACTTCTTATACTTATTCATTGACTGGAGCAACAACAGGAAATGGTGCTGGTACTGCAAGTGGAAAATCGTTTAATGTGGGAGTAACAACTGTTACTTATGCATTGACAGGTGCCCCGGCAACAAGTTGTTCGTTTAACGTAACAGTTAATTCGGGAACAACCGCATCTGTTACAATTAATACAACAAGGACCTCGATTTGTTCCGGGCAGCAAGTGACTTTTACAGCAACTCCAGTGAATGGTGGTAACACGCCGTCATATCAATGGAAACTGAATGGAAATAATATTGCCGGAGCAATCTACTCACCTTATCAAAGTTCATCGTTAGCCAACGGTGATGTTGTTTCAGTAGTGATGACATCTTCAATTTCTTGTGCAAGTCCATCAAGTGCGACATCAAACTTAATTACGATGACTGTACATCCGATCTTAACACCGTCAGTAAGCATTACTGCCAGCGCTACTACAATTTGTTCCGGCCAGTCAGTAACTTTTACGGCCACCCCAACCAATGGTGGCATTCAGCCAATTTATCAATGGGTGAAGAACGGCTCTTATGCGGACGTCGGTGCGGTATATCAAACTTCTGCACTTGCAAATGGTGATTCCGTTTATGTAATTCTGTACAATACCACTGATTGCATTATCGATGACCTCATTACCTCCAATGTGATTCATATAACAACATCACAAATGGTAACACCATCAGTAACAATTAGTGCAAACCCGGGCAATACAATTTGTTCAGGTACCAACGCGACATTCACTGCAACCCCAACTAACGGAGGAGCAACACCTTCTTATCAATGGAAAGTAAACGGTAATAATGCAGGAACTAACAGCAACACTTATCAAAACTCATCGCTGACTGACGGGGATAAAATAACAGTGACAATGATACCTTCACAAAGTTGTGGGAATAATAATCCTGTTGTTTCGAATACAATAACAATGACCGTCGGTATTGAAGTGGTTCCTTCTATAACAATGTCGACCTCAGCCACAAATATTTGTGCCGGAACACTTGTCACATTTCATTCATCGCCGGTCAGTGGCGCTGGGAGTTCTCCGTCATTTCAATGGAAACGAAATGGAAGTAACATTGCCGGTGCTACAAACTCAACCTATCAAACTTCATCACTGGCTGATGGGGATATTATACGAGTTGAAATGACTTCTTCTCTTAGCTGTGCAAATCCCAAAACAATACTTTCTCACGACAGTGTGACAATGGCAGTTAGTTCAGTTCTTTTAACTCCATCGGTGACTATCTTGTCATCTGATCTGGTTATCTGCCAGGGGCAAACTGTAACCTTTACTGCAATACCAACAAATGGAGGTTCGACGCCAGATTATCAATGGAAAGTGAATGGAAATGATGCCGGAGGCAATTATGAAATTTATTCTTGTGATTCGCTGCATAATGGAGATATAATAACGGTTGAAATGTTCACTTCGGTCGCTTGTGCGACAACGCCATCTATTACTTCGGAGCCAGTCACCATGTACGTAACGCAAATAAAGATTTACTATGCTGACATGGATGGCGATGGTTATGGAAATGGTGCTTCGGGAGTAGCAGAAGCATGTGTTGCTCCGGCAGGATATGTTATAAGCAATGGAGATTGCGATGATAATAACGCATCGATTCATCCGGGTACTACAGAAATATGTGGTAATAGTTTAGATGATGATTGCGATGGGCAAACAGATGAAGCATGTGGTAGCCCCGACAATGATAGTGATGGATACACGATAGCACAAGGCGATTGTAATGATAATAGTGCAGCCATTCATCCGGGAGCAACAGAGGTATGCAATAACAGTATTGATGATGATTGTGATGGACAAGTGGACGAAGGTTGCAATACATCAACTCCTCTCCCAGTATTGATATTAAGAACTTACCCGGTGAAAGAAGATGATGCTGGTCAAACTATTCTCAATGTGGAAGTAAATCTTGATATGCCTGCTCCATTACCAGTATCAGTACATTATTCCACTATTAATGATGATGCCATAGCAGGAGCTGATTATGTAGCCACTAATGGCGTATTAGTAATACCTGCTGGCTCCATATCCGGTTCACTACAAGTTCGAATTATTGGTGATCTGTTATGGGAAAGCAATGAGCGGTTTAGGATCAACTTCACTGATCCGGTAAATGCTGTATTGAATGAAGATCCAAATAGTCGTATAATGATCATTGATAATGATAAAGGAAAAAATAATAATAATAATGCCGCGGCTCGTACTGACCAGGCCTCGGTTAAAGAAGAAATATTTAAAATACCAACTGTAACAAGACGTAACCAGGTTTGGTTAATACCACAAATTGGAAATTATGAAAATGAAGTTTTGATCGTGAATGTGCAGGGCCAGATGGTGAACAAGTTTGTTAATTACAAGAATCAAGCACCTATTGCTAATGTATCAACAGGTTTATATTTCTATCGAATTAGGATAATGGAAAGCCCTGGTCAATATAAATACTATTCAGGTCGTTTGTTGATCACGGAATAAAGCTCTCATTTTGTGTGTTTATGGTTCCGGGTCCTGCTATTGCGGGACCTTTTTTATAAAATAAAATCCTTAAAAAAGTCTTTTTAAAAATCCTTAACATAGCTTATAAAAAAATTCTTGTGGAATTTCGTTGGTTACGTATCCTATCCAAGCTTAACCATTTTTTTATGCCCCGGACCAAAGCCTTACTCGTATTCTTAGTGTTTCTTCTTTTGTTTTCATGGTTTACATCTTCGGGTATTTGGAAAAGAATAAAAACAAATAATTCCATTCACTCCGTAAAAGAATATCATTCGGAAAATGCGGAAGTTGAAAAACTGAAAAAGAAATCAACTGAAGCGATTTCGTTCATTAAAAAGAAGGGATACAATGAATCGATCTGCTTTTTTATTGATATGACGTTGCCTTCTGGTCAAAACAGGTTCTTCGTATATGATGTCGCAAGGGACACCATTCAAAGATCCGGGCTGGTTACACATGGCCGCTGCAATGAGATGTGGTTGGAGGGAAGAAAATATTCCAATGAACCCGGTTGTGGATGTACTTCGTTGGGTAAATACAAAATCGGTAATCCATATTATGGAAAATTTGGACTAGCATACAAACTTTATGGTCTGGATAAAACAAACGATAATGCATTTAAACGCTTTGTCGTTTTACATTCTCATGAATGTGTGCCGGAAACAGAAGTTCGGGATGAAATTTGCCAGAGCGATGGTTGTCCAACAGTGTCTCCACAATTTTTGCATCAATTAAAACCATTGATCAAACAATCTTCAAATCCGATACTTCTTTGGATATTTGAATAAAAAAAGCCACCCTTGAGATTAAAGGATGGCTTAAAAAAATTCAGATCATTTATTCTCCCGGTTGTTCTTCTTTTGCCTTAAAGGTCTTTACCTGTTGCGCATCCAAAGTAATAGGTATAGCACCTAGAGCTTTACTTACAGGGCAACTCGTTTTTGCCTCCTCTGCATATTGAGGAAAATCCTTTGCTTTCAATTTTGGAACTTTTGCCTTTACTTCAAGATGACTACCGGTTATCGCACCGCTTTCTAATGTTATTGTACATTTCGTCTCGATCCGGCTGGGAGTAAAACCAGCTGCTCCTAAAATAAAACTCAGTTTCATTGAATAGCAACCTGCGTGTGCCGCTGCAATTAACTCTTCAGGATTTGTAAGAGTTCCATCTTCAAATCGGCTACTATAATCATATGGTTTATTCTTTATTGCCCCGGACTGTGTAAGTAGTTTACCACTTCCTTCTTTACCGGAGCCTTTCCAATTGGCGGTTGCTGATCTTTTCATTTGTAAAATTTTAGGTTTGTAGTTAATAATACATGCAAATTTCCTGAACCAAACAGGAATTGCATAGTGAAAATTTTATTGAGGCTGAATTTGATCCTCCATTTCAGCCAACCGGTTTTCCGGTTCGTTATATTCAATTATAAAATTGTTCTTTCCTTCTCCCATAACGATCTTCAAAAATTTTTGCTGCACTAATTCAAGTAAACTAAGGAAAAGAAAAATGGCATGCACCTTATTATCACAGTTACCAAATATTTTTTCAAACGAAAGCGTTTTCTCCTGCTGCGCTTTTGAAAGCATAGAATCCCTGCTATCTTCCATTGTATATTCATACCGAATAACAGTATGAACAGGCTTGTTCTTAGTATCATGATAACGCTGCATCACTCTTTCGAATGCACGCATCAGCCGGAACATAGTCACCGTTTGTATTTCTGTTCCTTCCGCAGCTTCCTCTCCTATTTTCGATAGTTCCTTTTGCAGGTTTCCTCTTTTTACCATCAGCATCCTGTTGGCTTCCATCTCTGTCATTTGCGCCGATGCCTCTTTGAATTTTTTATACTCAAGTATCTTATTTATCAATTCCTGTCTTGGATCTATCTCATTACCCTGAGCATCCAGTTCTTTTCTAGGTAAAAGCATTTTTGCTTTGATCCTCATTAAGGTGGAAATAAACAAAATGAACTCGCTTGAAAGCTCAATATTCAATGATTCCTGGCTATGAATAAAATCAAGAAAATCGTTTGTGATCTTGGTGATAGGAATATTATAAATATCCAGCTCATCTCTTTCAATAAAGAAAAGAAGGAGGTCAAATGGACCTTCAAACTGCGGTAGCTTTATTTGGTACGAAGCATTATTCAAGATCGAAAATTTTAAGGTTGAGCCGAAGGCAATACTTCGGAAAAAAGCAAAATCCCGTTACAAAATAACGGGACTTTGGCCTTTTATAAAAATATTAATCTATTTAAGCCTTGCCGCAAAACCTACTCCCAATTGTGACCGCATCTGGGTAGCAGCTTTATTATGGTTCTCCCCAAATAGTTTTACATCATCATCATAGATCAGGTCAAAGTTATAATTAACGATCAGCCAGTTATTCACTTTCATGTGCAATACGTTTGTCCAGAAAATATCGATGTTCTGCGGGTCGTCAACATAATTAGAAAAGAAATCTGCCCGGGTGGAGTAAGTTATATTTTTTGCCACCTCGCTTTTAAATTTAAATGAGACCAAAGCCCCAAGCTCGAAACGAACTTTTCTTTCAGGGTCAACATTATAATGCCATGAAAGAGGAATTTCCTGTGAACCATCCGGCTTAACACCACCCTGGTAGTTGAAACTGTAAGGACGATTTGTAAATAGAATTAAACGCGGTGCAACAGGTGAAACAAAGAGGCTGGCTTTTTTTGCACGAATATCAAAGCCTGGACCAAAAGTAAGATAACCCGGAGCCATCAATCCAGAAATTCTTTTCTTTGGCGTTTCAGTATAATCAAAACCATCATGAAACTGTGTACGTGCATTGAACCATGCACCTATACCCACCTTATTATTCTTTTTGGAAATCGTATGCCTGAACATTGAAACGAAGTCGATCTTGTCATCTGTTTTTCTGAACCCTGTTGAACTTGAATTTGTCAAGGCATAAGATAGATCAATACTATTTTCCCAGATATTTTTTCTCCATTTACGGTTTGCCTGTAAATTCAAATAAGCGGCGGCTTGCAATGTAAATTTTTCAGAACCTGCGGCCCAGTTACGGCTCCCACCCTGGCCAACATTGAAACTAAAATAACCTTCCGTTGTCCATCCTCGTTTGTTGTTATTACCTGCCGTAGTGTTCTGTGCAAAAAGAGAAAATGTGAGAATAAAAGTAAACAGTGTAAAGCTGAGTTTTCTCATACCAGTAGTTATAGTTATAAAATCTGGCCGTTGGGAGAACGGTGCTTTCAAAGATAATTGTTTAATTCAATTTTTATGCTGCCATTTTTATAATGTAATCGTAAGTCCGATGCCTAAAATTTCTTTTAACTGTAATCGTCCCAATACATCATCATCATAGATCAGGTCAAAGCTGAGGTTTGTAGCGAATACTTTTGTAAACTTCATCGTAAGCAAGTTGGTCATAAACACATCAACGTTTTGAGGATTTCTCAGGTAATTGCTGAATAGATCAACCCTTCCTGTATAAGTAGCCCATTTTGTAAATGGTGCGTTGAATTTAGCTGAAAGAAATGCACCGGCTTCAAAATTTGCTTTACTGGCTGAATCAACTCCAAACTTTGACATGTTATAAAAATCAGGATCGACCTTTAATATCCAACGTGCTGATATCGGAGATATAAACAATGAAAACCTGTTTGCAGTTTTGTAATCAAACCCGGGCGCCAATATTATTTTTCCGGGAGTCAGGAAATTAGATATCTTTCTATTGGGTTCTACAG
>Ga0193740_1000408_pt1 | contig 11939 bp, 8 predicted proteins | sample L2s1metaG_FD_145072 | JGI IMG/M metagenome (GOLD analysis project Ga0193740, IMG submission 145072) | Soil microbial communities from a riparian zone of the East river system, Colorado, United States - L2s1 | ecosystem: Environmental > Terrestrial > Soil > Riparian zone | place: USA: East River... | reverse complement strand
GATAGGCAGGTTGCAGCAACACCAGCACTTTTTTCTTCATTTGCTGTACCAGTGGGCGAATAAACAATATCATGGTAAAAAAGAGCGAAAAGAACGACATCCCAATCCTTAATCTCTGGCCGTACCAGTTGTAGTTCAAAAAGCATATTTTCCAAATGATCAAGCGTATGATAATACCTCCCCGAAGCAGTATAGCTGTTGTGTATTTCCCGCCAAAGCTTTTCGATAAGCTCCGGCCAGGAGGTATATATAGCTGTAAGTTGCTGAAATATCTCTTTCAATGTGGTCATAAAAAGCCCAGTAAGATCTGGATCTTGATTCCTAAAGTCCATAACTGATTCCAAATCGCAAACCACTTTGTCGAAATGAGGCATCTCTCGTGTACTGTGTGTGGATTTTGTTCATCTCCATTGTTACCATCAAACGATTAATCGGTTCATATCTTGCTGAAAAACCACTTTCATTGAAATCAAACAATTTCCTAAACAAAAATGCCGGTTGGGGGGTTTGATTATATTGCTGGTCCAGCGTTCCGTTTTCTCCCTTCCGGATCTTTTGATACCAGAATTTAATTCTCAATTTAGGTAAGGGTACGTACTGGGCAAACAAATAGATTCTATCCGCATTATTTCCCATCCAGTCTCCTAAGGAATACGAATGGGTTTTATAAGTTTGTGTTGGTATGAGATTATTGTATACAAATGGGTTTAACCTGGAATATTCCACACCTGCGGTCAGGTAGTTTAAAAAAAGGTCGGTTCTGTTTATTCCAAAAGTATATCCCAGCTGATTTCTTTTTTCCTTGTTATTAAAGACTTTCGATACCCTTATTTCATCGATAAATAGCTGAGCATAAATGTGGCTCTTTCTCAGGTGGTTCCTTGAGCTAATAAAACCAAAGAATTGTGCGTTGTCGCCGGCATTGATATTATAGGTGCTATTATATTGATCATAAACCTTAAAAAAATTAATAGGGATCAGGTATGCGAAATCTATTTTGTCGCCATATACCATGGATTCCCCAATGGAGATGTCAAGACCTTTTACGGGGGTGACAGTTAATGAATGGTGTGCAATAAACTTGGGATAATAAACTTCTCTTGTACTATTATAGATGCCGGTTCCGGTATTGTAAGATCGTGCAGAGTCAATAATATTTGATTGCAGCCAACCGTGAAAGTAATTAAAATGCAACCAGTTCCAGGGCTGAAAGTCAAATTTGATAAAAGGAAAAGAAGGTGCCCGACCTGATAATGCGATATTCCCACCAATTCCATAACCCCACGAGAGATTTTCCTGCCCTGCGGAAAGCGATCCGTTCGACCATCGGTAGCCAATGTTATAATTGAAACTGCTATAATTAATCAACTCAGGTCTTTGAACGGTAGGCACAATCCCTTCGACAGGAGAAAATGAACCCGTGTGTGGTAGGCTGTCACCTTTTTCCGTGTTATCCCTGAAAGAAAAATTAAAACCCCACCTTTTTCCAAAATATCCTGCAAGCCTGATCCCGGAAAAATAGTGTCGAATATTTTTGCCTCCGGCCTTTGAAAATTGCAGGCCAATTAGGGGATCAACAAAAATTTTGGCTTCACCTTCTTCAAACTTTGCTGCTCTAAACCGATTGAAGGCATCTTTTTTAAAAATTATTTTCTCGTTGTTCAGCGAATCATCAAATAAATATTCCTGCCTGTAAAAGCTTAATTCCCTGGATTCAACTTTTGTCAGTTTATCCTGTTTGGAAAAAAGTTCATCGATTGCCGAGGATATTAGTTTTCTGTCAAGGGGTAGCTGGTAATCGGTCCATTTAATCAACCCTTTTTGGGCCATTCGGTATAAATAATCATATACGCTTGAACTAGTGGTTTCATTTACCTGTGAATTAACTTTTGTTGCAACTGCAATAACACAAAAAACAATTAAGATTTTTTTTAAATAGTTTTTACCTGGTTGCCACATTACCATAATCGTCCTGTGCTTTAAATTTTAAAACTAAGGTATTCTGTTCGGTTCAGCTGTTATGTAATTTCCTGTTCAAAACGCTGATATACCTCTTTCTTAAACACAGCAAAAGTGCACTATCTTTTATTATGAGCAATGTGGGACGTAGTGCAGCTAAAAAGTTTTATGATTTATGGTATCAACTCCAAAATTATTAATTCTGCCTTGTGCTATCCGCCGCCTTTTTCTTCTTTAACAGGTTACCAAAACTATTTTTAAGGGTTTCTACTGTTTTTTCCTTTGTACCTGATAGTGCAGATTTATTTGATGAGTCTTTGGTGCCGGTTAACTGTTTAACTAACTCACTTCTTACTTCTGTAACTACCTGGTTTTTGATTGCTGTAGCCGTGTCTTTAATTGCCTGTTTTGTTTCATCTGTTTTTTGATGTACAAATGCAGTGGCCTGCTGTTTCAACTCTTTGCTTACATCACCTGCTGCCTGCCGGAGGTCGGTTTTAATGAGAGGATTATCGATGCTGCCTCCCATTTTTACATTCAGGTCAATCATATCGGAAATGGTCAATGGAATACCTTTACTACTTGCCTGGGAAGCCAGGTTATTTACCAATGCATTCCCACTACTGCCCAGGTATTTTCTGGGCACTTTCATTCCAATTATATAATCCATACTCTGGTCAAGACCATGCGTTCCCCCAATTTGCATTTCAATGTCCTTCACTTTTAAATTAAATGGCTTTACCAGCATTTTACCATTTGCAAATTCAAAATGGCTTTTAATATCTTTTACACTTACTTCCTTCAATTCATTTACATCCAGGGTGGAAGCCAGCTTATTGAGGGGTTGAAATTTATTCAGAACCCCTTGTATTAATAATAAATTTCCACTGCCCGTAAGGCTTGAAAGATCAGGAAACATTTCATCATCCAATTTACCTGTCATGCTAAATTGAGAGGTTAATTTTCCGGCTAAAAATTTTCCAATCGGCATCAATTTCTGTACAGTATTATAAGCATAAAATGCTTTTTGAATATCTATATTTTTGACGTTGTAACTAAGGTCAATATCGGGTCTGGTTTTATTCTGTTTAGTGCTGTACGATCCATCGAATGCTACTGAGCCATCCAATGCGTCGGTTTGCACATTTTGCAGTCGCACCGTTTCATCTCTTACAATTAATGCACCTCTCACATTTTTATAACTTACCTGGTCATATTGTACAACATCAGCTTTCGCATTCACAGCAATATCTATATTGGCAGGAACAACGAACGGAGCTGTGGTTGTACTCGCCGAGGCGGTGGTGTCGGTAGTTCCCATCCATTCGTTCAACATAATTTTATCAGCAGCAATATTCAGGCTTCCTTTTAATTCCTGGTGGTGCAACGCATATCCTATCAAATTACTCAATACGCCGTCAGCAGTTAAATGAGTGTTTTGAAAAAGGCCGTCAAAATTGTTAAGTGCTATATCCTTTGGATTGAATTTTAATTGTGCGGTATGAATCTTTATACCCGCAGGGTATTCCTGGGACTCGTAGCTAACATTAGTTAGATTTAAAGTACCTGCTGTATTAATTTTCTCGTATTTCTTTTTATCAATATCTGCCTTACTTCCATTAAAGCTGATATCAGCATTCAACATGCCTTTGATGCTTGTTCCCGGAGCTAACTGGGTAAATTGTCCCATATTATCCAGCGTAAAAGTTCCCCTGGCAGCGCCGCTAAAATTCACCGAAGAAACGGGTTGACTTAATTTCAAACTAAAATCGAATGGATCATTACCTAATTCGATATGTCCCTGGGAAATGTTTATCGTAGTTGCATCGGCCACGCCGCCCGAGTTTTCCAATTGGATTTTGAAATTGCCATTTCGAATTGGCTGAGGGAAATCCCGGGACGAGTAATACAGGTTATTGATCACAAAAAAACCACCAGCATTAAAATCGCCAGCCTGTTTTTCAATTGAAGAAAGGCTGCCTTTTGCAAAACCATCAGCAGAAACCACACCGTCAATCTTAGTACCTTCTTCTAATTTAATAAAGCGGGCTATATTAGAAAGATCCAGGTTTCCCTTGACAATTGCATCGATGTATTTCGTTGTTTCAGGATTTTTAAACAATACTCGAAAGTCAATGGGGTTGTTGCCCATTTCAAGATGACCTTTGCTGATATTAACCGTGGTATGATCCATCAAACCGTCGGAATTGCTCACCTGCATGTCAATGTTAATGTTCTTTACCGGCTGGGGCAGATCAGGATATTGAAAAAAGCCATCTTTAATATTGAGGTCTACTGAATAGGCAGGAAGTTGTACAGGGCTGTAAATTCCTTTTACATATCCTTTAAAAGAAGCAGTACCGCTGGTTTTCAATTGATCGAAATCTTTCTTATAAATAGCAGGAACCAGCGAAAGAAACTTCTTGAATTCGTTGGAAAGTGCAGCAAATTTCAAATCCATTGAATAAGTACTGTCATTATCTATTTGTACAAAACCATCCGCCGTAAATTGTAAACTATTAATTCCGATATCTGCATTCTTAAAAGAGTATTTGCTTTTACCATTATCAATATTTACATCAGCACTGATACCTGTTTTTGCATTGATCAAGAAAGGAACTCCTTCATAATTAAAACTTGCGGATAAAGCCCTGGTTTTGGTTACCAGTGTAAAAACATCGGAAGTAAGATCGCCACTTCCCTCATGGTCAAGTCCTGATATTTCTGCCTGCATGTTGCCAGCTTCATCTTTATAAAAAACATAACCATCGCTGATTTTATATTTTTCAAGATTTATCTTAAATGAAGAACTTGAACTTCCAGTGGAAACAGTTGAATCTTCTTTTGTGATTTCCCAATTAGCCTTGCCATTTTCGTTAACGATTGCATGAACGCGGGGAGAATTTAGAAAAACGCCAAATATTTTCATCTCGCTTCCACTGATTACACTCCATAAATTGACTGATGCATCAATTCTTTTGGCACTCACTAAAGTATCATTTTCAAATCCATCAACACCGATTACTGAAACGTCCTCTAATCCAATTGAGAGTTTTGGAAAATGGCGAAACAAAGAGACACTTACTTCTTTAAAATCAACCCTGGCTTGAATATTTTTATTGATCTCGGCTTTTGCAAGCCTCACAATTTTGCCTTTAAAAAGAACCGGTATTAAAAATGCCAGAAGGGATAGAGAAAGAATTACAATGCATGTGTACTTTACAAACTTTTTCATAGGATGACTGGAGTTTTACAGGGCGAAAAGTAATATTCTTTTTGGGTAGATGCAATAAACAGATATGGGTATTGCCGTTCAGATTGATTTGCGGTAAATATATACTATCAGTTGGTACAGGAAACTACCCGGAAGTTCCTGATATCGTTTCACATAGCTTTCCTGGATGACTAATTCTTCCTGTCTTTAATTTCAACCAATTGCCAGGTTAATTTTTCATTCCCAAGTTCTGTGCGGTACATCAGTAAACCGACATTTTTTCCAAAATAATAATAGGCGATCCCATTTACTTCTTTTGGTTTATCAGGAAACAAAGAGTTGGTTAATTGTTGCCGGTAGAACGACTGGATGACAAGGCAGGGAACCGATTTTTCCTGCCAGCTAATGGTGGTATCTTTTAAAAAAAATGAGCGGCTACTGGCGAAAAGACTGATGTTAGGATCGAGGTTAAAATAAATGGTCTGAATTTTTTCACCGAGTCGGGATCCATCTACGTGCACTGAGTCTTCTGCTACAATTGCCTTAATAGCACGACCATTAAGGATCATATAATGGTCAATGGTTTTATCATTTATTGACGTGCAGGAATCAACCAGGGCCGATCCGTCATATTCTTTCCAATTTATTACCACATCCGTCCCTTTTTTTTCATAGGCAAGGTCTTTATATCGAAATGAACCTGTAACCAGGTTCTTGTAAACATAGGTTTTCGGAATGGCAAGAACAGATTCGGGATATTCAAATTCAAGAGGAACAAATGTCCTTGGTTGGGCATTTGTAGGAGTTAGAGTTAATGAGCTGAGAGAAGTTAAACATATTATAAGGGATACATGAATTCTCATGATACCAAAATAGTAACTTAACCATTAATTCCTGTTAAGAAATCTCTATTGTGCAAAGCAGTGCTATTTGAATGTTTGAAGAAAATCGGGATTTTATCAAAATCAACATGGGGCAAAGCCCGAAGTTATAAAGTATAAACTTTCAAAAATTAATGCCATTCATTTGTATCATTCATTTCGTCTGTCTATAACCGGGCTTCGCTTTCCATGTAGAGGGTACTCCCCCTTGTAAAGGAATTTACATAGGTCTTTATTATAGGCTTTTACATAGGTTTTGATTAGGATTTGGATGGGTCTTACAATGGCTTTACATAGGGTCCTGATGTTGAACATAGGTAATATTGGATGGTTTTTCTTAGGAGGGTTAGGATGTTTAACATAGGTAGTAGTGGATGGTTATACACGGGCTTCAAAAGACACTGTAAAGTTCCGCCCGGAAAACGGCAATACTATTTTGAGAATCAAAGAACATCTGTTGATTTTCAAATAATACGCAGATAATACCACATGGAGTAAGTAAGCAAGCAGCGAAATGGAACATTGCAGTTTAAAAACTTTGCGGTAACTTTTACTTAATACGTTAACGATGCCCGTTCAGCTATCTGGATCTTCTTTGAAGCAAATCATTAATTGCGCTGCCTATTCAAACGGCAGTCGTGTAGCCGACGTGGAATTGGATAAGGTCCATGAAATTCTACAGGACCAGGACCAATTTGTGTGGATTGCTTTACATGAGCCCTCAGAGGAAGTATTAGAAAGGGTAAAGAATGAATTCAGTCTTCATGAATTGGCAGTAGAAGACGCACACCGGGCACACCAGCGACCAAAGATCGAGGTTTATGGCAACTCACTTTTTGTTGTTCTACGAACTGTAGAAATGAAACCCGAACATCAACTTGAATTTGGTGAAACCCATTTTTTTGTGGGTGATAATTTTATCGTAACGGTTCGGCATCGTTCATCAGTTTCTTATGCAAATGTTCGCTCGATGTGCGAAAGTTCACCGCATCTTTTAAGAAAGGGACAGGGTTTTGCCCTGTATGCTGTTATGGATTTTATAGTGGACCAATACTTTCCTGTCATTCACGATCTGGAAATGCAATTGGAAAAAATGGAAGACAAGATCTTCAAAGAAAAGCCAAGCCGCGAAACCACGGAACAGATTTACCAGCTGAAAAGAGATTTGCTGGAAGTAAGGCGTGCTGTTTCACCCCTCATAGATGTATGCAACCGCCTTATGCGGTTTGAATTCAAATTTATTTCGGATGAAACAAGGCCTTATTTCCGTGATGTATACGATCATGTGGTACGCATTAATGAGGTTATTGAAAATGCGAGAGAGTTAGTAAGCACAGCATTGGAAGCTAATTTTTCAATGATTTCTATTTCCCAAAACGATGTTTCAAAAAAATTTGCAGGATGGGCTGCTATTATTGCGGTACCAACCATGGTAGCAGGTTTTTATGGCATGAATTTTAGATTCATACCCGAAGCTGAATGGGAGTATGCTTTTTATGTAGTGATACTGCTAACCATTTGTGCCTGTATTATTCTTTATTATTTTTTCAGGAGATCGGGTTGGTTATAATAGTTAACTGGTATCCACATACGCAGATACATATTCTAATGGTTTTGTATTTATAAATTGATCTTATGAGCACAATCATATCACAGACTTACCTGACAGAGTTGAACTCCGAGTACAAAGCAACTCTTGCCTGTCTTAAGCAAATTCCTGAAACCCTGTTTGAATACAATCCACACCCGAAATCAATGAATTTGGGATACCTGGCTTTACTTATTGCTGAAATTCCATTATGGATCAGGCACATGATTATTGATGGCGAGATTGATTTTGTTACATTCAAACATATTTCTCCAAAGACCAATGCTGAACTGGTAGCTCATTTTGAAGAAAATATGCAAGGAGCGAGGAGTGCTTTGGAAAAAACGAACGATGAAGAATTGCAAGCCTCTTTTTCATTGAAGGCTAACGGGCAATTGCTGTATACGGCGAAAAAGATTAACGATATTGGTACTACGCTTAACCATTGGGTTCATCACCGCGGACAACTTACAGTTTATATGAGATTAAATGATATCCCCGTCCCATCTATTTATGGACCTTCAGCTGATGATAAAAACTTTGCTGTTCCAAAATAATTGTGCAGGGCTAATCTGTTTATATGGTAAACATTAAAATGGTATTGTATGAAAAATTTCTTCATTGCGCTGGCTTCCGTTAGTTTGTTCTCCTGCAATCAAAATGATAGATCAGCTGCTGATACTACTAAAGTTCAGAGCGAGATCAAGTCAACAATTGACAGCTATAACAACGATATTCGCAAGGAGGGGTTGCGTGGCCAACTTAAATACCTCGACAGTTCAAAAAATTTTTTCTGGGTGCCTCCAGGTTATCTCAATTATGCTAATTATGATACGATAGTTAGTGCGATAGGGCGACATGCCAGTTCTTTAAAATCGATTGATAACCGCTACGATAGTCTACTGATCATTCCTTTGACGGATGAGTATGCACAATTTGTAATGCGAACCATATCTAACTCGGTGACGGCAGGAGGGGATACCATCAGATCTGCTTTTATTGAATCGGGAGTGATGGTTAAACGAAAAGAGGGCTGGAAGTTTCTTTCAGGACAAACTTCACTGTTGGATTAATCTTCAGTGCACCGCTTTATTTCTTGTTACCAGGTAGGAAATAAGTAATCCAAAACATCCTATAACAGCATAAGAATACCGCAGACTCGATAGCTCCGAAATGTATCCAATCAGCGGGGGCCCCATCAAAAATCCCAAATAACTTACGCTGGATACCATTGCCAATGCAATACCAGGGGGTATTTTTTCATTTCTACCGGCCACACTATAAACCGACGGGATGTTGGTAGAAACTCCAAGTCCCACCATCATAAAACCAATTGTTGCGGTAACGAGATAAGGAAAACAAACTGACAGCGCCATTCCCAGAGTAATAATAATGCCGCTTAACTGCATGGTGCGTTTACGACCAATTCTTGAAATAATTCCATCACCTATAAATCTTCCGGCCGCCATCATTACCATAAACGAAGCGTAACCCAGCACAACCAATGAATGGGGAGCGAGCACAATGTCCCTGAAATAAACCCCACTCCAGTCAAACATGGCGCCTTCGGTTGCCATACTACAAAATGCGATAATGCCCAATTGCAACAAAGCACCTTCGGGCTTGATAAAGAATCGCCGTTTTGTTTCAGACGGCTCTGGTTTACCACCAACCAGGTGTTTATAATTAATAGAGACATTAATCCAGCTCAAAAGCAACATCACCAGGAAGTGTTGGTAAGGTTCTACGTGCAGGTTAATCATGAGTAAACCAACCAGGGCTCCGGCAAAACCGGCAATGCTCCATGCACCATGAAAAGAAGTATTAATGGGACGATTATAAAGTTTTTCAGTTTCTACTCCTTGCGTGTTAACGGCTATGTTCGCGATGTTGCCAATAATGCCAAATAAAAACAGGAACGCTGCCAATTGCCATGGAGCAGCAGCCAAACCCAAATTGGTCAATGCAATAACATATAATGGTGCGGCAATTGTGAGCATTTTTTTACTTCCATATTTTGTGACCAATTTAGCAGAGACGGGCATAGTACATAGTTGCCCGAGAGGAAGAGCCAGCAAAATACTGCCCAAAGCTGCGTCGGAAAGTTGAAGGGTATGTTTGATATCGGGAATGCGGCTGGCCCAGGAAGCAAAGGAGATACCCTGCCCGAAATAAAATAATGATACAGCAACCCGGGTACGCCGTAAACTCTTTTGTATTTTATTATTAAGCGTTTGTTCCTCTCCGTCTATTCCTACTTGCACTTATTTTTTTCATTTGATTTTAAAAACTGCAAAGGTAATCGCATGCGTATTGATAGCGCCATAATTTCAATGGGAATAACAATTTCTTTTACCGGATGTTTTAAAACAAGTGGTGAGAAGAAGACAAAACGCCTGGAGACATCACGTACATCAACTGAAATATATTGAGGAATCAAAACCCTGGTATTGTAAGATCACCGATATGGTCTTACAGATCAATTTACATTGCCTTTTTTTCCAGCTTCGAATGATAGGGCAAATACATGGGAAGAGCCGCAGAGCCGTACCATTGAAATAGTTCAGCGTCCAAAACTTTTGCTTTGACTGCAGGATCAGTAACTAAAAGTTCTTTCGCTTCATCTATGGTTTTTACATTTAAAATAAAAATGCCACGATAGTTTTTTTCATTCTTTTTAAATGGGCCAGCTACCACCAGTTTACCTTCCGTGGCGAGTCGGCCTATATTAGCCATATGCCCGTTAAACAAACTATCGCTAACTTTTTTATCGGGTGTAGCCGCGCCGGTTTTTAATATCACAAGCACGTACATCTTCATGCCGTACTCATCCCCCCCGAGTGAATCTGCCAAAGTTTTATTGTAGTGCGGGTTGTTCGATTGAGCAAATAACTGCATCCCAATAAGTATTGAGAAGGCAGAAAAAACTATTTTTTTCATAAACAAAAATGGTTAATAAATCTTCAATGATACTTATCTTATGATACTGAAACTCACTCCGTTCGTAAATTTTTTGCCGGATTGGTTAATGCAGCCTTAGCGGAATAGAACATTGCTGTGCCTGAAGCCGTAATAACAATCACTATGGCTGAAATAATAAACGGCAAGAACGACAAACCAGTGTTATAAGGAAATATTTTTAACCAGTTGCTCATGAAATACCATGCGATTGGAAACGCAATGAGCGCAGAAATTAAAGCGAGCCATAAATAGTTTTTGGTGGTTAGGCTTACTACCTGCATTATACTGGCACCCATCACACGGCGAATACTGATTTCTTTTTGTTTTTGTTGTGTTGTAAATGCAGTAAGCCCTAAAAGCCCGAGACAGGTAATGATAATGGTGAGCAGGGAGAAAGCCAGGAATATTTTTCCACGCTTTTGATCGGCAGCATATTGAGAATTGAAATCCTGGTCAAGAAATTTGTATTCAAAAGGCAACTGTGGAAAATATTTTTTCCATTTTGATTTTACGTTATCAATCAGTGTTGAAATATGGAAGCTTGTAGTCTTTAATTGGATGATATTGCCGTTGGGTCTATAAAACATCAGTAGTGGAGCAATAGGATTGTACAACGATTTTTGATTGAAGTTTTTAAATACACCAATTACTTCCACATAATTGCCGGAGGTGTCGCCGGGAAATTTTATTCGTTTACCAATCGGCTCATTCCATCCAAAATGTTTTACCATGGCCTCGTTTACAACAATACTGTGCAAAGTGTCGGAGAGGCTGGAAAAATTGCGACCCTTCACCATCTTAATACCGAGAGTATTAAAATAGTGTTCATCAACGTTATAACATTCCACTGCTTTGTCCACATAACCGGAGTCAGTCTGAACAGTGAATAAATTAAGGTTGATGTTTGGAGCACCTGGATACGAGTCTGCCGCACCCACGGCTTTTATTCCCTGCAAACCCCGAAATTCATTGTTCATGGCAGAAATTTTCCCGCGTTCATCTTCGCCGGTGTTAATAGTTAGTGTCATTACCTGGGTCTTGTCAAAACCTAATTCTTTTTTACGTAGATATGAAAGCTGCGAAAAAACAATCCATGTACAAATAAGCATGATCATGGAAATAGAAAACTGTAACACAACCAATGTGCGCCGCAGGTTAATATTACCGGAAGCTTTTGATAGTGTACCCTTTAAAACACTAACCGGTTTAAAGGAAGAAAGGTAAAGGGCAGGGTAGCTGCCGCCAACTAACCCGGTAAATACTATCACACCTAAAAGCAACAATAAATTAAAAGGCCGCAACAAGGTACCCACGGTAAACTCCTTACCCGACAATG
>Ga0193740_1000406_pt1 | contig 11948 bp, 12 predicted proteins | sample L2s1metaG_FD_145072 | JGI IMG/M metagenome (GOLD analysis project Ga0193740, IMG submission 145072) | Soil microbial communities from a riparian zone of the East river system, Colorado, United States - L2s1 | ecosystem: Environmental > Terrestrial > Soil > Riparian zone | place: USA: East River... | reverse complement strand
TCCCACCCCGTCTTTTCCACAAGAAAAGAGGGGGTGGGGGTAAATATCAGGTTTAAAATGATGTTCGCAGAGCAATCACATAGTTTCTGCCGGGAGCAGAGAACCCTGAAGCAAAATACCTGTAATTACGATCAAGGATATTTTCAATGGCGAACTGAAGCTGTATTTTCTTTGTGAAGTAAAAGCTGTTACGCCAGTTCAAAGTAAACCATGATGGCATTCCATCCGGAGTGGCATATTGCTGGTTATCTTCTCCATCAAGATTATAATCTTTGATTTTTTTCCATCCATTAAACATGACATAGCCTTCGGTTTCAAATCTTGTATGATTATATTTCAATGAACCTTTTCCAAAAACCGGGGGAATATGATCCTGCGGAGTCTTTGTTCCATTTGGATTTTTAAATCTTCCATAAGTATATGTAACGGCTCCATAGAATGAAAGCTGTTTTGTAAGATCAACCGTGATGTTTGTATTAAAGCCATACGTATATGCCTCCTTTACATTCCTGTTAGCATAAACTGCACATGTAACACCATTGTATAAAATAGAATCTTCTCCATTTAATTTATAAGGAGCCTGGCCTATTGCATTTTTAAACAAAGTATAAAAACCAGTGATATCAAACTTTATCTTTTCGGCAATTGTTTGTGTAATACCAAGATCCATATTGTAAGTATACTCGGGTTTAATATCTGCATTTGGAACAATTACTCTCTTCAATGCCGTGCTTGATTCAAACATTCTTGCCAAATCGTCAATATTCGGATTTCTAAAACCCGAAGACAAGCCAACAGTAAACCTGAAATCTTCATTTGGTAAATAAACAAGACCAAGATTGCCGGTAACTGCAAAATTGTTTTGCTTAATATCAGTAACGGGAAGATTGAAAAATGAATTATCTGCAATAGTTGAATGAAGATCCACTAATTGAAGGCGAATTCCATCGTTCACAATCAATTTATCATTTTTCAACTTAATTAAATGCTGAGCATATACACCGAAATAATTCATGTTGTTATCTCCATTTGGATATCTTGTATCCAGTTTGCTGATAACTCCCGTAGTAAGATTTGTTCTCGTTGCCGTTGATGTGAGATCGTTCAGCTGTCCGTCTGCCCCGATAGTAATTTCATTTGCATTCCACTTTTTTCTTGCATCAAGTGTAAATCCCCAAATATTTAGTTTTTCAACGCGACTATCAAAACGATCATAGCGGCGATACTCTCTTTGCTGTCGGCTTTCTTCAATATTTTGATAGTTTACATTTGCCCGGAACAGGTTAAAAAAACCTGACGACGAAACATTGAGCTCATACGAGCCTAACAATCTTGTCTGCGGTCCGTAAAACCATTCAGTATATCGAAAGGTGGTACCAAGGGCTGCACTCATATATCTCTTATCCTGTAACCGGTCGTATCTTGGTACATCTGTTGAATTGGAGAATTGAAAATTTAAACTATGTGTTACCTTTTCATTCGGTTTGAAAAGAAATTTCTCCATTATATCCCATTGCTTGTACCCTGAATATTTCTGAATACGGTTATCACTGTTTGCTACGACATTATCTATGCCACCATCGATATTGATAAATGAATCTCTGCTACCAAAGCCGGGATATTTGTTATGATAGTCATTTCCCATTTTCATATCGCCAAAATAGCTATAGGTGAAAGACTGAAGCCAGGCGAATTTCTTTCCTCCAAGACTAATATCAAAGTGACCGGTCTTTTCATTACTTGCCGAACTGTATCTGCCGAATAAAACCCCGTGAGTTTGAATTTTACCAGTAGTTGAAAGCAACGGCGATTTTGTACGCAAATGAATAACTCCGCCAAGCGCATCGCTTCCATAAAGCGTTGAAGCAGGGCCGTACAAAATTTCTACTCTTTCCAGCATATTCTGATCTACGGTGATCACATTTTGCAAATGTCCTGCCCTATAGACCGCATTGTTCATTCTTATTCCATCCACTACTAGTAAAACACGGCTTGCTTCAAAGCCTCGAATAACAGGACTACTACCTCCTTGCTGACTTTTTTGTACAAATATGTTACCTGTATTTATCAGCAAGTCACCCGTATTTTGCGCATTGATGCCAGCGATCGCTTTTGCGGTTATAATATCTATCTTCTGATTTACATTTCTTTTTCGTTCGGAAAATTTATTGGCAGAAACTACTACTTCACCAAGTGTTTTTTCCGTCAATGTATCTGCCTGTGCATGCACATAACATGATGCATACAGCAATGCTGTAAGCATTAAAATTTTTTTCATTAGCTATTTGTGATTACAGTTTATTAATAAAAGATTTTCTTAAGCAGGATATGGTCATTAAGCTTGCGGTGGAGGGGTGAGAATATTTATAAATGGAGAAGGCATATTATGAAGGATAAGCGGACGATATTCAGTTATAAGGTCAGTATTCAGCGAATTTGCTTCATCCTCTATGAATGCAGACTGTAATAATTGAAAAAGTGACGATAACAACTGGTTTTCTTCGTTATTTTTTTCAGTTGTGTCTTTATGTTTTTTTACCAGATTGGTTTCCTCTTCGTCATAGAGGCCGGTAAAAGTGTATATGCCGTTTTCCAGTTTTTTAGTTTGAATATCGAACATATGCTCATTTACCCATATTTCATGGTCGTCCATCCACACCACTTCTTTTTCATTTAGCGTGATTGTTTGCAATAGGGATGTTTCCAGTTTTTCTTTCATTTCGTGCCAAATTATCTGCTGTTTTAATAGAAAAAAAACCGTGAACAACACAGGCATTAAACCAGTGAGTAAGAATATAAGGGTCAATATTTTTTTTACAGTTACTATGATTTAGGTTGTTCTGGTTTTTTTGGACGTACAAGACTATCTGCAGGATATTTTTGTTTCATTTCATTCATTACAGCTTCCGCCCAGCCGGTAACCTTTGTTTTTTCATACTGTGTTAGTATTGCATCCTTATGAATCCATGTATAACTGTTTAAGGGCATTTTTCCATCTTCTAATTCTTTTACGATTTCTTCCATTTTATGAAAACGAAGCCAGGTTGGCTTTGCAGCAAGTGAATCAAGATTCAAATGTCTTTTCCCGTCTACAATATGATTATTCAGCCACCAGTCAACTGGCTGAATTTTGCTATACCATGGGTAAACAGTATTATTAGTATGACAATCATCACATGCTTTTTTCAAGATCACTTTTACATCTTCAGGTACTGCATGCAATTTTGCAATTGCATAAACCTGGTCACCTTCCTGAATATTCTTCTTGGGATGAAAAAACTGAATAGCAATAAGAGCAATCAGCAGAAGCCAGCCGATGGTTTTAAAAACTTTCTTCATGTAGTAGCTTTATGGCTGCTAAATTAACACTTCTCCTGTCATTTCCTTGGGGATCGGTAATTGCATCATAGTAAGTATTGTTGGGGCAATGTCACCCAACTTTCCTGGTTTAATTTTTCCTTTCCACTCGTTATCAATTATAAAAAGTGGAACAGGGTTCATTGTGTGAGCCGTATTTGGAGACCCATCTTCATTGATCATATAATCTGAATTACCATGATCAGCAGTAAGAAAGGTAGTATAACCATTTTCTAATCCAGTTGTGACAACTTGTGATACACATTTATCAACTGTTTCTACGGCTTTAATTGCGGCTTCCCATACACCTGTATGACCAACCATATCAGCATTCGCATAGTTCAGACAAATAAAATCAGCGGTCTTATTTTTTATTGCAGGTAATAGTGCATCGGTTACTTCAAAAGCACTCATCTCCGGTTTCAGATCATAAGTAGCAACTTTTGGAGATGAGATCATAATTCTTTTTTCACCATCAAAAGGATTTTCTCTTCCACCGCTAAAGAAAAAACTTACATGCGGATATTTTTCCGTTTCTGCTATGCGAATTTGCTTCAATCCATGCTGTTCCAAAATTTCACCAAGAGTGTTAGTTAAATTATCCGTTTCAAAAATTACATTGACATCTTTGTAAGTTTTATCATACTCCGTCATTGTAGTATAGTTCAGTGACAGCTTTTTCATATTATGATCGGGCAGATCCATTTGCGTAAGCACCTGTGTTATTTCGCGACAACGGTCAGTACGAAAATTAAAACAGATAGCTACATCGCCATCTTTTATTTTGGCAAGTGGTTGCTGATCTTCTGCAATAATTACAGTTGGTTTTATAAATTCATCAGTTACATTCTTACTATAAGAATTTTCAACTGCTTCAATTGCATCGGTTGCTTTTTCACCAATCCCATTCACTAAAGCATCATAAGCAAGTTTGATCCTTTCCCATCTTTTATCCCTGTCCATTGCATAATAACGGCCACTAACCGAAGCAATTTTTCCAACTGAATTATTTAAATGTTGCTGCAATTCTTTAATAAAGCCTAAGCCACTTTTCGGATCACAATCACGGCCATCCGTAAACGCATGTATAAAGACCTCACTTAACTTTTCTTTTTTGCAAACGTCAATTATTGCTTTCAAATGTTGAATATGTGAATGCACGCCACCATTGCTTACTAATCCTAAAAGATGAAGTGGTTTATTGTTCCTTTTTGCAAAGCGAATAGCAGTTAGTAGTATTTCATTTTTGGCAAAAGAACCGTCGCGGACGGCCACATTTATGCGCTGTAGCTCCTGGTAAACAATGCGACCCGCCCCAAGGTTCAAATGGCCGACTTCGGAATTACCCATTTGGCCGTCCGGAAGGCCTACTGCTTCTCCACAGGTTACTAATGTTGTATTTGGATACTTTGAATAAAGTGACGAAACAAATGGCGTTTTGGCATTTTGAATTGCATCCGCTGATGCCACCTTTCCAAGCCCCCATCCGTCCATTATGATCAGAATTATTTTCTTTGCAAGCATTATAGAAATTTAACAGTGAGGAATACGTTCATTTTCAATGTAAAAATGGAAACAAAGCTAAGTGTTTTAACGTAACCGCTCTGTAATCCCATTGACATGTAGTAACTTAGCTTTTGAAGATAATGTGATCACTGTGGCATGTTTTTCGATTAACTACTATGAAAACTAAATAATATGAAAAGAACGCTACTCTTATTACCTGTTTTTTTTATCGCTATTTCTTCCTTCTCCCAGGCAGGAATAGATGACGTGATTTCTGCTATGAAAAGCGGGAATGCTTCAGGTGTTACGAAGTATTTTGATAATTACGTTGACATTACGATGCCTGATAAAAGCAGTAACTATAGCAAGAGCCAGGGCGAACTTATTATTAAAGATTTTTTTACCAATAGTGGGGTAAAAAACTTTGATGTAAAACATAAAGGCAATAATGATAACGGCGATTATTGTATTGGTACTCTTCAAACCAAAAATGGAAGTTACCGGACTACAGTCTATATGCGGTTAAAAGGCAACAAACAAGTAATACAGGATATTCGAATCCAACAATTATAAAACCTTGGATAAATTTTTAAAGCCCTGCCCATTTGTGGCGGGGCTTTTTTAGTTTTGGACCATGGAATTCAACAAACAATTTTATCATTTGATCGATGAGGCGCTTACTGAAGATGTTGGCGAAGGAGATCATTCAACCTTAAGTTGTATACCTGAGAATGCGAAAGGGAAAGCTATTCTAAAAATAAAACAAGATGGAATACTTGCGGGAGTTGAGGTGGCAGAAAAAATTTTTCGATACAACGATCCCGGGGCAAACTTTACAACTTTAAAAAAAGATGGAGAAATGATGAAGGCCGGGGAAATGGCTTTTGAAGTGGAAGGGTCTGTTCATACAATATTGCAATGTGAAAGACTCGTGTTGAATTGTATGCAACGAATGAGTGGGATCGCAACATTGACCCGACAGTATGTTGACCGGCTATATGGTCATAAAACAAAATTGCTTGATACAAGAAAAACAACTCCAAATTTTCGACTGTTAGAAAAGGAAGCGGTGAAAATAGGAGGTGGAATAAATCATCGTTTCGGATTGTATGATATGATCATGCTGAAGGATAACCATATTGCTTATTGCGGCGGGATCGAAAATGCGATCAATGAAGCTTGGAAATATTTGCAGAAAAAAAACCTGGATCTGAAAATTGAAATAGAAGCAAGAAATCTTGAAGATGTTCAAAATGTGATTGCAGTTGGAAAAGGAAAAGTGTTACGGATCATGCTGGATAATTTTACACCGGAACAAATTACAGAAGCATTAAAATTGGTTGGTGAAGATTTTGAAACGGAAGCAAGCGGTGGTATTAACCTTGATAATATTGAAGATTATGCAACGTCTGGAGTAGATTATGTAAGTGTGGGTGCATTGATACACCAGGCAAGGAGTCTTGATCTTAGTTTAAAAGCAGTAATAATTTAAACGATGAACAAAAAAAATAAACCCGATAGTCGGGGATTTGTATTTAGCACAGACCCCAATTTTAAATTTGAAGAAGAATATCATGCCAATGAAACATTATTACCGGCCCAACAAAAACTAAAAGTAAGATTAGATACAAAACACAGGGCGGGCAAAGCTGTGACATTGGTTGAAGGTTTTATTGGGAAGGAAGAAGATCTTGAAGATCTGGGCAAAAAATTAAAATCATTTTGCGGTACCGGCGGTTCTGCAAAAGATGGTGAAATAATTATACAGGGAGATCAAAGAGACAAAGTGATGCAATGGTTTGGAAAGAATGGATATAAGAATGCAAAAAAGATTTAAAGGCTTTATTTTGCTTCTGGTTCATCTTTATTCATAAAATAACCCAACGCTCCACTAGGACATCTTTTTACTTGTGCAATAATTTTTTCTGTTGTTGATCCTTCCGGCGTTATCCATGGTTTTTCTTTTGGTTTAAAAACTTCGGGTAAACCGCGGACACATCTGCCGGAATGAACACAAAGCTCAGGCTGCCATACGATAGTTACTTCTCCATTGGAGTATTTAAAAACTTTTTGCGCCATAGTTAAAATTAATACTTTCTTTCCTCGATCGAATCAAGAATAGTGCAGTAACTGATATAGCGGTCGACATTTATTTTCTCCTCTTCAACCGCTTTTTTTATGGCACAGTTTGGTTCGTTTATATGCTGGCAGTTGTTGAACTGACAATCATTAAGCCGGCTTCTCATTTCTGGAAAATAATGGGACAGTTCTTGTTTTGAAATATCAACTAACCCAAATTCCCTCATACCCGGTGTGTCAATTATTTTTCCACCAAAAGGAAGATCAAACATTTCTGCAAAAGTGGTGGTGTGCAAACCTTTGCCACTCCATCCGCTTACATCCTGCGTTTTAAGTTCCAATTGCGGACAAATAATATTTATAAATGAAGATTTCCCAACGCCGCTATGTCCACTCAACAACGATATTTTATCTTTTAAAAGATCTTGTACTGTTTCAATTCCCATTCCTTTTTCAACACTTACAAGAAAAGTTTTATAACCTATTTCCTCATACATCTGTTTCCATTCAAAAAATTTTTCATCTTCCTTTTTCTTGTGCAGGTCAGCTTTATTAAAAACAATTGCTGCTTGTACATGATACATTTCACAGGCTACAAGAAATCGATCAATAAATCCCTGTGAGGTTCTTGGATCTTTTAATGTGGCAAATAAAACAGACTGATCAAGATTTGCAGCAATAATATGATGTTGGTATTTATGTCGAGGCGATTGCCTGTTAACATAGTTTCTGCGTGGAAGGATGTCATCGATGATCGCTGTATTCTCAATTTCGCTTTCTGGTTCAATATCCACTTCATCGCCAACGGCAACCGGGTTAGTAGAGGTGATCCCGTCGATTTTAAAGATACCCTTCATCCGGGCATTATAAGTTCTCCCGGCCGGATTTTTGACCGTATACCAACTTCCAGTGGATTTGTAGACAAGTGCTTTCATAAAACAGAGCCTGAATTACCAGGTTTTAAGACCTGCCAATGGCAGACAGGGATTTGGGGGAAAGATAGCAACAAAATGATTGTTGCGTAAAATTTATGAGGCCTAAAAGCGTTATTTACTGACACTATTTACAAGGCTTTTAAAGCCCAAAAACTTTGACTATTTTTATAGCTAAATTCAACACTATGAATAAACTTATCCTCAGTACAGTACTTTGTTTTACAGCATTGTTTTTCGCTAATTGCGATAAAAACGATAACCCGCCACCTTCAAACACGGATCATATTACAAAATCATCATGGAAATTCAGCAGCGCCAAAGCAGGCGGAGCAGATGTTACTGCAAATGTTCCTGCATGTTTCAAAGATAATACGATGCTTTTTGTTGCAAACGGTTCTGGAACAATAAGCGAAGGAGCCAATGTATGTGCCCCGCCTTCACCAGCGAACTTTACATGGGTATTTCAAAGTAATGGCACTCAAATAAACATGTCTACCCCAATTGTTAGTGGCGGATCAGGTGTGTTTACTATTGTATTATTAAATGATGTAAGCTTGGTGGTTTCTCAAACAATGACCATTGCGCCATTTCCTGCAACTACGGTAGAGCTTACATTTACACATTAAAGATTCAGGAAAGATATTTACCGACAACAGGTAGTCGTCTCCCAACACCAAATGCTTTGCAACTGATACGAAGTATCGGGCAAAACTGTTTTCGTTTATATTCATTGGTATTAACCAATTTCAAGATTCTGTCAACAAGCCCGGCATCATATCCTTTTGCTTTTATCTCTTTCGGGCCGTTACGTAGTTCTATATATTCATATAAAACTCTATCGAGTGTGTCATATTCAGGAAGGCTGTCACTATCTTTTTGATCGGGTCTTAATTCTGCAGAAGGAGCTTTGTTGATAATATTTACAGGAATAATTTCTTTTTCACGATTGATATACTTTGCCAAAGCATATACCTGCATTTTATAAACATCACCTAATACACTAAGACCACCGGCCATATCTCCGTATAAGGTGCCGTAACCGGTAGCTAATTCACTTTTATTAGATGTGTTCAATAAAATATATCCAAACTTATTGGCAACCGCCATCAATAGATTTCCTCTTGTTCTTGCCTGGATATTTTCTTCCGCAAGTCCAAAGAGCAGATCTTTATAGACAGGTTTTAATTCTGTAAGGAAGCTTTCAAAAATATTTTTGATCGTTATAATATTATACTGACTACCAAGATTCTTACTTAGTTGTTCTGCATCTTCCACAGAATGCGATGATGAAAATTGCGAAGGCATTAAAAGAACACTGACATTTTCTTTACCTAATGCATGAACTGCCAACACTTGAGTTACTGCACTGTCAATTCCGCCACTGGCGCCAAGTATAGCCTTGCTAAAACCCATCTTTTTGAAATAATCCCTTATTCCAAGAATTAGTGCATGATAGATCTCATCAATATTTTTATCATTGGTTAAATAGGCGAGAATGTCCTCGCCAGTACCTACTTCTTTGGCGGAATAAAAATATTTTTCTCCATGTGGATGTTTTATGGAATCATCTTTCTTCAACAGCTGATCTAATTCAAACAGTTGAAAATCCTCTTCAAAATATTTCATCTCTTTTACCTGTTTGCCATTAATATCATATGCAAGACTTCCGCCATCGAAAATGATCTCAGTATGAGAACCTATGGCGTTGCAATAAAGCATCGGCAGTTTGTATTTTAATGTATGTGCTTTAATAATACTGTTGCGAACAATATCCTGCGCATAATTGTATGGAGAAGCGGATAAGTTGATCATCACATCGGGATTGTAAGGCATCAATTTTTCCATCGGCGTGATGCGATACAAAGGATTATCACCCATGTTCCAGATATCTTCACAAATTGTTACTGCTAATTTTTTTCCTTTGAATTCAAGAACCTTCCAATCATAGGCTGGTTCAAAATAGCGGTATTCATCAAACACATCATAATTTGGTAAAAGTGTTTTATGGATCTCACCTTTTATTTCTTTTTCATGGAGAAGAAAAACAGCGTTGAAAAGATCTTTGCCTTCTTTTTGCGGATTACGTGCAGGTGAGCCGATCAATACACCAATTGTATCGGCATGTTCTTTTATCCGGTCGATCGCTTCGTAACATTTATTAATGAAATCAGGAAATTCCAGGAAATCCCCGGGAGCATAGCCGCAAACGCATAGCTCTGAAAACACAACAAGGTCGGCTCCTTGTCCTTTGGCCTTTTTTATTCCTTCAATGATCTTGCGGGTGTTATCTTCAAAATTGCCAATATGATAGTTCTGTTGCGCTAAGGCGATCTTCATGAGGCAAATTTACGACGCCTGTCTCTAAAGAGGTTAAAATTTTCTTTCCATTATCTTCGTACACAACATACAATAACCAGTGTCGTTAATCATTTCTATGAAAAATATCTTATTTTTTATTATCCTTATTTTTTTTATTGGATGCGCTGACAGCAAAGGACCGGATGTGTCAAACATAAAAGTTGACATTTCAATTGAAAGATTCGATAAAAATTTTTTTAGCATTGATACAAACAATACTGCTGCTGGCTTAAATGAACTAATGAAGCAGCACCCTGATTTTTATACAGATTTCATGCAACAGATCCTTGGGGTCTCCGGTTCGGATACAAATAAAGTCACCCTGGAGGTTTCTAAATTTTTTATTCGTGGATATTCATCAATGTACCAAAGTTTAAGCAAGCGGTACAGCAATGTTAACTGGTTACAAAAAGATATTCAAGAGGCATTTCAATATGTTAAATACTATTTCCCTGATTACAAAACGTCAAAAATAATTTTATTCTTCGGGCCGCTTGATGCTCCTGGAGTAGCGTTAACAGGATCAGGTATTGCAATTGGCTTGCATCAATTTGGGGGTAAAGATTTTTCTGTATACCAAAGTATGGAAGCACAGCAACTTTTTCCTGCCTATATCTCAAGAAGGTTCGAGCCGCAATACATTGTTGTTAATTGTATGAAGGCAGTAATTGAGGATATTTTTCCAGATAGGAGCGGAGCCAAAGGATTAGTTGAGCAAATGATCGAGAAAGGAAAACAATGGTGGTTATTGGATAAATTTTTACCTGTAACTCCTGACTCGCTTAAAACAGGCTTTACAAACCTGCAATTGAATTGGTGTGAGGCAAATGAAGGTTTAGTTTGGAATGATATTATTGCTACTCAAAAAGATCTTTATACAAAAGACCCGATGGCAATACAAAATTATATTGGTGAAGCTCCCTTTACTCAATCATTAGGTCCATCTTCTCCCGGTAATATCGGTCAATGGATAGGCTGGCAGATCATAAAGAAGTTTGCGGATAAAAATTCCTCAATGAGTGTTACTGATATTTTGAAAACCGATGCAAGGAAGATTTTGGAAGAGGCGAAGTATAAGCCTAAATAAAGGCCCCTTTAAATCTCCCCGAAGGGAAGACTTTGCAAACTCACAAAACCACATATCAGAAATATCAAAGAAAGTGAGTATTTAAAGTGTCTTTGAATAGCGATAAGAAAGATGAAGTGTGCGACGCAACCAAAGCGCATAGTAGGATATCGCTGACTACATAAAAATAAATTTGCTTTTTTTTGAAATTATCAAAGCATGAAGAAAGCTTTAAATCTAAGTTCCCCCTTCGGGGGATAGGGGCTAGTTATTCTTAAAAGGAACAAACATCTCAAAAGCCGGGATATTCACTTCAAAAAATTGTTTGCTATTGAGGTTTTCCATTTGATAAGTGCCATGCATTCTTCCCATTTCGGTTCGCAGATTGCAACCACTAACATATTGGTATTTTTCACCGGGAGATAGAACCGGTTGTACTCCTACAACACCTTCTCCTTCCACTTCCCGGGTGGAGCCGGTGCTATCAAATATATACCAATGCCTTCGATGAAGCTTTACCGGGAAAGAGTTATGATTTTCGATAGCGATGCGGTAAGCAAACATGTATTCAGACTGCATCGGGTTGCTGTAGTCCTGCTGGTAGAATGTTTCTACACTCACTTCCACACCTTCTGAGATCAAACTTA
>Ga0193740_1000405_pt1 | contig 11952 bp, 20 predicted proteins | sample L2s1metaG_FD_145072 | JGI IMG/M metagenome (GOLD analysis project Ga0193740, IMG submission 145072) | Soil microbial communities from a riparian zone of the East river system, Colorado, United States - L2s1 | ecosystem: Environmental > Terrestrial > Soil > Riparian zone | place: USA: East River... | reverse complement strand
TAACGAACGGCGCGGGATGACCCTTCACCGTAAAGCCAAACCACCCGACGACGACCGCGGCAGCGACCTCGAATTCATTCTGCCGCAATGTGGCATCGAGCTGCTCCGCACCTTCTTCCGTCTTCAAGTCGAAGCGAGTACGCTTAACGGCTTGACGACGGATGGCCTTCTGCCGCTGGCTGCCGATTGTCTTCTGATACTCTTCCGAGTCTTTGCCAACGATGATGAAGCCATCGGTCGGCTCACCTTCTTCGTCCCACGCAACTGCGACCCGCTGCGTGTTGGGCTCTTCCTGTACTTGATCTAATTCCATATCTTACTTTCCTGTGATAGCGAAATCATAGAGGGTCAAATCGCCTTGACCGTAAACCATCTCGACGCCGAGTTGCATGTTCGTGCAATACTCGACGCCGCGGGCAATGTTCACGCCGCCCAGACCTTTGTGCGATGTCATGTGCGAGAAGAACTTTTGGAAGTCCAGATGAATGTTGCCGCTTGCGTCTGTTGGATGGTTGTCGCCGTCGTGCTGGAACACAACGAACTTCCAACCTGTGCGCTTTGCACCTGTCTCTTCGTTCGTGAAGTTGCCTTGCATACCGCCGCCGAACGAGTAGGCCGCACCAGCCAGGTAGACGTGATACACCACACCATCGATCGTCACGTCATGGCTGTACCAGCCAGGGTTGCGCCCGTTCGGATGCCGACCATAGAGGCCCCAATTGCCCATTGGGATCATGATCTCGTGTGTGAGCGATGCCTTGTTGAATCCGAAGGCCTGGTCCGGTGTTTCCTGCAGCCAGATGTCCCAGGACAAATGACCACGACCGTTCGTTGTGCCCGTCTTCTTCCACTTGAAGTCAGCAACGAGCGAACCGGCGGCCAAGCTGCTGATGCGCTTCGGCAGCACATGCCCAGGTGCACAACTCGAAGGCACACGCCGAATAACAGAGCCGCCCTTCGGCTGCCACTGCTCTGCGATGTTAGATGGGGTTCCAGCAGGTGCGGTCTGAAGGACAACACCGTCGGGAGCGCGCACAGCGTACTCCCAGGCTGGATACTGGTCGGGACCAGAGTGACCTGGCATAGGCCCATAGCTGACGCATGGATAGCCCTTCACCTCGTTATAGTTCGGGTTGTCGTTGATCGCCTGCCCTTGCTGGTTGAACTCGGGCCACTTCCACACGATACGCAAAGCAGCGCCGCCGCTCGGTGTCATCGTGCGAGAGCGCTCGACGGCCTGCATGAACTGATACGACTCGTTGCCTTCTGTTAAGCCGCGCATGCCCCAGCGGTTGTCGATGATCCAGTAGGGACCGATTTCCAGCATGTCTGCCGGATGCCGGACGGCCTCGATCATGGGTACGCCGCCGGACGGAGCCGGTGCTGGTGTAGGTCCAGGCGTGGGAGATGGCGACGGTGCCGGTGCGCGTGGATCAACAGCATCGGCCCATCGACTGTTTTGCCACTTCCACCATCCACCAGCATTGTTCTGCTGGTAGACAGTGCCATTGAAATAAAGCATCAGCTTCACGTTCGATGAGATCGTCTCAACACCGTTGCGTTTGATGTTGTCATTCGCAACCGACCAGCGCGCACCCTCACCATCGAAGATAGCGGGTGCGGGAGGCATTGTCGTGCCATTCGGGCTCTCGGCCTGGACCGCAGGCGGAATCGGTGTCGGCGCTGGTGTCGGAGAAGGTGAAGGCGCAGGTGTACCAGCAGCAGTGAACGTGCCTGTAAACGTGCCAACAAATGTGCCGGTGAGCTTGTCGCCTTCAGCCATGAAATTTCTCCTGTGGATTTAAGGAACAACCGAACTGTCTTGCAGTTCAATTGTCGTTGCGTTCGCCGACAAGAGCGGTCCGCCCAGATCGTTGAACAACGCGACGAAGTTGTATGTGCGCTTGAGGCCCGTTTCCACGTCGTCCGGCGTGCTCGAATTGAGCTTGACCTTGTGGAGTGAGAACGTGTTGAAGTCGGCGAGGTCTGCATTGCTTGCGGCCAGTGCCGACACGATGCTCGTTTCGGTTTCGTCGTCGTACAGGTCCGGGATATCTGCGCTGTCATAGTAGGCCGTGAAGCTGCCGGACGCCATGAGCTTGCCGGTGAACACGTCCGGGCGGATGACGTCACCCACAACCGGGTCAGCAACCGCGCCACGTGCGTCCAGGCTGAGCGATAGGTCAGTGACCGTACCGCGGCGAGTCCCGTTCACGATAAGCGCACCACCGGCCGCTACCATCACGCCCGTCGTGGTCTCGTTTGCGGGTGCGGCAAAGTACCGTGCCGGATCTCTGAGCTGATCTAGACCCAGGAATGTCCAGTCCAGGCCGGCGTTACCCGAACCTGGCAGACGCACGTTCACCGAAGCAGCCTTGCAGTCCTGATTGCGCTGGCTGCGTGGCACCTCGGGGAACCACTCTTCGAATGTGTAGTAGACATCAGTGTGCCCGGTCTCGGGGACAAACGTGACGCCGCCTGGGAACGAGAACGTAGAGGCCGCGACTGCCGTCTCAATGGCGGGTGCCTTACGGTTCAATGGAATCACAGTGATTGCCAATGCCGTCACGCCAACGATCAGCATGTTGCGCCGAGAACCGACCGCAACACCGCCGGTTGGACGAATGATGCGCCCGATCTTCGCACCATCGGTCAGCCACGAACCAGTCGTGCGCGTGATGGTGTAGGTTGGCCCGGCACCAGCAACAGTTGCGGTGATGCCGGTGATGTTCGGGATTGCTGTGAACTCGCGCATCAGCAACGCGGCAAAGAAGTCCGCGAACGTGCCGGGCGAGAACAGAGCAGAGACGGAACCGTTGACAGTCACAGCACCGTGACGCGAAGACATAAGCTGCTTGCGCGACGTCTGTTCGGACTCGGTTGTATACGATTCCTTCGCACGGTCGAAGGTAGAGGTGTCGCGACGAATGATCTGACCGCCTGTGCCGGGAACCGCGAGCGTTCCCTTCGCCGTTTGGCGCTTTGCGATCAGGAGCTTATTTGCACCTTTTGCGATTGCCATGATGTGTCCTCAAAGAAGAACGTTGATCTCAACTCTCTACTTGCGCTTGCCAGTAGATAGTCACCGGAACCCGCCACTGTCCCTCTGCTGGCACACCGGCCGCTACGGATGGGACCTGGGTAATTATCGTTGAAACGCCACCCTCAACCAAAGTTGTGCCCCGACGGAAGTGGGAGCGCAATGCGTCTACTCGGTTCTCAGCGTCCCTCGGACCTTTACCCTGCGGATAGAACACAGCGACTTGCAAGAAACCTTGTTCAATGTACGTGAGCGAATCCATCATCTCGCCATTCGGCTCATTGGGCACAAGCTTCGCTTCTTGGTACACCGAGCCATCAGCCGGTGGAGAAAACGACACGTTGTCCCAGGCTGTCGGAACAGCCGGTGTAAGAGCCGCTAGATGCTTCTCGAGGGCGCGGCGTATTTGCGGCAAACTCATTTAATGCTCTTCACCGCGGCTGCAATGTAGTCTGTATATCGTTGCACCGTGAGGCGCACAATACCCGGTGGCGACGGTGCCTGCTTCGACCATCCATACTCCAGACGCCTTGCGTATGGCAATGAATTGGTAATGTAGACAACACCGCCTGCTTGCAGCGAACCAGCAGCGGCCGTGATGCGCGCCACAGTCGTAGAGCCGTCCTTGTCGACTGCATCGATCGTGGACACGTCCGGTGAGCCAACACCCATCATCCAGTTCCCGCGGAACCGACCTGTGTCTACGGGCGACATCCGAACCATAGCAACAGTCATGTCGATCACAACCTTGCGCACAATGACATCCATCGACAAGTTTGTCTTGCGCTGGAATTTACGGATATCGTCAGTAAAGCTCATGTGCCCCTCGCCTGTACTTCATGAAGGACGACCACGCCTGCAGGCTGTAGCGGACGAGACTCCACAACTTCGAGCCGAGTCGTCCCCAGCGTGACAACATCGCCGCTCTGCGGAGTCGTGCCCAGGCTAGGAGCAATAAGCACGCGACGATCTCCACTCTGTATGAGAGAACCATCGACCTCACGCTGGTTGTATTGAAATTCAACACCGCTGGCACTCCATACTTGAACGGCTTCTTCGTCCACGAAGCCACTGTCCGGATCGTAGCCGCCACCTGCCCCTGCACGAGATAAAAGCACAAGCTGTCCCAGCTCATTGAGCAGGTCTACCGCAGCTTGTGCTAGCTCGTCGTACAGTGCGGATGCCATCAGACTCTTTCAAAGGTCACAGAGCCGACTCCGCCAGTCAACTCAATCAGGCCATACAGCAAGTCGCCGATCACCGGATAGTATTCCGCTGGCTTGATCGCGGTAGGCTGTGCATAGCGCAGTGTCAGCGGCCCCACGGTCTTTTCAAGTATCGGGGCGGCGTCCAGGTCCCGGTACAAAGTGCCCTCAACGTGGCGCCGCGCCGCTTCGGCCGTAGCAGCCGCCACGTTCGGGTGAACGCGTGCTACCGGCGGTGTTACCGTGATGTCCCACAATGCCGCGGTAAGAAGACGACGAGCATAGATGAATTGTGTGGCACGTCGCAATGCTGCTTCACGCTCGGTTGTTGACTTGTTGTCCCAGACGTTCTTTGCAAAGCCCAGGTCAGTGAGGTATTTGTTGGCGTCCTCTAGGCTGATGAAGCTGTCATAGCCCGGAGCCGGGTAGACGGCTACAGCCATGATGCGTTACGCCTCTTCTTCCTTGAGTCGCTTCCAACCGGAGCGCTCGTGAATCTTCACGTTGGCCGCGCCTTCCACTTCCATCTCATTGCCGGCCACATCCACCATGCGAACGACCTCGTCGCCTTGCTCAGCCGCCTCTTGTTGAAGCGCGCTATCCACAACCAGAGTCATTCCAACATCTGGATTCGGTCCCTCCGACGGTTCGCCGTTAGAGTGCTCACTTGCATGGGCCGGTCTAGCTCTGACATTCTCCCGCTCGAGACTGGTGGACGATGGATGAATGTCTTTGGCAATCTTCTCGACCATCTGTTGTTCGTCATCTAAGATAGATGCGGACTTCGACGCTTTCTTTGCTACGGTCATCTTGAGCCTCTCGATTAAAAATCTCCGGACCGAAGTCCGGAGTAACTTCCGACCGACCAACATCGGTCACAGGAGATGTCAGGGCTTGTTCAGCGGATTGATTTGTGGCTGATCGCCAGGAAGAGATTGATCCGGACGCGGTGCATTCGGGTCTTCTTCCGGTGGCTCTGGCACGTTCTCGCCGCGTGCGCGACGGGCTTCGCGTTCTGCTTTCGCTTCGGGCGAGTGGCCGCGGCCAGCTTCGCCAGACTTGCCGGGTGCGCCGCCGCCTTGTCCTGGTGCATTGCTACGGCCTTGGCTTCCGGGATCGTCAGGTTTTGCCATGAATAAATCTCCTTGGATTGTGAAGACTCGACGCTTAGGTCGCCGAGCGATGGATACCACGGTCACACCTTACGTGCGTCATGGCGGTCGACCAATTCAGCCAGCTCCGCCTTCTTCGCGTCTGCTGGGAACTGGACGTTCTTTGCCTTCAGAGCAGCACGCATCTCATCAGATGTCATGCCCTCCGAAGCGGGCTTGTCGTTCTCTTGCTTTGACTCTTCCACCTTTGCTTGCTGGAAGCCCATGCGCGGGTCACCAGAGCCGGCGTGCTCACCGCTCTGTGCCTCCTCAAGGTTCAGCGGGCGACCGGACGTTGTCATCGGCCGCATGGCAGTGGGCGACACCGCATCCGGCACAGCCTGCACAACCTGGCTGCGGCCGTACTTCTCGGCGGACAATCCCGTCTGCAGTTCAGCATCGCCGCTCTGCAGTTGCGGGATGTTGATCTTGTCTTCGCCCTCGCCGTGATAGCGCGGGTCGAATTGCTGGCCGACCAGCTTGCGTGACTCTTCATCGATCTCGTAGTCCTGTCCAGGCGTTGAGAGAATCTCGCGCGCGTCGATGGGCTCGAAGTATTGAACGCCATCCGTGGCTTCCAACTTCTTGTTCAGAGCTTCGTCGTCGCCGGTGTAGCGTAGTCCGATTTTCATGTGGTGCTCCTTACGGCTTGCCGATAAAGACGGTGCCATTGATGGACGGTGTCGCGCCGCTCACGTCATTGAAGCAGCGAATGTACCGATAGTAGAGTCCGTTCGTCTCGTTGTTGAACGGAATTTCAGTGCGGCCCGTTGCCGTAATGGCGCGTGCAGCGAGTTCGACAGGAGTGCCGAAGCCAATGGTTGTTGAGCCCTGAACGCGCAGGACATACGTCCCGTTCACGGTGTCGAGGGCGCCGATGTCCACGACGGCAACGCCGTCCATGTGAGCATCGCCGACGTCGATGATGCGAGCAACAGCGGCAACAGTACCGCCGGCATCGACGGTGATAGCCCCTGCGTCTTTCAGCAGAAGCAGATTGTCATAGGTGCGAGAAGCCATATTTGTTCTCCTTACGCAACGAGTGCTGCGTTGCCAATGTGCCGAATGCGAGCAGCAGCGCGACCGTGTTCGATCACAATGCCGTTGTACCATTCGACCCGTGTGCGGAAGACCGGAGCGGCTTGAAGCTCGCCCAGGTCGCGAACGTCCATGGGACCGTTCTGGATGCCCTGGATACGTCCTGGGCCAATGCTCAGGATGTAGAGGGACGTGGCCGTTGCCGGTCCAGTTGCCGCCGCTTCATCGAAGCCGAGAATGTCGTCACCGCCATTCGCGCCGTATGCAACCAGCATGGGGATGTCGTTGTAGTTCGAGATGCGCCGGCCGAATGCGTCCGCGTTGTACGTCACGAAGCCAGCAACGGCGGTCGTACGCGCTGCCGCGGTGAACTTGCGGCGCATGCCCTTGGACATCAGATAGTGCGTCGGGTTGTCGACGGTGTCTGTTGCATCATCGATCACGCCGAGCGACAACGGTGAACCACCGGAGGCGCCGCCGGCCGAGATAACTTGCTGATTCACAAGACGCTTCTGCAGGCCGTCGAACTCACGCGGGTTCGTGGACGAGTCGCCCTTGATGAACTTCTGCGTCCAGCCCGCCGCAAGCGACTTGACCTTCATGCGTTCGTGTGTTGCACGTACGCCCTGGCCTTGAGTCTGGATGATGAATCGGTCCACGTCCAGGTCGCCGCCAGCAATGACGAGCGCCTCGGTTTGCGGGTTCAGCACGCCGGACGATTCCGGGAATGCTTCGTTCACGCCGCGGAAGCTGATCCCAGGCAGGGAGCCTTCACGGTTGTACTTCAGCGCGTTACCAGCGATGTCTTCGAACGGCAGGACTTGGAGAATGTCCGATTCCTGCGCAAACATTTCGATGACAGCCGAACGCACGATGTCGCCAGAGTTCAGCTTGGCGGCTTCGACGAGGGTCAGTGCCATTTGTTCACCTTAAAAGGATGTCACCTCTAGCGCGAACCACCAGCCGCGTGCTGACCGCGGAAGTGAGTGATGCGAGCCTCGGGCGAGAGTTTGGATAGGTCCGGACCGCCTTTGGCAGCGCCGTTGGTGCCCATTGCACCGGAACCCTGTGCCCTTGGCCAGAGGTGGGGCGCGTTCTCGCGCAGAGAAGCCGCCCACTCCTCAGGTGTGAGGGGCGTCTTGCCATCCTTCCCGAAGACAACCGTGTCACCGCTCATGGCGATCACATTGCCGTCGTCGTCGATGGTCCAGCCGGCGCCCTTAGCGCGCAGCACGATGTCTTCTGTTGCTTCAGGCAGTGCCCCTGCCTTCTGCGATGCCTTGATGATGGACTCGGCCATTGCACGCTCAGCGAGCTTGTCCGCTTTTGCCTTGAGCTTGTCTGCGCGTGCTTGTTCTGCCTTGACCTTCTTGTCCCAATCCGCCGCCATGCGTTCGGTGCGCTTGTTGAGCACCTCGTCCAACTTGCCCTGCTTGATAAGCGTGGCCTCTTCGTCGTCCACGAACCTCTTGAGGATGGTGCGAACGGCTTCAGGGTCAATGCCTTCGAACTGCGCGAGTGCAGTCTTGAGTTCCTTCTCTTTCCCAATCAGTTCACCGTTCTTGGCTTTCAGTCCGGCGACCTGTTCGTTGACCGCCGCCTCAATCATGCCTTGCACGACGGGCTTCAAGTTCTCGGGGATCTGAGGAGGAGCTGGAGGTGCAGGCGAGGGACCTGGCGGAGGAGCCCCACCGCCGCCGCCACCTTCTGGATCTGGGTAGCGGTACTTCATCAAGACATTGCGGGTCAAGAACATAAATCAAATCCCTTTGGGAGTTGGACCTGGCGGTGGGACCGATTGTACGTCCCAAAACATGGGGGCAGTAACGCCACTCAACAAACAATCGTAGCAAATGCAATCATAGATCACTGTGCCGCCAACTGGACCGCGCTTGCCTCGAGATGCCCCGTTCACGATGCGCGCGTATGTCTGCGAACCACACCGGCCACACCGCAACTGTCCTGGACGCAGAGGGTGCGCTCTGGCACGAAGCAGAGCCGCTACCTTCGCTGAAGGTGGCTTTGCCTTCGTGACAGCGAGACGAGTCATGCCTAACGCGTGCAATTCACAGCACTACGCGGCACTACGCCGCCAGTCGTTGCCGCAGTTGTGCAAGTCGTCGTCAGCACAGTCTGACCATCTTGCTGCACCGTGAGCGTCACCGACGTGAATTGAATGTCCGTGATCGTCTCGGTCCAATTCGCGTTCGGACAATCAGGTGCACCCGGGACCGTGGACGCGGGCGGTGTCGTCGTGACGCTGAAGCCGACGTTACCGTTCTTGAATTGTTCGTCGGGGATGGCCACTGAACCAGAGAGCGTCACAGGCTGAGGCACTTGGCCGGGAGGCTGGTTCTGTCCGCTGGGGTTCGTGCATGTTGCTGTGATGGTACCCGTTGCCGAGAGGTTGACGACGACATCGCCTTCACCGAGTCCTGCCAGCGAGCCGGTCGCCGAGATCGATAAGCCGTTGTCGACGAGAGTCGGATTTCGGTTCTGCTTGAAGTGGACATTCGCGGCGAGTGCCGACACTGTAAGCACAGCAGAGACAAGAGCAAGCGCAGTCTTCTTTAGCATGTTATTCCCAGTAGTTGAGTTGGATGGCCATAAGCCACAGCAACCATACGCCAAGCCGGGATGAATTTCCAGGCTTATTTCCTACCACATCCATAGCTACTCGTCAATAGCCTTCAGGATTAGGAGGAATAGCGTAGACGCAGGTGAATCAACTCAGGTATACTTGCGGCATGAACACACTGACTCGCACCCAAGCAATCGCGGCCCACCTGGCGGACGACTTCGCCTTTGCAATGGACGACGACGAGGGCGAGCTGCCCTCCCAGGCCGCTAAGCTCCGCTACGTTGCCGCCATCAACGAAGATGTAACAAAGGCTGAATTCGTCGCCGCGGCAGTAGAGGCTGGCTTCCACGCCCACTCGGCAGGCGCCAGGTTCCTCGAGTCCCGCAAGATGAGCCGCGAGTGCGGTAGCGAATTCGACGCTTCCGGTCGTCGCGTTGAGCTCCTGGCAGCGTAATTCACGGTATACTACGTACTTCAGCAACCCCGAACAGAAAGCAAGAAATGAACATCATCACTGACATCCGCGCCCTCGAAGCCCGTGCCCGCGCGGTTCCCAAGCAGCAGCGCACCGCCAACTACCAAATCGCCCTGCGCCGCATTCGCGACGCCCGCCTGTTCGCCGACAAGAACACGGTGCACGCCATCGCCCTGTGCCGCGCAGCTCGCCACCTTCTTAATCTTGTTCAATACACCTGAAATCTGGTGTATACTCAATTCTTCAGCAACCCACACAGAAAGTCAGAAATGAAAGCCTTCGAAATCTTCAACCCCTCGTTCAACGACATCCCTCTGGTCGACCAGATCGCCCACGGCATCAACGACTGGTGCGTCCAGGGCGTGAGCGGCCATGAATACTATGGTCGTACCGCCGCGGAAGCCCTGGAAATCTGCGCAGCCCACCTCGACAACCGCTGAATCTGCGGTATACTCCAGTCTTCAGCAACCCCAACAGAAAGCACCTCATGTCCTACGTTCACGATTCCTACTCCTACGACGCCGCAGTCGCCGCCAAGATCCGCCGCGCCTACCGCGCGAAGTTCGAGGCCGCGAACCCCGACGCATTCGACGTCGTCGCGTTCCTGCAGTCGGCCGCGTCGTGGTCCGAGTTCGCAAAGTCGCTCAGCGAGTCGTATGACAGCCGCGGTGGCCTGTCCATCGGCCAGATGGCCGCAGCTCGCAGCATGATGGCCAAGGCCCAGGCTCGCAAGGCCGAGCGCCTGGCACAACGTGACGCACCCGCCAGCAAGGGCGCGCATGTGGGCACCGTAGGCAAGCGCGAAGACTTCGTCCTCACCATCAACCGCGTCATGGAGATGGAAGGCATGTACGGCACCTCGTACCTGCACCTGTGCACCGATGCCGCTGGCAACGCGTTCACGTACAAGGGCACCACCGAGCTCGGCGAAGTGGGCGAGACCGTCAATGTCAAGGCCACGGTCAAAGAGCATGGCGCGTACAACGGTGTTGCCCAGACCGTGATCAACCGCCCGAAGGTGATGTAATGCTCGAAGCACTCACCGCCATCGCCGTCCTCATGCTGCTCGCCATGATCAGCCTCACCATTCTCACAACCCAGAAAGCCAAGCCATGAAGAAAGCCGACATCCGATTCACCGTGGAAGGGAGGGGGGACTTCCCCCTCGACATGCTGCGCTACGACCGCTGCTTCCCGCGCACAGGCGTCGACGCAGAGATGATGCTCACGCCACCCGACCACCTGCGCTCACCTCGCCAGGTCACGCTCGTTGCCCTGGCACGCGACAATCGCTACTGGGAACCGACGCACGGCCGCTGGCTGTCGTTCAGGTGGACTGTCGTCGACGTACAGCCCATCGACTAGCCCTTCTTCCGGGTCTTCGCCGCCTTCTTCGCCGCCGCCTGACGCTTCACCGCGTAGGCGATGGCGACTGCCTGCTTCACGGGCTTGCCTGCCTTGATCTCCGTCTTGATGTTCTTGGCCATTGCCTTCTTTGACGATGACTTCTTGAGGGGCATGATATTTCTCCATTCGTTTAGCTTCATCGATGGCGATGAGCTGGTCTACCTGCTTTCGTAATCGTGCAGCCAGGCTAGGCTCACGCACCAGACCGCCTAAACGCCTCGCCATAGCGTTTTCGCAGCTCATCCAAGGTCAAGTCCTCACCTCGCGCGTTGCGCAGCTCCTCGAAGGTTAGACCACCTTCGCTGAAGAGCTTCGCCCGCGTAGCGCCAAGCACCTGCTCCTGCCTGGCTGGCGATTGGTCGGCGAGCCACGTCTCATAGTCGGTCTTGGCTGGCACACTGCCATCCATGCTTGCCCGGTCGCCCGCGTCGAATTCCTCGATGTCAACACCGAGCTCTTTCCATGACTTCGTCAGCTGCACGTAGGTCGAGCGGCACTGCCAGTGCAGCCGCCCAGGCCCGGCGCCCCACGGGTATTCATGGTCGACCGGCTTGTGGTCTAGCGTGTAGACCTTGCCGTCTCGGACTTGGCACTCGGGCGTAGTCCGAGCGTCCAAGGTCGACAACCATTGCAGATTGCCAAGGATGTCCGCATTCTCCTCGGTGAATTTATCCTTGGCGAACTGTGCTGTGTGTGACAGCGCCGTGCGCACGACTGCCGCGGCCTCACGTCGTGTGACCTCGAGTATGCCGTCGCGGTACTTGTTCTCGCGTGTGCCGCGCAAGTCCCGGATGATCTGGTCTGTTGTCCGGTTCTGCACGTACCCGTCTGCAATGGTCCGCCGTATGAGCTTCGCTTTGCTTGCCTCTTGGTCCTTGAGGAACTCGGACAGCAACCCGCCTTGGAATGGTCGGGACATAGCGCCAGCGTAGACTTGATTAATGTCCACGCGTGCGATGTCGATGGATGGCGGCATGTTCTTCGCCAGCATCCCCTCCTGGAACTGTAGCTCAAGAGCCGTGAGTCCCCTAATCTCGTCCCGTAGTGTGCTATCCA
>Ga0193740_1000403_pt1 | contig 11989 bp, 16 predicted proteins | sample L2s1metaG_FD_145072 | JGI IMG/M metagenome (GOLD analysis project Ga0193740, IMG submission 145072) | Soil microbial communities from a riparian zone of the East river system, Colorado, United States - L2s1 | ecosystem: Environmental > Terrestrial > Soil > Riparian zone | place: USA: East River... | reverse complement strand
TTGGGCGGACCCAATTTTCATGAAATACCAATCAACAGGCCATTGGCTGAGGTACATAATAACCAACGTGATGGTTTGATGCGACAAACTATTAATAGAGGCAAAACGGCACATGGTCCAAATAATATTTCATCCGGTTGTCCTTTCCAGGCAGGCAGGATGAATGGAGGCTTTACAAGCTTTCCTGAAAAAATTGATGCACATAAGATCAGGGAAAGAAGCGAAAGTTTCTTTGATCATTTCAGCCAGGCTAAATTATTTTTTAATAGTCAATCTGAACCGGAAAAAAATCATATTACAGATGCATTATGTTTTGAATTGGGAAAAGTAGAAATGATCGCTATTCGTGAACGTATGCTGCACTTTATATTACAGATCGATGAAAATCTTGCAGCAGCGGTTGCTTATAAATTAGGCATGCATATTCCCAAAAAATTATCAACACCACTGAATCAAACTATACCGGCCGATGCTGACCCTGAGAGATACAGATCAATAGTAAAAGAGGGCTCACTTCCAATTTCAAAAGCATTGAGCATGGCAAATACTATCAAAGATTCGATTGTCACCCGCAAAATAGCCATACTGGCTGCTGATGGCGTAAATGAAAATAACCTGCTTGTTGTAAAAGAAGCGATCACCGCAGAAGGTGCTTTATGTGATGTGATAGCGCCAAGGCTTGGTTTTATTTTGGGTGAAAATGATACAAACATTCCGGTCGATAAAAGCCTAAATACAACCGCTTCCGTCTTTTATGATGCAGTATATGTGCCCGGTGGCACAAATAGTGTAGCTACTCTTGAAGCAGATGCAGATGCCATACATTTTTTAAATGAAGCATTTAAACATTGCAAGGCGATCGCTGCTGATGATGATGCGTTACAAGTATTGGAAGCTACCTATTTTGCAAGAAAATTACCGGAAGATAACGATGACGATACAGTTAATGCAGAAGGAATCATTATAGGCATTGATGCGGAAGAGTTAAGCCGGCAATTTATCGTGGCAATCAAACAGCATCGTTTTTGGGACAGAGAAGTACCCAGAAAGGTTCCTGCATAAATAGTGACTTGCCATTGAACGTTTCATTATAAAGTAGTAATCTAAGGTCAAACGCTATTAATAGATTTGATGGTTGCCTACGTTTAGCGTACTTTTCGCCTGTCAAGACGTGTTTTGAGCTGTCACATTTCAGCCGATAATAAGGAACGGTATATTCTCACTTCATTTTTTGTAATCCATTTTTTAAATAATAACGACCAATCTCAGTTCGCCAGGAAATGCCTGAACAGCATTACCGTTAGTATCTGCATCAGTGTATGATATTGGCAACTTCAGTAAAAGACATGATGCTGTAACAATTACCATCAAGCTTATCTACAGAGTGGTAATAAGAATTAAAACCGTTCGAGCGTACAATAATAAGTCTTCATCGGCCGGCTGAATGAGTATATATAATTTTTTTCAAATAAAATTTTTTGCAATGAAATCAACTGCCTCGCAAATACTTCCAAAAAAACAAAATGAGATCCTTGATCTCTGGATGAAACAACAATTGAAAGACGAAGGGTTAAGGGACGACCTAATGACAAACGATGATCTAAAGAGAGATTCTATTGAATTGTTAACTGTTTTGTTGGCGGTTATCAAAAAAGATGATTTTTCTAATGTAGAATCAGCAGAATTCGATAAAGTAAATGAAGTATTGGCCGGTATTTCCATGAGCCGGGCCAAAAACGGCTTCTCACCAAGAGAGACTGCTTATTTTGTATTAAGCCTCAAGGAGGCAGTTATTCCTGTTCTTGAAAAGAATATAACTGATGCCCGATCACTGTACTCAGAAACAGCAAAGTTTAATAAACTAATAGATAGCCTTGGATTAGTAACAATTGAAACATATATAAAGGGAAGAGAAGAAGTAATTCTCAGGCAAACTGCTGAAATATCTGAAATATCCACCCCTGTTATCCAGGTATGGGATGGGATATTGGCTTTGCCGATCATCGGTACATTAGATAGTGCAAGAACGCAAGTGGTGATGGAAAGTTTGTTGTTAAAAATAGTAGAGACTGAAAGCACCATTGCTATTCTCGATATTTCCGGTGTTCCTGCAGTAGATTCATTGGTGGCGCAGCATCTTATTAAAACAGTAGCAGCTACACGATTAATGGGAGCCGAATGTATCATCAGTGGCATACGTCCTGAAATTGCTCAAACCATCGTTCATTTAGGTATTGATCTTTCGAATATCAACACCAAAGCTTCATTGGCGCATGCCCTTCGTACAGCATTTAATATGCTGAAGCTGGAAGTACGTAAAGTAAATAGTTCTAATAAAATAACTGCCGGAGTTTAATATGGACAGAATACCTATTCTCAAAATGGGAGATTTTTTACTGGTAACAGTACAGGTGGATCTTTACGATCGGCTGGCTGTAGGGCTGGAAAGCGATCTCGTAAACATGATCAATAAGCATAATGCCCGTGGCGTACTCATAGATATTTCAGCGGTTAGTATTGTTGACTCTTTCATGGGTCGCATACTTGGGAATATTGCTCAAATGTCAAAAATACTTGATGCTCATACAGTAGTTGTTGGCATGCAACCTGCAGTAGCTATTACACTTATTGAACTTGGCTTACCTATGACGGGTGTGCATACAGCATTGAATGTGGAAAAAGGCATGGAATTACTTAAAGAAAAAATTAAAGCATCGAATGGTATAATATCCGAAGAAGATGATAGTCCTGAATAAAGAAACCATTAAAATTGAAACTGAACAGGACGCAGTCTTCTTAAGAAAGAGGGTAACGGAATATGCAACAAAGATCAGGATGGGACTTGTGAATCAAACCAAGTTGCTTACTGCTGCCAGTGAATTGGTTCGTAATATGCTGCGATATGCAGGAAAAGGGCACGTATTATGTGAGGTCATTTCATTATCTATTCTTCAAACAGGGATCAGGCTTACGTTCATTGATAAAGGCCCCGGTATAAAAAATATTGATGATGCAATGAAAGACGGGTTTTCAACCGGAAAAAGTTTAGGGGTTGGTCTGCCTGGCGCTAAAAGACTAGTAAATGAATTTAATATTAAAAGCCAGGTCGGCAAAGGTACAAGTGTGAGTATTTTAAAATGGAAAAATGGTTGATGGATCATATACGAGGTACGCCTTACCTGACAGAAGTTACCAGGCAGTAATAAGATCGGAGTTACGCAATAAAGCTTCATTAGCAGGTTTTATTGGACACCGTTTGGCAGAAGTAGAAATTATCATAGCAGAGATCACAACCAACCTTCTAAAGCATGCTGGCAAAGAGTGTTTCATTCTTGTCCGTGAATTAGATGATGGTAAAGGAGGATTAGAATTAATCGCAATGGACAGTGGTCCTGGAATAAGAAGGCCTTTACAAATGATGCAGGATGGCCAGTCGACAAAAAAAACACTTGGCCAGGGCCTTGGCGCTATACAACGACTGTCAAATCATTTTGACCTGTACTCTATGCCGGGCTGGGGAACCATTTTGTATTCTCGTATTCATGTCGATAAAAAACACGATGCATCTCCGGAGAATTTTGATATAAGTGTGCTGAGTATTGCAAAAGATAAACAAGTGCTTAACGGCGATGCATGGTGTATGGTCAATGATGGGAAAAAGATAAGATTGGTTGTGATCGATGGATTGGGACATGGTGCGGCAGCTCATAGTGCCTCACAGGTTGCAGTAAATGCCTTCAAATTATTTCCCAAAAGGAATCCAACGGAACAATTAAAATTATTACATGAATCGTTGAAAAAAACAAGAGGAGCAGTTGCAACCATTGTATTTGTTGATGAAAAAAATCGTCAACTGTTGTATTCAGGTGTTGGTAATATCAGCATGAAAGTAATTTCTGCCGTAAATGTTCACGGTTGTTTTTCTTACAATGGAATTGTCGGTCATATAATGCCTGTTTCTTTAAATGATCACCTGTTACAATGGAATAATAAGACTGATATCATCATAATGCACAGTGATGGTTTGACGGGAAGATGGGATATAAAAAAATATCCCGGCATTATGCAGCACAACCTTGTTATGCTTTGCGCTGCATTGTACAAAGATCATAGCCGGGGTAATGATGATACTACAATTCTTGTTGGCAGGTCCATAAATTAAACTGATGGAGAAAGAGATACTGATAATGACATTGGATGTTCAAAACGAAATGGACGTAATGCTTGCACACCGGCGTGGAATGCAATTTGCAAAATATTCCGGGCTTAGCCTTTCTGAACAAACGCGTTTTGCCACAGCAGTATCAGAGATCTGTCGTAACAGTCTTGAATATGCTATCCAGGGGAATATTAAATTCAGTATTGGACAAAACAAGGCAACTAATTATCTACAGGCTGTTATAAAAGACGAAGGAAAAGGAATTTCAAATTTGTCGGAAATATTGGAGCGAAATCCACAATCTTATAAAGGTCGTGGTTTAGGACTCGTATATGCCCGCAGACTTTCCGACATTTTTAAAATATCAAGTACACAAAAAGGCACTACGGTACACATACAAAAAAATATTCTGGCTAAAACATCTATCCCCAGTAAACTTGTTGTTGAAGGATGGATAAAACATCTGGAAAAAGAACCCGTGATATCAGCTTATGAAGAATTGAAGATGCGTAATATGCAATTGGTGGAATTGAGCGAAGAATTAAAAGCCAATAGCTCAATGGTTGAAAAACAAATAGTGGAGATCCAAAAATTAAATGATCAATTGTCCAGGAGTAATGATCGCATGAAGGAATTTACTTATGCTATTTCGCATGATCTTAAAACGCCACTTAGTAGTTTAAAGCTTTCCTCAGCCTACATGGAAAACAACCCGACTGCTACTGATATTCTTATTTACCATGGGATTGTTTCCCGTTCTGTTAACCGTCTTGATAGAACTATTCAAAGTTTGATCGAAATAATTGATCTGCAAAATCAGAATCAACAAATAATAAAGGAGCTGGCTTTTGAAACATTGTTCAGTGAAACAGTAGAAGAGTATGAACAATTCATAAAAGAATCCGGAGCAAAAATTGAAATAGATTTTTCTTCTACTCCGGGCATTACTTATATAGAGGGCCATTTACACAGCTTGTTTCATAATCTATTGAGCAATTCATTAAAATATAAAGATGAAAAGAGAAAACTTAAGATCCGGGTGGCCACAAAAACTACTTCAAGAAAAATAATCCTGACCTTTTCTGATAACGGTGTGGGTATGGACATGGATAAAGTGAAAGATCGCTTGTTTGTGCCATTTAATCGTTTTTCAGGACAAGTTGAAGGAAAAGGTATTGGCCTATATTTAATAAAGAGCATGGTAGAAAGTAATGGTGGATCAGTAGAAGTTGAAAGTAAAGTGGGAAATGGAACAACTTTTACGTTTTCATTGATACCTTATAAATTGATCGATCAGGTAATAATAAAAAAAAATGAAGAATAAAACTATTATGATCGCAGATGATGACGAGGACCTGTTGTTTTTATTGAAAACTCAGCTGGCTTCTGCAGGTTACACGGTTAATTCCTGCCATAAAGGAAACTCGATCATTAAAAAATTGATTGTAGAGAAACCCAATATTGTTTTACTTGATATCAACATGGCAGGGGTTGAAGGCGATGAACTTTGTCGCCAGATCAAAAATGATAAGAGACTTTCAGACGTAAAAGTTGTTATCATGTCAGGCAAATATGATATTGAAAAAATAAGTTTATCATGCGGCGCTGATGGTTACATTAGTAAGCCACTTTCCTATCTAACTATAGAGAACAAGATCTCATTAATTTTGTCAGAGAATTAAACTCAATCCCAGGAGACATAAAAAGAAAAAGCTCAAATCCTTAATTATAAAAGGATTGAGCTTTATTACGCCTTTGTTGGTATGTCGTTTAGCCTTTGGTAAAGCTTACCAACAAACAAACTAGCTGTGCCTACGTATGAGAATATCTAATTTGAATCTAGCTCTTATTTATACTGATGGACAGTTTCCCTGGAGCACTAACAGAAATATTATAGTCTGATCTTTTTTCCTCCCACAATAATTGTTTTTGTATACTTTCTAATGTGTCTTTGCAGTTTTTATATTCACCCGGATATCGTTCTCCTCTGAGAAGAACCTTGATGAACTGTCGGGTTTGCTCCGTAAGCCGATCGAACAACACGGACTTGTATATTTTTTCGTAGAACATAAAGATCAATTTTCTTCCCTATTGACAAACACTGTGCAAGAAATGGTTAAGATGATCAAAACTTTGATAAACGACGAATTATCAATCAAATAAAACAAGATCTTCTTAGTATTACGTCCTTGTTGAAAAGCCTTTGTGCCGACATTGATAAAGAATAAATCCTCACCTTTGGTTCAGTATTATGAGCAACACATATATTAAGTTTAGGTATCCTGATTCCAAAGTGAAGAAGGTTCCGGAAAATATTGGTAAGAGATTAGCAAAAGTTGTTTTGGAATCTATTGTCCCAATTGTCAATCCCGACTTTGATAAAAAAATTGATATGGTTGCCACTTGGTTAATTGAGTTCGAAAATGACAGCTATTACCCAAACAGAGAGATTGGATTAGATAGCTCTGGAAAAACTATCATGATAATGCCATGGGAAAAAAATTATGGATACTGGACAGATAATAATTTAGTTATAGGATTTCAGATCACATTTCGAAACTATCGATATTACAAGACAGGAGTTTGAAAAATATTGGAGCTCGTTTGTCCCCGGGAATTGAAGAACGGCCATTATACAGTGTTATCAATTAATTTTATTATCTTCTTTCCCCGGGTTTCTGAATTCCTTGATTATCCTGGCAAGAAGCGGTACAGTAACAAACAAGATAAAAAAGATGACTATATATGTCAACCACGGTTTTAAATATGGACGACTGCCAATAAAATAACCTGCTAATACAAAACTTAAAACCCATGCTATGGAACCGACAACCGTAAGAAAAATAAAATATCGGAATTTTAGCCTGATTATCCCTGCAACAACTGGTGCAAATGTTCTTATGATCGGTAAATACAATCCAAGCGTTAATGTCAGCCACCCATATTTCTCATAAAACAACTCAGCTTTTTTAAGATGTTGTTGCTTGAATAATTTTGAATCTTTCCTTTTGTAAAGTAAAGGCCCGGCTCTCCAACCAATCCAATATCCCGTAATGTTACCCAGTATCGCTGCAGGGATCAATAAACCGCAAATGGTGAAAATATCATAAGTCACGTCACCCTTTACTGCTAATACTCCTGTTACGAATAATACAGCACCAACAGGCAGAAAAAAACAAAAGAATAAACCAGTGCTTGCATAAACAACAAGCCAGACAATGATCATTCCTCCGTTCCTGATCAATGATTCGATATCAAAAATGGATAAAAAGCCGATGAAGATACTGATGATGACAATCCGTATCATTTGAATTCAACGAACAAAAATTACGCCTTTGTCATTATTGGCTTAAACTTGTGCAAAGCTAATCCTAGTGACCTCACAGTGAGGTTTTTTCGCAGTCTTGAGTAATACATTACTAACAAACAAAACAGTGTGCCAGATAAAAATTAATTATCTTGTGGTGTCTAGCCTGGTAATAAACAATAACACAAATAATGAAATACTTATATCCTGCAGCCGCATTTGTTTTTTTTCTCTTTTTTGTTTCCTGTGATAGTGAATCTGATAATAAAGAACAACTTGTGGCTCCCTCTGGTTTACCCACAACAACGGATCCAACTTTACCGGCCAATATTGATAGTGCAGCTGCTTTCAAAGCGGGGGTAGCATTGAATCCACAGCATGGTCAACCAGGGCATCGATGCGATATTGCTGTGGGTGCACCATTAAATGCCCCGGTGACAAACATTCAACCAAATGTTTCGGCCACACCTCCTGCTACTTCGTCTTCAACAACTACCAATACAAATGTCCAAAAAGCGTTACCCCAGGCAAATACTTCGACCACAGCCTTGAATCCGAAACACGGTGAGCCGGGACATCGATGCGATATTGCTGTTGGCGCCCCATTAAACAGTAAACCCACTCAATAAGCGTTTGTGCCTTTGTTGGTATGCAGCTTCTTCATGTACAAGTCGTACCGACCACCAAGCTGGAACGTTATCCATATTGTTTCGGCTTTCCGAAGTCTCGTCATTCAGATGACTATCCTTTTACCCAATAAGATTGAATGGGGGTTACCGCTGAAGTAGATTAAGAGAGTGGCACTCGAATTCCCACATGTCAAAAAATAAAATGGCCGGGAATGCGAGTAAATGCCTAATTAATTTAATCTGTAAAAATACGATTGTTCAGTATCAAGAATTTATCAAGGAAATTATTTAAATCGAAATAATATTTATATTTAGTACGAATTTTCATAGGATAAGGTTTAATGGTTAATGGTTTTTGATTAGCGCCCCGCAGTCCTGCGGGGCTTTTTCTTTGGTTTAGCACAAAATTTGATGATTAACTTTCGATGCATCATTCAAAAAGATATTATGTCAGGCGAAGAAACTGGAGACTTCTTATTGTCTTAGCTGCTGTCCTGCTTTTAATAGTAATCTTATGGGGTTACAGAATTGTTCAAATACTTCCTCAATAATTTATATTGGATCTGATCTGTTGCATGGATCCACCCTACGCTAAACCCTCGGTTACTTTGGATAAAAACCCCATCAATGTATAAATCTCCTGATAAATTTCACAGGCTGACCTTGAGAATTCACATCCATATAATAAACTTCAAGAATGTTCTCATCCAGCCGATTTATTTTTTCAGGTGAAGCAAATATTGCAAGCTCTGTACCGTTGTTTTCAAATCTCCAATTAAAGTTAATTGCGGGAGTTTCATCCATACTACATGGTATTATACCACCTTTAAAAACACCTCCGCCATTGGCATAAAAAGTATAAGAATCATCAGCCTCACAGTCGAGCATATAATTCTCTGCTTCTTGTATTACACCATTATTATTTTCATCAAGACCATAGTTCTCAAATTTCCAGCTCTTCTCAATAAGTAAAGCCGTATTGTCCTTAGGAACATCGGTTTCCTTCTTGCATGAGACACAAATGATAATTGAAAAAAAGCTTATTGGAATAAGCTTCGGGAAGATAGTTTTCATAAAGGGTTGATTTTAATTTGCAGTATAAGGTTAAATATCATGCCACAGGTAGCTAAAAAATCCGTTCATGTACACTATTTCCCCTTAGTAATTCTCCACTTTTTATTGGTATATTTTTCTGAATTGTGAACGCATGAAATTGGTAATTCGAAATATTAAAATTTTAATTTCCAGTCGATCAGCCCGCAATCAACTTTAATAAATACTTCTTTATCTGAATAATTTATACCCGATATAAAATAAGCGGTATCTGTTTTAGCATCCATAGCGCCGACTCCACGTAAAAGTTTTCCGTTATCTTTTTTAAAATATACTTCCAATACTGAATGCATACCTTCTGCATCGAAGTCATACCATAGTTTTAAAATTTCCTCATCTTCTTTTCCTTTTATAATACCCCTGCTGCCATCTTTCTCGTAATTATCATAGATCATTTTTCCTGATATCGATTTGCTCTTTTGTTCAAGCATAAGTATTGCTGTATCCCGTCCGGTTATTTTCATATAGCAGCCTGTCACGTCTGAAACAGATCTGTCTTCTACGATCGGAGGACTGGCAGATGGTTTAGAGTTGCCTGAGTAATCGTTTGTATGACTATTATTACAGGCAATCAAATTGCTGAGTAATAATATATAGAGAAAGTGTTTCATAGCTTTTTTTATTAGTAGTAATAAAAAATAATACCAAGGTCGAAATTCCATAGCCTGAAGTTTATACATTGAGTTTTTGATCGTCATGTTTCTGTTTGAATTTCAAAAAAAATCAAAGTTTTCCACCAATACTGTCGCTGGCATCATTTTTACTTCAAGGTTCTATCAATCCAATTATTTATTCACTTTAAATTCTATTAGCATGAAAAAAGTATTGTTTTTGATGGTTGCATTTGCATTTGTGGGTACTGCAGCTATGGCTCAGCTTGAACAAAAGGATTACAAAAAGAACCAGGAAGAATGGGATAAAAGAGTAAAAGAAGAATTGAAGCTTACCAGCGACCAGGTGGTAAAATATGATGCCCTTAATAAAGAGTATGGCGATAAAATGTCAACCATTGCACAAGATGCTACACTTAGCAAAGACGCCCAGAAAGAAAAAAAGATGGCATTAAAAAAAGAAAAGGAAGCAAAGCTTTTTGAATTCTTAACTCCTGAGCAACAAGCAGCATACAAAGAGTTAATTGAAAAAAAGAAAAAGGAAATGGAAAAGTCAGCAAACAACAAATATTAAGATCAGATCAAATTGAGGAGTAGTTTTTTAGTTGCCCCGGCCCCAAGCCGGGGCAACTCATGTTAGAAAGAAATCTATCTTTAAAACATGGAAAAGGTTTTTCCTAAGATCAGATCTCTTGTACAGTTATATGACCTGCTGCCGGAAAATGAACGCATCATTACCGATGTATTAAGGCAGATCGTTATTGATAACCTGCCTGCTTACTGTAAAGAAAAAATATCATATAACGTTCCTTTCTTTTACGGTAAAAAAGGGATTTGCATTATTTGGCCTGCTACAGCGCCAGGAGGAGGAATTAAGGACGGAGTATTATTGGGTTTTTGGTACGGTTGTAAGCTCAAGGACACCGGCAACTACCTTACACATGGTACGAACAAACAGATCTTGTATAAAATTTTCTATTCACCGAAAGAAATAAACAGCAGGGCTATTATCAAACTTTTAAAAGAAGCTGTAAAGTTTGACGAGGGAAAGTTATAGACATCTATTACACTTACATAAACCATTTCATCACCAGCCTTGAGGTAAAGTTGAATAAAAGATAACTGATGACTATAGCTAAAGTACTCCTTATGATTATCCACCACACTACCCTGCCTTTAAAAAAATTGAGATTTGTCCAGGTATTGTAAGTAATTAAAAAGATGACTTCTAACAAGGAGATGATACCATTGGGCAAGAAAAATGAAAGGGCATTGATGGGAACAATAAACACTGACATAAAACCAAGCATATAAACATTCATTACAAGAGCTTCGGCATAATACAGCTCCCTGCTTTTAAAAAGTATATAAGTAATAAATACAAAAAGTGGAAGCATAGCCGCCTGTACTATAAAATAAAAATGTTTGTAAAAAAATTGATCAGTTTGTATTGGAGCATTTCGATAAATGAGAAATAAGGAAAGTGCACAGAATGTTCCTGCGATAGCAAATAATGGAAACGGTTTTTGATAACGCAACCGGATACCTGATAAATATTTTCGCTGCATGGTGCCGGGCTTTGTAGCCAGTTCTTTCAGTGTATATAAAAACCCTTTTTCAAGGTGCCAGAAAGTATGAGCAACTTCATGTAGTAAATAATGCATGCCCGGACAATATTTTTGATCACCCTCACCGCCGCAATTCTGGCAAACTATCATTCAATGATCAATTTCATTAAATGAAAGGTACTATTTAAGCGGCTGAAACAAGGAGATAAATTTGGTCGGAAGATCTAAATAAGATCAACAAATATTGCGGACAGGTTATAGGCTTTATAACCTGTCTGCAAATAATTTCAACTATTGTCTAAATGTTGTCTTTTATTACTGTGGTCCTTGTTTCGCTGGTGCTTGAGTTACCACGCATAAGAGCTACAAGAATGATAATAAATACTGCTCCTCCGGCTACCCATACCCATGGGGACGAATACCATTGTGTTGTGGTTGATTCAGTAGTTTTTGTAGTAACGGTTTGATCCTGTGCCCAAAGCAGCACTTGCATACAAGTAAAGAAAATTGCGAGGAAAATTTTATATCCCCAGCGAAAGCTTATCTGTTTCATGATAAATTTTTTTATTAAAAAATTATTACCATTATAACACTGATAAGAA
>Ga0193740_1000402_pt1 | contig 11997 bp, 10 predicted proteins | sample L2s1metaG_FD_145072 | JGI IMG/M metagenome (GOLD analysis project Ga0193740, IMG submission 145072) | Soil microbial communities from a riparian zone of the East river system, Colorado, United States - L2s1 | ecosystem: Environmental > Terrestrial > Soil > Riparian zone | place: USA: East River... | reverse complement strand
GTTCCCTATTCGGAGGATCCGAATTCAGCATTTTTTGCAGCGGCAAAAGAAGTCCGCGACCTTGGGGGTACATTGACCGCGACGGCAGCCAATAAAGCAACTGCTAATTGGTGGGGCGATGCAGGAGGCTTGGGTGTAGGCGTTCCGGCACCTTACCACCTTCTTTCTATTATAACATCTGTGTTACAAAGCCAGCATGCTGGTCTGTGGAAAGCTGCAGAAGTTTACGCCAAAACCGGGATAGCAATGAAGGATGGAGGAATCATTACATTCAGATCAAAATATCACTATAATCTGCTTCGGCCAATTACTTATATCCGGAGACATATGGATGCTACCTGGGTTTCTCATTTAGGCAATCCTGCTTACGCCGACTATACCTCAGGATTGGTGGGCTTCTTCGGTTCTGTTATGCAGGTATTAATAAATGAGTTGGGTGACATTCCAGTAACGGATAATGCTTATGGCTGGAGAGGTGATCAACCTCGCCATTACAATTCGATTAGCCAAATGCAGCTCGAAGCCGCCTTGTCAAGACTGTATGCGGGCATCCATTACCGGTTTACCCAGATGGCTTCTATTGACATGGCAATTAATCTGGCGAATGAAATTGACAAAGTTCGGGTTGTGGGGCCTGAGTACCAATAACGGAATCTGATTAGAGATCCGATGTTCTTAAACATGGAAGGGTGTTTGCTGAACCAGTGCGTTTATCGCATTGGCGCAAGCACCCTTATTTAATTTTACTAATTGCTTTACTACTGGCAGAATGAGGTTTCCCGGGGAATTTCAATGTTTGCGCTAACGTTATCAGCTTCGTGAGGACAGGAAATATTGTCTCATCTTAAAATGAGTTTGTAGGTGATTTTTATTGGCGGAAGACCCGTCGGAAGAGTAAATATGATTGTTAGGCGCATTGGGTTCTTTACAGTCATCTTCGATTTGAGATTTCACACATCATCGGGCTTTCATTTCATTAGGGTAGTAAATTTTACGACGCTGTAGTTATTTAAAAAACGAAAGGACAATTGAATTTCCTGGTTATTCCTGTAAAAAGTCCTATACTCGACAGAGGTAGGCGCTGCGTCACTTTTTTTTAAAATTTTTGCTTTTACTGCTAAAACACAGATCCAACTGTAAGATCAAAAAACATAATTGATAAAATACACTTTATCATCCTTTGATTCTGGATCTAAGACGACACTGAAAGGATGATTTTCATTTTCTCTGACGACAATTCCCGCAAGGTACAATACTTCATTTCCGTCTTGTGACGTAATAAAACGAAAGCCATAAGGAATCAATTCTTTAATGTCTCCAAGTGCCTCTTCGAGACCTTTTATATTATTGATCATTTCCTCTTGAGTTTTAGCTCCTACAGCAGGAGTTAATTCAATGTGATCACTTAAAGTTTTGAAATCTTTGTTCTTAATGTAGGAAAATATTTGATCAAGGACTGGATGTCGTCTAGCCACAACGTCAAGAACGGAGACTGGATAAGAGAACTCAGAATTCTCTTTATTCGTCCGCTTAACCTTGACCTGAATTTCAGTGTACTTGTTCTTTTCTTCTTTCAGATTGCGATAAAACAGATAAGCGATATTGGAACCAATTAGTTCTGGTTTGACCTCCGATTCATCAATTGTTTCACTTTTACGAACTTCTAACCAAAATGCGTTTTTTGATTCTGTGTTATTTCCAGTAGCTTTTGAAAAGCCATACTCACATTCACCGCCATAAAGTGCGATGATCTCTTTAATCCCTTTGTCTTCATTGTCGGTAATACTTAAAAAATGCGAAGCGAGTGTCGTTTTTTTCTCTCCAGGATGTTTTGAACTGCAAGAAGCAAAAAATAAAATACTTAAAACGTAAAAACTTAAAAAAAGTCTCATGGGCAGTTGTTTAAGAAAAAAGCAAAATAATCTTTTTGGATTTAAGAACGAATGACCAATAACCGCTAACACGTAAATTTATAGCACTCGCCCCCGGCTTTCAAAAAAATTGTATACTATTTTTCAGCACCTTAGTCTTCGCTGTTTTAATTGTCAAATGTCTGTATTAAAATGCCCTACGTTTACGGCCTGGCGATGTGGTGATATTAGTATTCCTTCCACCCACAACCGCTGCTGATTGAAATTATAAAATTGAGGTTAAGATATGAAGTTAAAAGTTGCTTGTCATGCCCGGGCCTCTGCCTGGCTTTGCAAATTGTCGATTGCACTTCCATCCAGCCACCATATTGCCAACCACCTGTTGCCCACATGCGCTATTTTATTTTGGAATTTTAAGTGTCATCATTATAAAAGCTGCTAAAGGAGTAGCTAATGCGATAAATCCCCAAATGTCCCATTCCAAATATACCTTGTTAAAATACTTCCAATCAAAATCATTAGAAGATTCCTTATTTAATGTAAGATGATAGATTTTCTTTTGTAACGGTGCGACTTTGAATGCAAAAGCAAGGCCTGAAATTGAAAACATTATGATAGACCACAAAATCCATCCCGTGTGCAAAATTGGATAGCGTGCCAAAATAGCTGCAAAAAAGCCAAACGCAGTAATTACGATCACACCAGGAATTGTGAAAAATCTGTCCGCGTCACGGATGCCCTTCATTGTAAAGGTTATGATTTTTAAATCTTTTGTTTTTACTGCAATGTGCATCCAAAAAAGTCCGGTAATAATATTTCCTAAAAATATCATTACCGCAATAATGTGGATCAACTTAAGATAACTATTGTTCATTTGAATTATTTAGTGATAACTGTCAATTCAAAGAAATTGTTAGTCTAAGTTAATATCGTGTAACTAATTTGAAGTTAATACTGTCAGCCAGGCAACCTCTATGATTTTTTTTTCTGTTTCTTTTCCGACGGTCAATTCAAAAGATGTGTTGATTGCAGCCACAAGGTCGCTCAGTCCTGCCAAAACTTTTTTTCAACTGGAAGGCAGTACCTGTGAAAATATCGTTGTAGATGGTGGTGGTGTCAGCAAAGCAGAGAGTGCTTCTACAGTTGCTGTTGTAGTGCAGTCGCAAACGTTTGTCAGAGCTAAAAGATTTTTGTTTACGCCGAGTCCCTACGGAGACTCGGCTTGGAAGGAATTTATAGTTGAATGCTTAAACGTCCAGCCAAAATTTTATAAACACACAATGTTAGCGGTAGTGTATTACCTTGTCATTAAGTTCTTTCAGTTGGGTATCACCGAAACCATAAATACTTTCCCTGCTCCAGAATTCTTTAAATAACTGGTGAAAATCCGTTGAAATATATTTTGTAATCTCTTCCAAAACTCTTTCAGGTCTTCCTTCCGTGCCACCTTTTGGAAAACGTTCAACATGTGCTTTTACTACTTCTTGCAAATACAGAAAAACGGGAGATTGATTTTTTTGCAAGACGAATTAATACTTCAAGATCGTCACTCTTATAAGCTGCCCACGTTTCGGCTTTGCGTTCGGCGGGGTATTTGGAAAACGTCTAGCCGGGAACTGAAGCCGATGTAAGTTACAAATGTTGAAAACATATTCTATTGCTCAGCCGTGTTCGGTCAGCCCGATATGCCACCGATAGTAGCACTGGGATGAGGATTTATTCGCTCAACGCTGACGCAAAACCTCGCTGTTGGATATTGTATTTTATATCTTAATTGGCGGTCCAACTAATTTCATTCCGTGTCTGTCCCACAATGTTTTTAACGCTGCTTCTTTTTTTTTAGGGTCAGTCTCTTTTTCGAGGTTTACCCTTTCTATAAAAAATTCTTCCATCTTACCTGCCGGCTGAAAAAGATTCATAAGTTGTCCGACGCCTTCACTTGTCTTTGCAAAAGAATGTGGCACTTTCCTTGGTGCAAATGCAGAATCTCCTTCTTTTAAAGTAAATATCTCATCTCCAACTTGAACTTTAAATTCACCCTTAATAGCATAAAACCATTCGTCTTGTTTATGGTGTAGGTGCAAAGGCGGTCCTCCTTGTCCTGCTCTTACTGTGTCAAAGATGCAGAGTTGTCCGTTAGTGTCTTTTGCTGATACTTTGCAATCAAATGTACTGCCCAACGCTTTTAATCCTTCAATATTCCGCCCTTTACCTTTGTCAACCTTAAATCCTTTTTTAGGTCTGTCGTTTGTAGAAGTTTGAGCTTCTGTTAGCAAAGCAGAAGCCACCAGTGGAATCGTTAAAAAAATTCTTCTTTTCATACATCGGTCGTTTAGTAATGAAAATTGTTTAAAGGTGCTCTTTTAAATTTAAACCGTCTTCGTCTTACAATATAGCAGCTTACGCTTCGTCGTATTGCACTTTACTCTTCGCCGTATTAATTGTTGTTGTACCAATCCACTCTCTTCGCCATTTCAATTGTTTATGATTTTATGCGCTCGCCGCACCTCTATGTCTTACTTTATGTTTACAAGGAAAATGAGACAGTACCCTGATTTATATATTACCTCAACCACGCATTCGCACACCAAAGCACCGGTGCCTGTCCATGCAGATCTCCAACATTTCTTTTCCTGTCTAAATAATATTGACGGTCATTTTTTTTATTGGTTCCTTCGCAAACTTCAGTGATGTCCCCATCCTTGTTAATGTAGGTGATGAGCGACAACCATGCCTTTCTTGCAGCAGGTCCATACGTATTTGCATCCAACCAGCCTTCTTTCACACCGGTAAGAAATGCAAAGGTGAACATGCCCGTACATGATGTTTCTTTGCCGCCACATGCCATCATCCGCCTGGTATTTTAATAAGGAAGCCATCATGGTTTTGTATCCTTCGATTATGCGTGGACGGTCAGGATTGTTTTTGGGAAGAGAACGTAACAGCTCACTCATACCCGCGGCCATCCAGCCATTGCCGCGTCCCCAAAAGAAAGGAACATCTGGCGCATGATAAAACAACCCGTTTGGTTTTTGTAATGAATCAAGATAAAGAACCATCTCTTTTGCTGCACGATTGATATAATCCACCTGCCCTGTTGCACGATAAGCTTGTGATTGCACGGCCGTGATCATGAACATATCATCGATCCACATTCTTGTCTGCCAGGTCATTCCTTTGTTGTAATAGTGCCATGAAAGCGCATTGGCTCTCGGACCATTGGGCTGCGCCCATTGATTATCCGAATATCTTTTAGCAAGGTCCAGGTATTTCTGTTCTTTTGTTTGCATGTACAACTCAAAGGGAACAGATCCAAAAACAGTGTAATCCACGTGATCGGGTTTCGGTAGCAATGTATCACGTGCGCCAAACAAGGGTTGAAAACGCTCGATCAATTGTTGTTTTAATGCTTCATCGGTGGTAAGCTTCGCAAAATTTAATGCCCCATACCAGGTGCAGGTTTCGGGATAAGTGATCACATTGGGTGGTGTGGGACGATTGAAATTCTGGTAAGGCAATGCAATATATCGGAGCGCAATTCTTTTCCCTACCTCTCGTGGAGAAGTGCCGGCAGGAAAATCAGTTTCAAAATTGGTTGTTGTTTTTTTGGAAGAACTGCAACCAAGTACGATGGAGGTAATTGCTACCAGGGAAAATCTTATTGTTTTTCTCATATTGTTGAATCAGTTTTTTATTAAGAAAAATAGCTCCAATATATAAACCCTTACCTATTTCATTTTTTTGGGTGAATTTATTGTTGCCGATTGCGTTGTCAATGCAGGTAATGTTGTGGGTGATCTGCCCCATTCATGCACATAATACGTTGTGTTTTCAATAGTCACGTTAGCCGCATCTTTAACCCTTATAGCAGCATTTACATTAGCTGGCTTTACCATTTTTACACCTGATATTTTTGCACCTATCACATCGTCCAAAAACATTGCATAACGGTTGTCTGTTGTCTCATAATTAAAACTGCTGTTGGTTACACTTAATCCCATCACGTGACGGGCCCAAAGTCCATAAGCAGGTTGCACTTTTAAATTGGACACATTGTATTGTCCAACTCCCAACTCCGGGGGCAATGCTGCCGTATCAGATATTGGATTTCCACCCTTCACCAACACATGCACATCATTGAAAACAATATTTTTAATGTACCCGGTATGATTCCCGTTTGGAAGTTTGAAGTTCAATCCCCCTTCCACAACAGAAGGAACAGGTAAGGCATAACCGGCAACAATCGGCGTTGCCCTGCGTTGCTTACCATCAAATGGTCTCCACCTGTTTGCAGCATCACTGTAAGAGCTTCCTCCATATACTTCGGCAATATCCACTCCGTTCAGAATAATATTTTCAACTACACCAATGTTCACATTCGTTACCAGCAATTCATCATGCTTTATTCCATTTTCGTCAAACCTAAATCTTGATGCAGTCGCACCCAGTATTCGTGCACGGTTGGAAATGGAAATAAAGAATGGCGTTGTTGTTCGCAACATTTTGGAGCGGGAATGAAGTTTACCTGTGTGCCCGCAGTTGAGGTGTATATCTTTTATCAGCGCTCCGTCGTTGGTTGAAATAGAAAATCCTGCTTTGTTTGCTCCCAACACATAGATATTGTCAACACAGGCATCTGTTATATCATCGGCCGTTTCAGAGCCAATTTGAAATAGATTACAATTGGTATCACCGATAATATTCCTTATCCTGAACTTTTTTGCCGGCCTGGTAAATCCCAGCGAACAGTCAGACCCCGGTTTGATGATGTCATCCGAACTTACCTTGCAATAAATATTGGTAGCAGTAACATTATTGCATTGCATGAAGTCATAAATATCACGAACATTCGAAGTACTGTTTTTTCCAAAATAGGTATCGTGTACATTGATGTTGTCCGTGCCTGTAGCCAGCAATACAAAATGGCCTGCCCGATCAATATGTAACATGTTGTCGAGGGCAAAGTCTTTGGTCTCATTTTTACGGATATAGTAAGGTTCATCTTTCTGCTCATCATACCACAGGTCTTCCGGTCGATACAACCCTCCTATTTCAAGATTGGTGCAAAGCTTTAGTGTAAACATTTTATCGGAACGGTTACCGGGTTCATTGTTCATCACACGATCGCCCGTTACAAGGTTACCGTCACCCGTAATGCGGCCATTCCCGATGATCTTTACATTATCGAGGCGTTCACCAAAAAACATGGAGTTCCTGAAATAATGATGACCCACATCCTGCTTGGTTAACCAGTTCTCCGGATTGTCGTAGGGGCCAGAATCTGTCGGCGACAAACCCGAACGGTATTTTTTATCACTAAACCATGTGGCTTCGGGTGCATCTCCACCATTTAATGCTTTGATGGTGGCCCCCTTGCTTATATAGAGATAAACATCGCTTTGCAAATGAACAGTACGAACGTTATAAACGCCTTCACTAAAAAACAGGGTTCCCCCGCCTATTTTATTGAGATGAGCAATGGCTTCGTTGATCTTATCGGTAGCATCTTCTGTCCCATTACCGGAAACACCAAAACTTTTTATATCCATTTTACCAGAGTAAAATTGAACAGTGTTGGAATATCCTTTATGTACTCCATTCTTAACTACAAGTCTAAACGTATACATTCTGTCTGGCAACAAACCCGAAACAGATGCTTTTGCACTTTTGGGATCGATAACCGCTGATGAAGGCTTCCATGTTTTGCCTTCATCCAACGATTGCATGAGTTGCATGCCTGATAATTCAGCAGCACTCCATTTAAAATTAACCTTTGTATAAGTTGCCGGTGTTTCTTTGTATCGAATAGCTTTGTGAGGAATTCTTTCAAAATCAGAAATAGTTGATGTTACAGTAAGCGTTGCTGTTTCATTTCCAACACCGGCACTGGTCAATACCTCCGGCTCTTTCGTTTCATAGATCGCTTTGAAATTATAATTGCCGGCTTTTGTTAACCGAACATTTGAAATAACGATCTTCAGATCCGCACCATTATCCGGCCTGAGATCAAGAAGTTTGAACAAAAGAACAGATCCGCCACCAGGATTTTTTGACACGGCAAAATTCCCAACTTTTTTATAGGGATAATTGGTGCCCATCCTTCCCATAGATTGTGTAGCAAGATCTTTCAACCTCACATCACCGCGACCAATTACATTCACTGTTGTGTTATCAGGCGTTACCTGGATTCCTTCTGGCATAAAAATCCGGACCGTAGTGTTGGGACTTCTTTGTCCGGCAATAAAATAGAGGGTAAGATCCGTAGTGGCATTGGCAGTGACATTTGGCTTTCCCAGTTTCAATAAACCACTTAAAGCCATTGGTCGAACTACGATATGATAAACCTTTTTCGATTTTGTATCCTGTGAAGTCACAACCAGTTTATCACCTGTTTCAATTGCACCATCGGTTTTTGCATTTCCATTTTTATCTGTCAGCTGGTAGGTTTGCAAAGAGCCATCTTTCGATTTTATCTGAGACAACAATTGTTTTACACCGGGTGTTGTTGAAACCAATCCCTGGTCCTCCGGGGTGTCGACCGTAAATGAGTATGTGCTGCCAGTGGCAATAATAATGGTATCAGAAAAAAAACCCCCTATGTGAGTAGCTACTGAATTGAAAGTAACTTCGGTATTATTTTGAGCTATTGCTGTTTGTAAAAAACAAACACCCACAACGAGAGAAACTATTTTATTGATCCCTGCAATCATTAATTTTAATTCAAAGTTGTACAAGGAGTTATTAGCCGTGTAAAAAGAAGTTCAATCAGAATTGTCTCGTCATCTATTTTAATACCACACCAGGATTAACATCTGTTGCCAACTCAATTTCTTTGCTGCATTTCGATTTGTTATTGCTAAGTTTTATCTTTTTACTCTTACTTCCTTCAACCTTTACGAATGTATTTCCGATTGCTTTTGTGTGGACGTCCTTAATCTTTGCTCCATCCACATTCACAAGACGTATTATTGATTCCCCCTCTTTTGTTTCTGGAATAGTACAGTTACTGATCTCTATATCTTTTGCATCTTCAAAAATAAATGCAGGTCGAACGTCATTGGTTTTCAAACGGAAACTAATGTTACTCAATTTCAAACCGCTTACATGCCTGGCCCATACACCATAAGCCGGAATCGTCGGGCCAAAGGTTTTTACTTCGGGATATTTATCAACTGCTTCGGGAACTTCCACTCTTGAGTTTTCAACTGTACCGCCTCCGCCTAAATCGATTTCAATATTTTCAAGCGTAAGATTTGTAATGTAATGGCCAGGTACTCCTGTAATTAAAATTCCGGAGGGTGGTTTTAATTGTGCAGAATCCGAAGCCCTTGCTTTTACATTGCGAATAGTCACATTTTCTAAGGTTCCGGTTGTCTGTTGCACGTCCTGCCCTTTTCTGAATACACTTAATCTTGAACCCAGCCGAATGAGGATAGGAGTTTTGACCTCTACCATTTGAATGTCGGAGATTTCAACATTTCGTAAATGAGCACCGTCAACGGTAAGCAGTTTAATACCACCATTGTTGGTTTCATAGATATAACAGTTAGAGATTTTAATATTCTCAAATGGCGCCATCGACTCTGTACCCATTTTGATAGCACCCTGGCTGCTTTTCAATTTCATGTTTTTAACAACGATATCGCTACAGGCCATCTTGCTGGATGTGGTTTTAAAGCAAAGGGCATCATCCCCGCTGTTGATATCACAATTTTTGATTCGTACATGCTGGCAACCATCAATATCAATTCCGTCATTGTGGGCCACTCCCCTGCTAATAATTTTTACATTTTCAATAGTGATGTTTGTGCTGTGAAAATAATGCGAGGTCCAAGCGGCGGAATAATAAAGTGTCACCCCTTTTACTGACACGCCATTACATCGTACGATACGCAGCAAAAAAGGACGACGTCCCCAACGTTGTCCCTCGGGCCTGTTGTCAGTTAAAATATGTTTGGCTTTTAATTTGGATCCCTGTCCATCAATAGCACCTTCACCCTCGATACCAATATTTTTTGCATCAACAGCAACCAGTAAAGCCCAACCTACATCAGTGCCCAAGCCATCCGCAAACGGATCAAGGTTTTGATAATCCTCAACATCGGTACTTCCCAATATCACAGCACCTTTTTGAAGTTGCAAAGTGACATTATCTTTTAGTACAATTGTCCCTGATAAATATTTACCCGCAGGAAAAATAACTTTACCCCCGCCTGTCCTGTTACATTCATCAATAGCATTTTGAATAGCTACGGAATTCAATGTCGTGCTGTCACCTTTTGCTCCAAATTTTGTGACCTCCACATCATTGGCGTAACCAACGCTGACAAGGGATAAAAACAATAAGAAAAAAGCTATTTTTTTCAACTATATAAAATTTAGATCTACATGAAGTTCATTAATCCAGCTCTCCTGCTTTCATCTTGTCCTTTGCAGCCGTTTTTTCGCCGGCAACAGCGCCTTTCACTTCCAGCTTTATTACAGAAGCAATTTTATTAGGTGCATCGCCCGGTAATTTTATTTCTACTGCACCATTCTTAGTTTCTGCTTTGATCTTTTCATTGCTTCCCAAAAGGCCTATCGAAACTATTTGATTGTTGAGTACGGGTGTAACCAACTTCCCATCTTTGGGCCAATCAAATACATGCAAATACAGGATCGTGTTTCCCTTGTTGTCTTTTTTAGTGATGCGTCCCCAGCTTACCGGCGCAAATGGGTTTGCAGTAGTTCCATAAATAGATTCTGCATTTACTTTCATCCACTCACCCATACCTTTCAAAATATCAATACTCTCTTGCGGAAATGTTCCATCCGATTTTGGTCCCACATTCAATAAATAATTTCCACCCTTGGATGCAATATCGATTAAGTTGCGAACCAGTGTTTCCACGCTCTTCCAGTTGCTCGCATACGATTTATAACCCCAGGTTTCATTCATTGTCATACAGGTCTCCCAGTCCTTTCCGTCCAGTTCACTCAAATTGGGAATGCGTTGTTCGGGTGTTTTATAATCACCCGGATAATTGGGCCTTTTCAAACGATCATTGGTAATGATCATCGGTTGCAATGCTAAAAGCGATTTCAGTTTCTCTGCATATTCATCTTTCATCCCGGTTGGTGTGTCCCACCACAGTACTGCAACATCTCCATAATTCGTCAGTAATTCTTTTACCTGCGGCACGGCTATATCATCAATGTACTGCGACATGGTTTTTGTTTCCTGTGCAGGATCCCAGTGACCACTGTGTGCGGCGGTATAGGCATCAATTTTGGCTGAATCAGGATTGGCCCAACCTTCACTTGCCACCTTTCTTGCAGCTGAACCGCCGGGATTATTCCAGTCCTGCGCATGTGAATAATAGAAGCCCAGCCTGATCCCATATTTTTTACAGGCAGCTGCCAATGGTTTCAACAAATCTTTTCCGTATGGTGTTGCATCCACCATATCCCATTTGCTTGCCTTTGAATCAAACAAGGCAAATCCATCGTGATGCTTTGAAGTGATGACAATATATTTCATGCCGGCATCTTTGGCCATTCGAACCCATTCATCAGGATTGTAAAGAACAGGATTAAATTCTTTTGCGAAAGCCTGGTACTCGGTAACCGGGATTTTACCACGGTTCATGATCCACTCACCAATGCGGTTGATCTTTTGACCTTTGTAAGTACCGGCAGGTACAGAATACACACCCCAGTGAATGAACATTCCAAAGCGGGCATCACGCCACCATTTCATACGGTTTTCATGTGAAGTATCTTGTTTTGATTGTGAAAAACCAAATGGAGTTAAAAGAATGATGGTGAGGAGCGTAAAGAAGAATTTCTTCATACAGCAAAATTTAGGACTTATTAAACTGCAACTAAAGAATAAATGAACAAACCGGCGTGCCAAAAGTTAGCCAGTTATTCAACGATTTTGACAGGGCCCCTATCCCGGCCTTTCCCCGTGGAGAAAGGCCATCAACGCACAGCCCTTGCTTAACAAGGTTTTCACCAAATTATCAATCTTAACCTTGAAAAAATAGCCAAATAACGTGGTTTTAGTTCTATTAGCATTTGAGTTATTAGTACAATACTGCTGACGTACAAATTATTTTTTCCCCGTTTTGAGTGTAGCACCGAT
>Ga0193740_1000401_pt1 | contig 12004 bp, 12 predicted proteins | sample L2s1metaG_FD_145072 | JGI IMG/M metagenome (GOLD analysis project Ga0193740, IMG submission 145072) | Soil microbial communities from a riparian zone of the East river system, Colorado, United States - L2s1 | ecosystem: Environmental > Terrestrial > Soil > Riparian zone | place: USA: East River... | reverse complement strand
CAGTAATGCCAATTACCACTCCTGCAGTAGCGTTTGAGGCACCACGAACTGCTTTGGCTTTCGCAATTTGGGTAAATGTATTTACATAATCGCCGACATGTAGTTTCAGGCGATTCACTTTGGTTTTAAGATCTTCTTTCGGCTGTTTTATTTCCTCCTGCATGAATAAGAACTTTCGTTAAAAGTAAAAGTAAAGCAGGCCCCGGAGGGCCTGCAATTCGGTAGGACTAGCTGTAACTTTCCTGTACGTTGCTGAATTTATTCGCTGCTTCTCTCGCAACATTTGAGCCCTTGGTTTTGAGATTTTCAACCTCACCTTTTGCACTTGTGAAAAGATCAGATAAACGACCTGCCCAATCACTTGCAGTATCGCCAACCTTCTTTCTCATGTCAGTACCTTTTTCAGGTGCAACCAAAAGGCCTACAATCACGCCGGCTGCCGCAGCTCCTACCAGTCCCAGGATAACTTTGCTTCTTGTGGTCATAGTATACTATTTAATAATGAGCAATTATGGTTTAGTATTTAAATAATCATACCAAACAGGACTGCTAATTAGTTACAGCAATTCGTAACCTTCTGCTTAAAAAATTTGAAGCAATAACTAATTTTATGCTGACGGTGGTCAGACAAGTCTATGAGTTTGGTATGATAATTAAAGAAGTAATCCATTGCTGAATTATGATGGCTCGGAAAAAGGTTTTGATTATTGACGACGAAGTGGACCTCTGTCTTTTGATGAAGACATATTTCCTCCGTAAAAATTATGAGGTCTATATCGCTCATACTTTGAACGATGGGATGTCCCGCCTTAATGAAATTGTTCCCGACTATTTATTTATTGATTACAATTTGCCAGACGGACTTGGATGGGATAAACTTCCGGAGCTCTACAAAAAATATCCCGACATTCAGTTCCATTTGATCAGCGCATTTCGTCCAACAATGCCTTCAGAACTGGACGGGGCAAAACTTACAATTTGGGAAAAACCAATCAGTTTGAAGTCATTGGATAATTTTTTTTAGGCCCCTGTCCCCCTAAAGGGGAGACTTAGGTCGGAGAATCTTTTCATTTGCAGTTACTACCAGGCACAATCTTCACTAGCTTTTACTTCACTAGCTTTTACGAAAACATTTTTTATGTGAAAAAGAGGATGTTTTCAGGAGCAAATAGGTTTCTATTTCAAAAGGCAAGTCAACTCAGAAGTCAACAAACTTTGCCGAAGACATTCTATGGAATTATTTAAGAACAAAACCTCTTGGATTTAAATTTCGAAGGCAACATCCTTTTTCAGTCTATATTTTGGATTTTTATTGCCATTCTTTAAAACTTGCTATCGAAGTTGATGGATCAATTCATCTAATTGATGAAATAAAACACAATGACCAAATAAGACAAATGCAACTCGAGCAAGAAGGTCTAACCTTTTTACGATTCTCTAATGATGAAATAAGGTTGAAACCTGAAGACGTCATTAAACAAATTGAAATTTACCTCAAAGAAAAGACTGAACAAGTAAACACTAATGGCCCTAAGTCGCCCCTTTAGGCGGAACAGGGGGATCACTCGCCCCAAATTTCATCTTCTCCGTTCAACCATTTTTTTACCTGTGTTGTAGTTACAGACTTCGGACGCTCGATAGGAAGACCTAAAATTCTATCCCAGCACAAGCTGGCAAGCACTCCCAATGCACGACTCACCCCAAACAACACTGTGTAGAATTCATACTCCACCATTCCGTAATGTACCAATAAGGCCCCACTATGCGCATCAACATTGGGCCATGGGTTTTTTACTTTTCCGAGAGATTGTAAAATAGGAGGTACTGCATCATAAATATTCCAAACCGTTTGTACCAGCGGGTCGTCAGGCATGTGCTTCTTTCCAAATTCCATTTGGGCAGTGAAACGGGGATCTGTTTTGCGCAAAACCGCATGCCCATAACCGGGAACAACTTTACCCTGGCCAAGTGTTTTCTTCACATATTCCGCAATCTGATCTTTAGTAGGTAATTCAGTTTTCAACTCCTCACGCATTTCAAATATCCACTTGATCACTTCCTGGTTGGCCAGTCCGTGTAGAGGACCTGCCAGGCCATTCATTCCTGCAGCAAAACTCAGATATGGATCGGATAATGCAGAACCTACCAGGTGAGTTGCATGGGCGGATACGTTTCCTCCTTCATGGTCGGCATGAATGACCATATATAAACGCATTAATTCTTTAAAACTTTCATCCTCGTATCCCATCATATGGGCAAAGTTTCCTGCCCAATCCAATAAACCATTGGGTTGAATATGATCTCCGTTTTTATATTTCCTGCGATAGATGTATGCGGCAACCCGTGGAAGCCTCGCAATCAAATCCATTGAATCGTCAAATACAGCATCCCAGTAATCTTTTTTGTTCATGCCGGCTGCATACCGTTTTGCAAACTGACTTTCGGTTTGCAATGCCATTACTGCCACCACAAATTGAGTCATTGGATGTGTGTTAACAGGCAAGGCTTCAATTGTATCGAAAACATGATTAGGTACGTGGCTACGACGTTGCCAGACAGAAGTAATATGTTGAACATCTTCGTCAGTTGGTAACTCCCCTACCAGCATCAAATAAAACAGCCCTTCCGGTAATGGCTCTCTACCACCATCAGCCTTTGGCAGCTTTTGCTGCAGCTCAGGAATTGAACATCCACGAAAACGAATGCCATCCTGTGCATCCAGTAATGATGTTTCAGTTACTAAACCCGTGATGCCCCGCATACCCTGGTATACCTGTAACAACTGAACTTCACCTATTTTTTTATTTCCATGCTCCTTTAAAAGTTCTTTAATTTCCGTTGCAACGGTGTCGCCTCTTTTCTTAAACCTGTCTTTAATGATTCCCATTCCGAAATTTTTTGAGAGGGTTTTGATTAGTGAGGCGTAAAGTTATTGAATGAGGATGGCGCAGCAAAATCGATATTGAGTGGTCTCTTTATTTTGGAGCCCTTATGTACAAATAAAATGCAACAATACTGAAAACTGCATTAGGTAACCACGCTGCTACCAATGGAGGCAGATCGCCCTGTACAGAAAAAACAGTTGAAAAACGATCGGATAAAATGAACAGGGCAGCAATAACAATTCCCAGGGCCAAATGTAAACCACTGCCTCCGCGTGTTTTGCGCCCGGCAATAATAGAACCAATAATAGTAAGTAATAAGACGGTGAACGGCGTAGCCGAACGACGATACGCTTCCACCTCAAATGCCTCCAATCCTTCTCTCCCTCTTAACTTCTCGGTTGTGATAAATTCATTCAATTCGGGAGTTGTCAGTTTGTCTTTCAAAAATTCATCATTGGAAAGATCTCTTGGCTTTAGTTTCAGATCGATGTTCATGGATGGTATTTCACGGAGACTTTCTTTCATACCATCAATTCTTCTTTCAGTAACATTGGTAAGCTTCCAGTTCTTTTTGGCGGTATCCCACTCCATTCGTTGTGCACGAAGATTGTAAAAAACTTTGCCGTCACGAATCTTTTCAAGAAAAAAAATACTTGCTGCTTTTGTAGTGGTGTCAAAATATTTTATGCCTACATAAGTAATTGAATCAATGCGCTTATAAAAACAGGTATTGCATCGACCCACGTCACTCCCGCCTGTTGGAATTTCGACATATTTTGCCATGAATGCATTTTTTATAGCAGTGGCCTTTGGAATACCATAACGGTTGGCGAACCATAACCCTATCGCAAAAACAAATCCTGAAATTAAATAGGGACGAAGCCAACGATTATAAGATGTTCCGCTTGCAATGATGGCAATAACCTCTGAGCGAATAGCCATTTTACTGGTAAAGAAAATCACGGCAATGAAAACGAAAAGCGGATAAAGTAGCCCCCATATCCAGGGAACAAATCCAAAGTAATATTGCTTTATAATTTGTGTAGTACTCAGTTTTGATTTTACAAAATCATCAGTATGTTCACTGCTATCCACTGCAACAGCAACGACCGTAAACAACATCATGCAAAAAAGAAAGGTGGTAAAAAACTTCTTTATTATATACCAGTCGATTCTTGTAAACATTGCGGAGCGAAGTAAGGATAAAAAGCCCATCCCCCACAACTGTTCTAAAAAGTTTAAGATTCTGCTAAAGCCCTTCCCGGTGGGAAGGGAAGTAAGAGTCTGATTGTTGAAGAGAAATCATGTTTGGATACCTTTTAAAGAATATTCAAATTAAACAGGAATTACAGCCTTGTTTTTAATACTGGAAGGATGTCGTTCTTCCAACTTAAGAAATCTCCCTCCAAAATATGTTTTCTTGCTTCCCTTACCAACCATAGGTAAAAAGCAAGGTTTTGAATAGAGGCAATTGTCAACCCTAAAATTTCACGGGCTTTGAACAGGTGACGTACATAAGCCTTGTTGTAATAATGGCTCATTTCGCAATCCAATCCATCATCAATGGAAGAAAAATCTTTTTCCCATTTTTTATTATCAATATTAATGACACCTTTTGTTGTAAACAGCATGGCATTGCGGCCGTTCCGGGTGGGCATTACACAATCAAACATATCCACGCCTAAAGCAATACATTCTAAAATATTCCAGGGCGTACCAACACCCATCAGGTACCGTGGTTTGTTTTCAGGCAGTGTTTCACAACAAAGCTGGCAAATCTCGTACATCACAGGCTCTGGTTCGCCAACGCTCAGTCCTCCAATTGCATTCCCGGTTGTGTTTTTAGAAGCAATGTATTGGCAGGATTCTTTTCTCAGATCAGGATATACTGCGCCCTGTACAATGGGAAATAGATTTTGAGTGTATCGATATTTATCGGGTGTAGAATTAAAATGATCAACACACCGGTCCAGCCACCGATGTGTAAGCTGCATAGAGTTGAGTGCATATTTATATTCCGAGTTTGCTGGCGGACATTCATCGAATGCCATTATAATATCGGCACCAATGGTTCTTTGTATGTCCATCACCTTTTCAGGTGTAAATAAATGCTTGCTTCCATCGATATGACTTTGAAACATCACACCTTCTTCATTTATTTTTCTGTTGGCTGCCAAAGAAAAAACCTGGAAACCACCGCTGTCTGTTAGGATTGGCTGATCCCAGTTCATAAATTGATGCAAGCCTCCTGCTGATTCTATGATTTCAATTCCGGGCCGTAGGTATAAATGATAGGTATTGCCCAAAATAATCTGCGGCTTCACCTCATCCATTAACTGTTGCTGAGAGACAGCTTTCACACTCCCTATCGTTCCTACCGGCATAAAGATCGGTGTCTCTATTTCTCCGTGGTCGGTAGCAATTTTTCCTGCACGGGCAGCCGTTTGTTCATCCGTTTTATGTAGCTCAAATTTCAACATCGATAATGAATAATCTTTCGTTTATCCGATAGCCTAAAAATGAATATGTTTATAAGAAATATATTTTGATGTGCAAAGAAATTGCATTTTAAATGATGGCCAATATCTAAAATTGAAATCAACCAAAAGCTAAATACAGTTTAAATCAAGATTCCCCCGGTATTTTCTATCGTATTAGATGACAATTCGGAATTAAAAAAAATCCTGGATCTAAGTTCCCCTTTAGGAGGACAGGGGGTATCTTCGCTGCCATGCTTATGAGCTGGACGGCTTTTGTTTTTTACGCCTTTTTGTTGGCGACAGCCATACAATTATTTTATTACCTCTATTTTTTCAGGAGGGTTGCTGTTTATACACCTAAAGAAAAAGAGCAATCACAACAACATCCTGTTTCAGTAATTATTTGTGCACGCGATGAAGATGAAAATATTGCAAGAAACCTTCCCGGAGTTTTGGTTCAAAACTATTCCACCACTCACGAAGTAATTGTTGTAAATGACAATTCGGTTGATGATACAAAATATCTTTTAGCCGATTTACAGAAGACGTTTAAAAAACTCCAGGTGGTTGATCTTATCCAGGAAGCGAAAATGATCGCAGGCAAAAAATTTCCCTTATCTGTGGGTATCAAAGAAGCAAAACATGAAATTGTTTTACTCACCGATGCCGACTGTGTTCCAGCCAGCGAAAACTGGTTGTACAAAATGCAGAATGCTTTCAGCAACGGAACTGAAGTTGCTTTGGGATACGGAGCCTATCAAAAAATGCCCGGGTTTCTGAATAAGGCTATTCGCTTTGAAACCTTTCATACGGCACTGCAATATTTTGGGTATGCATTAGCAGGCAAGCCCTATATGGGTGTTGGAAGAAACCTGGCTTACAGGAGAGATGTGTTTTTTCGCAATAAAGGATTTTCGGCAATCAATCACATCCCAAGCGGAGATGACGACCTGTTCATCAACCGTGTTGCCACAAGCAATAATACATCTGTTATCATTGACCCGGAAGCTTTCACATTGTCCAAGCCGAAACAAACTTGGAAAGACTGGATGAAGCAAAAGAATCGTCATTACTCTACGGGAAAATTTTACAGAACATCACATCAGTTTTTATTAGGACTATATACAGCGAGTTTCGTGTTTTTTTACCCGCTATTTATATTGTCTATGATTTTCTTTGACTGGCGATGGAGTTTAATTCCTTTTGTAATTCGCCTGGTGACACAAGCCCTAATCTGGAAAAAAGCCATGAAAAAATTAGACGAGGAGGACCTTTTCAAATGGTTTTTCCTTTGGGATATCTGGATGTTTTTTTATTACATCATATTTGTGCCGGCTTTGTGGAAGAAGCCAAAGAAGACATGGAATTAGGAGCCCCCTATCCCACGGTGGGGGAACTTAGACCTAAGAGACTTTTTTTGGTTCTTGCATTCTTCAGTGCAATTGGTTTTTGACTGAACATTCAATACCTGAATGCAGCTTTCATTTCACTTTTTATCCGAGCGAAGCAAATAGACAAAATTTTGAGTGTTCCAGAATTCTTATCAAATGCAAACCTTCAACAAAAATTGAACTCCCAAATAATTTGTTCTTTTGCATCTCGGAATATTATGAAAGATGAAAATAAAAAGGACAACTCAAATCTCAGGTCTCCGCCAGCTGGTGGGGGACAGGGGGCCGAAATTCTCTTCAACTATTTTTCTGATTTTACTCCAAAACAAATTGAACAATTCAAAGCCCTTGATGAATTGTATAAAGAGTGGAATGCAAAGATCAACGTCATTTCAAGAAAGGATATTGACAGCCTGTATGAAAAACATGTGTTGCATTCATTGAGCATTGCCGCTGTTTTTGATTTTCCACCCGGAATTGAGATCATTGATATTGGAACGGGTGGCGGATTTCCAGGTGTACCACTTGCTATTTTTTTCCCCGGGGTTAAATTTCACCTGGTGGATAGCATTAACAAGAAACTGAAGATTATTGAAGCTGTTAAGGATGCAATTGGGTTGACGAATGTTACGACGCAACACATTCGTGCCGAAGAAATTAAAAACAAGAAATTTGATTTTGCCATTAGCCGTGCGGTTGCTCCTTTGAAAGATTTAATGAGATGGAGTAAGCCTTTACTTAAAAACTCTATCCAGCCTCAGGCGGGACCAAATTCCAACGACTTCTTCCAACCGGGATTAATTTGTTTGAAAGGCGGTGATCTGTCCCAGGAAATTTCTGAAAGTGGGGTAAAACCAAAGATGGTGGAGATAAATAGTTTATTTATAGAAGAATATTTTAAGGAGAAGTATTTGTTGTATGTAGTGAAGTGATGTTGCACAACTCATTTGATAGCTTCCTGTAAGATTATTCTATCATGAACCTTCGATTCTATTACCCTTCGACACTTCGGCAAGCTCAGTGTAAACTCAGCTCAGGGTGACAGTGTAGAAAGGATGACGTGTGCTAACAAAAACAGTTTTCAAATATGAAGACTCTTGTATTTGCGCCTAATCTAGTAATCCTCCCAAATCCTCGTTCAGACAATAATCCTCCCTCATCATGGTTCAGACCGATTCAAAACTTCAACTCCAGTTTATTATTCCTCGGGTTGATATCTGCCAACCGGTGAGTTGGATCAATTTCAATAGAAACCATGTCCATTAATTTGTGAGTTGATGAAATGACATAGGTTGGATGCGTCCATTTCCATGCTTCATAAACTACGCGGGGCGATTGAAAGGATTCCGCCTGCTTCTCTCCAAACTGCAAACTCAAAGGCACATAATGCCACTCAGAACTGCCATCTTTAAATGTAACTTTTACTTCAACAGGCATTGGCATTTCACCTGTGTTTCTTAAACGGATATTTGTTTTTCCGTTTGCTTCCCACAAACTATCAATACCATAATTAATAGTTTTATTCGTATTCATCATGAAGTTTTTGTACCACTGTAATTGCAGGCCGCTAACTTTTTCAGCAATCCTTATAAAATCATTTGGAGTGGGATGCTTAAAACGCCATTGATCGTAATAACGTAAAAGTATTTTATCAATATTGGGTTCTCCAACAATATATCCCAGTTGCCGCATGAATACAGCTCCTTTATAATAGGCATTTGTGGTAGAAGCCAGATTTGTTTTGAAAAAATTAAAATGAGTGCTCATCGGTTCATCATAAGGACTGAGCGCCATCTCGAAATATTCACCGTATTCGGCCGCTCCTTCAAAAAAATCTTTTTTACGAAGCCATGCCAGTGTTCTTGCTTCGGCGTAATTGGTGAATCCCTCGTCCATCCAGGCATACAGGTTTTCATTGGTGCCCATCATCATTTGGTACCAGCTATGACACCATTCGTGCAATGCAGTTTCAAAACCCGAACTGCGGATCATAGTTGCCATTGGATATTCCGTGCCTCCGCCACCACCCTGTATGAACGAGTAAACCGGGTATGGGTATGCACCAAATGTTTTAGCCAGGAAAGGATAAATCATAACACAGGAATCAGCTGTGGCCACCCATCCTGCCTCTTTCGTAGGATCTTCTTTATAAATAAAATGTAACAGGGGCCCATTGGGCACCTGGCGGGTAAAATGTTTATACGTTGGATCTGCGGTCCATGCAAAATCATGAACATTTTTTGCTGAGAATTTCCATGTACGTGTTGCACCCTGACTTGTTTTCAAAGCCGTCCCTTCTTTATCATAACCCCAGCCAATTTCTGACGCATTTTGCAAAACTCCACTGGCCCCCAGCTTATAGCGTTTATCAAGCGTGATGTTGACATCGTAATCCCCCCAAACACCATAGAATTCACCTCGTACATAATCATCCGGATGCCAGCCCTGTACATCATACTCCGACACTTTCGGGTACCATTGACCCATGCTAAAGCGAACGCCTTCCAGGTTATCACGGCCGCTGCGGCGAGATAACAATGGAACCTGGTTCTCGAATTCTGTGGTAAATACTGCCGAAGCTTTCGGTAGAATGGGTTTATCGAGAAGAACTTCCAGAATGGTTTCATGCAGTTTAGTTGTTAGTTGTTTCCCATTATGGCTGAACTTCACTACCCGGCAATAACCGTGTTCTTCCGGTTTCAGATCGTTGATCCGGCGCCTGAATCTTTGATCATAATCGCTGACCGGTTTGCCAGATCTATCTGTACCGAATATTATCGACTCAGAACCACGACTATTTACGTCCATCATGGTATTAGGCTGAAAAGCATTCCAAAATAAATGCAGGAATAATTTATCGAGTGTATCCGGTGAGTTATTAGTATACGTAATCGTTTGCTTCCCCTTCATGATGTTTGAACTCACATCAAGGTTAATATCCATTACGTATTTAATCTTTTGTTGCCAGTAGCCGGTTTGTGAAAAAGCGGTGCAACTAAAGCAGGCAAACAATACGGTTAAAATGTTTTTCATCATGTACAAGCTTAAATTTCAGAGGGGGCAAATTTCGCCAAAACAGCAATACCTAAAACAAAATAGTAGCCTTGCAGGCTACTATTGCAAAAAATAATAAACAATTTATTAAATGGTCATCGAATCTTTGATCAGTCTACCATTCCTGTCGAAGAACAGGTATTTCTTGGCAACTTCATTCTTTTCTATCCTGAGTCGATACCGGATCTCGTTATTCGGCAAATAAATAACTGTGGTTTGTTTAACTTTCCAATCCGCGGAAAATTTACTTTTTTCAAAACCTGTTTTTATATCCGGCGATAAACTATCGTACGTAAAATCTCTTTCCGTTTCCTTCCATTTTCCTTCACTGTCATATTTCGCAACCATCTTTCCACTATCCGACATGAAATGAACCTGCACGTTGAAAAGATTGTCTTCGTATTGCACCTTTGCTGCGGCAGGATATTGATTTTCAAACGCTGTCGTGACGGATGCCGGCGTCTTCCTTATTTGAGCACAAGAGCACAAGCTGACAAATGAACTTGCTAATAAAATAAATACCTGCCTCATTGTAATTGGTTTTATAATGATGATCAAATTTTATGCAAAGCAAGGATTAAACGTTCATTCCTTTCCCTGAATTATAATAACGAGCTCACCTTTAACAGTTTTTTGTTTGAAGTAATTCGTCACGTCCTCGAGGCTGCCTCTTGCATTTTCTTCGAACATTTTGGTCAGCTCACGGCTCACACAGCATTGCCTTGTGGTACCAAAATATTTCATTAAATCTTCCAGGGTTTTTACAAGGCGCATTGGAGATTCGTACAAAATTATAGTTCGGTCTTCTTGGGCAAGTCTGGTCAGCAACGTGTGGCGTCCTTTCTTTTGCGGAAGGAACCCTTCAAAAACAAAACGGTTGGTAGTAAGCCCACTGTTTATGAGTGCAGGAACAAAAGCGGTGGCACCCGGCAAAGTCTCCACCTTGATATTGTTCCTTATGCACTCACGAACCAACAAAAATGCAGGGTCGGAAATGCCGGGGGTGCCTGCATCGGTAACAACGGCCATTTTTTTCCCGGCTAATAGCTGTTCAACTAAATGTTGAAGGATCTTGTGTTCATTATGCTGATGATAAGGCGAAAGTGGCTTTTGTATCTGGTAGTGATTGAGAAGCCGTGAAGTATTTCGGGTATCTTCTGCAAAGATCACATCAACATCCCTCAATACTTCGAGGGCACGAAGAGTAATATCCTTTAAATTACCAATGGGTGTGGGTACTAAGAAAACGGTCCCCTGCCCTCCTATTGGAGGACTTATGTTTGGACTGTCTTTGTCTGTTTCTTTTTGCATTTTATTGGTGATGCAAAGAACAATTATTTATGATGCCCTCTACCGATAATTATATTGAAAATAAAAAGGTACAACTAAGGCACCTTCTGGGCGAGAAGAGATCAAGAGTAAGAAGCAAAGATTTTTTGAACTAAAGACTGATTGAATAAAGAAAATGTTTCTTTAACCTAAGTACTCCGCTTTAGGCGGAGGACAGGGGGCTAAATTCAATTTCGTAATACTCCATCACCGGGTTGGCCAGTAATTTTTTACTTGCCTCTTCAGCAATTTTCCTTGCCTCGTCCTTTGTAGCAGCTTCCACTTCCAGGCTAATGTTCTTTCCAATCCGGACATTATCCACGTTTTTAAAACCTAAATTTCCAAGACCGGTCATAACAGCTTTTCCCTGCGGATCAAGTAACTCCCTTAATGGCATTACTTTAACCTGTATGTTGAATTTCATTTTTAAAATTTATGCGCAAACCTAAGAAAGTTTAAGATTCAGAGAGCTGGCTTATTTAAGCAATCAACCTTCTATACTGTTACATCCAGTATTTTTTTATCAGGGGTGTTAGCAACTACCGGTTCCTTATAAATCAGGGAAAGCATAATATATAGCACAAGGATAATCGGCCAGGCCAGCCATATGGTTTTCATCAATGCCAACGCAATGATTACAATCGCGGATAAAGCAATAAGAACAAATTTCGCAGTATTATTTCTCAATGAAAAATCATTAAACTTTAAAGCCAGCAGGTGAAGGGGACTAACCATTAAATAACTTATTATAACAATCACTCCGTACAGGAACCATTTATTGACGAAGAGCTGTTGCATTCCAAAATATTCGTACCAAATGATCAAAGGGAAAGATGCGATCAGTAACCCTGCGGCCGGTGTTGGA
>Ga0193740_1000400_pt1 | contig 12020 bp, 15 predicted proteins | sample L2s1metaG_FD_145072 | JGI IMG/M metagenome (GOLD analysis project Ga0193740, IMG submission 145072) | Soil microbial communities from a riparian zone of the East river system, Colorado, United States - L2s1 | ecosystem: Environmental > Terrestrial > Soil > Riparian zone | place: USA: East River... | reverse complement strand
CATGTAAACAAGGGTAAGGAATTATTCGGGGCAAAAGAGCCTGTTGTAAGTTCAATTCAACAAGGGTTAAGTGACGGCGAACCCGACGTAGATGCGATTTACCGAATGACTAATAACAAACCAAACGAGTTTAAATACGACAGGTCAATTTATCTGAATAAGAATACTTGGTGTCCTTTCAATTCTCAAAGTACTTGGTGGTTCCCTGATGCCTATCCGTTAATGTACCTTCCGGTTAATTGTTCAATGAGAGCAACGGATATTTATAGGGGCCTAATTGCGCAGCGTTGCCTTTGGGAGTTAAACCAGGGGATTACATTTCACTCACCTTCAGAAGTGTTTCAGGATCGAAACGAACACGACTTAATTAAAGATTTTGCAGATGAGGTTCATGTTTATTTGAATGTTGAAAAGATAGCTCAAATACTTGGTGACTTAACATTGGGCGAAAATATTACTCACAATTTATTATCTTGTTACAGGGCTTTATTAAAAATTGGGATTTTCCCTCCTGCTGAAATTGATTCCGTTAAATCTTGGATTAAAGATTTTAATTCTATTTATGAAAGTAAGTAAATCACAAAAGCCGGAAGAAGGAAAGGGGTTTATTTATATTTTATCTCATCCGACAACCAAAGAGATTAGGTATGTCGGGCAAACTAGAAGAAGCTTACAGCAAAGGTTGAATGAACATTGCGGGTCGGTGCTTCCTGTTGGTAAGTGGGCGAAAAAGTTACAATCAAAAGGCTTGCGTCCTGATATAACCTTATTATTAATTGTTCCTATTAAAGATATAGACAAATTAGAGATTGAATTAATAGCTGAATATCGACTAAGTCATAACTTATTAAATATATCTGATGGAGGGTTTTTTCAGGGGAGAAAAAGAGGGTTTAAAGAGTCTGAAGAAACCATTAAGAACCATAAAACAGGTGTAAACAATAAGATGTTTCGTGATTTTTCAGGAACTAAATTTAATAAACTTATCGTCATTCGTCATGTTGGATTTAAGAGTAAAATATCTTTATGGGAATGTAAGTGTGAGTGTGGTAATACGATAAATATTTTAGTGAATAAAATAGGTCGGCAAAAGTCTTGTGGGTGTGCTAGAAAAACAAGATGGGACGAAAATGCAAAAGAGAGGTTTAGTCAATACGTCAATAAAAACAGAAAAAGGCAACCAGATGGCAAGTTTGCAGCAGCTATACAATAAACACTACGACCCTAAAACCGGATGGCCTGACAAGGGAACGGTTCATTCCTACATTGAAGTCTATGAGGAAATCTTAGCTCCTTATCGTAAGACAGCCCACAACATTTTAGAGATCGGTTTAATGTCAGGTGAAAGTTTAAGAATGTGGGACGAGTATTTTACAGGCGAAGTTTTTGGCATTGATTGTTCGATAAAACCTATTGACGGCAAAGCGGATTTAACCAAAGCAATCGAGGATGGGCTTTATATTTCAATAGGTGATGCTACAAGTGATGCAGACATAGAAAGGTTTTACAAAGGTTTAAAATTCGACGTTATCATTGAAGATGCTAACCATGATTTAAAACAACAATTTAAAGCCCTACTTAAATAAGGGTGGAATTTATATAATTGAGGACGTACAAAACATTTCTGATAAATTCCATTTTGAGAAAATAGGGGGTCAAGTAATAGACAGAAGGCACATTAAAAATCGGTATGATGATATTTTAATAATTATCAAAAATGAACTATAGCCAAAACAACGAGCAAGAAATTATTATTAATCTTTTCAAAGGGAAAAGAGACGGAACATTTTTGGACATTGGTGCAAACGACGGGGTTACTTTATCAAATACTTTTGCCTTAGCTAATAATTACGGATGGGGAGGGCTTTTAGTAGAAGCAAGCCCGAAGGCTTATGAAAGACTTTTAAAGAATTACGAGTTAATAGATCGTGATATTGATTTTCATAATGTGGCGATAGGTAAAATGAATGGCAGTTTAGAGTTTTATGAATCAGGTGAGTTATTAGGCAAAGGAGACATTGCATTGGTTTCATCTTCCGTCCCGTCTGAATTAGCAAGATGGGAAAGTTTAAATATGCCCTTTGAAAAAATAATAGTTCCATGCACTACGGTTAAAACCATGTTGGAAAGGTCAGGGCGCAAAACATTCAACCTTTTATCTTTGGACATCGAAGGAATGGAGTTAGACGTTTTACCCCAGATAGATTTTAAGGCGTTAAAAATCCAAGTGGCGGTTATAGAGTGGAACTCTAAAGATGAGAAGTCTTATAATGATATAATGTTTCCTCAAGGCTTTAGGCTGGTATCAAAAAACATGGAGAATTTAATTTATAGTATATTAGCATAAAAATACCATGTGCGATCCATGCGCCCCTAAATTTATACTAAGCTGTTTGACGGACGAACCGACTGACAGCTTTCTTTTTAATATCTCAGGCTTGATAGATGGAACCGTTTATTATTGGCGAATAACTGAGGGGAATACGGTTCTGACCAAAGCCTTTACTTTCGTTGATGGTGATCCGTTAGAAATATTGGTTTCGGATGTTCCAGAGGGATTTTTTCAAACTAAGAGAACGTTTAACTTAGAGATACTTGACCATCCTGGTGACGAATCAGGGCACCCTTTTGTAATTTGTCACCATGTGAAAAGTATTTCATTGGACATTGAGTGTAATATTTACCCATCAAATGAGGCTGGTTTATGAGGTGTTGCGATCACGATATAATAAACTTTACAAATGTTTCTATAATGAATATCGCTTACTCTGTGGGCATGAGGACAAGATTTGGAAACGTGCCTCATGTGAAAGTATATCATAAAGTTTTAGGTCAGGACGATTATGTAGAACCATTGATCTCGGTAAGACTTGACGGAAACCCTACGAGTAATATAAATATCGACAACGGGGGATTGGCTTCAGGGTTTGTTAAAATATTCAAATGATAGAATTAGCTATACTAATTGCTTTTGCTGTGTTGTTCATTCACACGACAACAAACGAAGGACATATATTTGAGGATGTGGCGAACTGGCTAGATACTAAACTACCTGAGTGGATAATAAAACCTTTATATGGCTGCCCTATTTGTATGTCGTTCTGGTATGGGTCGGTTTTTTATCTTTTTTACAACGGGTTTGATAATTGGATAATAATAGTTGTGTTTTGTGCCGCCGGAATAAATGCAGCAATAGTTAATTTGAATAATTCGATAACAAAAGATGACGAATGAATGCAAATTTATTCATGCTTTATTAATTCAGGCAGGGTTCAAAGACTTTGGTTATTGTGCTTGTTCAGCTAGGATAAGGACTTATAAAAAAGGAAGATTTGCGATTAAGGCTTACGGATCAAGGTGTTTTTTACGACTTTTAGAAAAAGGAAAACTAATTAAAAATGGTGGAACGATTGAAGAACTTATTCAGAAAACCATTCAAGAGCTTGCGGCTTCAGGATAAACAGAAGCTAGTTAAGGCTTTTGTTTACCAGGGAAAGACCTATTGGATGTTTGAGGACATTGCAACAATCCCTTCCATTAGGGGGCTTCAGGCTTTAGATTTCTACGATGAGTTTAACATGAGATGCACAAAAGAGTATTTGACTTATTGGACTGATGCGGCAGAAAAAATACTTACTGACAATAAGAAAATTAAATTAGTTGATTTGGGGATTTTGGTTAAGCATTTACAAGAAAGATTAAAAATGATTCCAGTTAGTGACCATATTTACAAGATAGCAAGTGTTGCATTTTTTGATGAATCAGAAAATCCGTATCATTACGACAGGGAATATAATCGAAAGAAGATTGAAATTTGGAAGCAAGATCCTGAAGTTTTAAGTTTTTTTTTGCAAACGCCGCTATCCAATTTGATTCCTTACTTAGATTCTCAAGGAGCAAGTTTACATACTTATTCGGGAATAGTAAAAGAGTTGAACACGATACATTTTCGAGAAGTTTTAAAGCACTTATCGCCGAAAGTCACGACAATAGATATGTAGAAATGGTTTGGTTAAGTGGTGATGATCCTATGAAGATTGAAACAATGGAGCGGATGCCTATAATAGACTACTGGCATCTCTTAAATAGAAAATATGCTTCGCAGCAAAGAATGAAAGAAGAAATGGCTAAATTGAGTAAAAGAAGATAATGGCAGATGTAATTTATAGAACGCATGATACTTTAACCGGAGAAATGTATGTCGGCGCAAAAAGAAACTATGTTGCCGGTAAGTATTTCGGCACTCCATGTTCAAAGGAAGCAAGAGCCATTATAAAATCAAGACCGGAAACTTTATTAGTCGAAATATTAGAAACTGTTTTTAAGGATAACATACTTGAAAGGGAGGCTTATTGGCAAGAATATTATAACGTAGTAAGCGATCCGATGTATTGGAATAGGGCAATATCAAATAAAAATTGGACAACATTTGGCACTACCCAAACTGAAGAAGAAAGAAAGAAAAAATCAGAAAGTCATAAAGGCAAAAAATTTACTCCTGAACATATAGCCAAAATAAAAGCTGAAAGGAACGCACGAATTAATAAACCTCATACAGAAGAAAGAAAAAGAAATATAACTCTTGCACTAACAGGGTTGCGTTATCCTAATAGAAAAAAGGTATCATTGGAGGGTCGCAAAAATATAAGCGATGCTCAAAAGCGTAATTGGGAAAAACGTAAAAATGTTATTCCATGTCAGAAATTTTGATAGAATTTATCCCAGATTTCACAAAATTAGAAGCCGGAGTTGATGCGTTAGTAAGTAACAATACCATTTCAAAAGAAATGGCAGCTTTGTTTACGGATGCGGGTAAGTCATTAGATCAATTCGGGGCAAAGTTTGCAAAGTTAGGCGGGGGAACAACTTTAAAACCGGCTATTGATGCGGCTAAGAAATCAATTTCAGATTTATCAAAGTCAGGGATAACCGATTTAGGAGAACTAAAGAAAAGAGTAGATGGAATTACTAAGTCATTTATTGACGGATTCGGCGAAGGCGTTGAGCAGGCTTTGAAAGATGCAGGGGTTTCAATGGAACAGTTCACAAACACAGTTAAAAAAAATGCAGACGTTGATAAAAGTTTAAAATCAGAATTAAGGTCAATAAACGAAGAGCTGACCAGAATGAAACTTAATGGTCAGGGGAATACTCAACAATATCAAGAACTTTCAAAAAGAGCCGGTGAATATAGAGATGCTATCCAAGACGTAAACGAAGAAATTAATAGGCAGGCTTCCGATACTCAAAAACTTGACGTTGCTATTCGTTTTGTAACTCAACTTTCTTCCGCTTATTCAGTTTTACAGGGCATTCAGGGGTTAGTCGGTCAGGATAATGAAGAACTACAAAAGACCTTATTAAAAGTCAATTCTGCGATGGCAATTCTTAATGGATTGCAGCAAATACAAAACGAACTTTCAAGACAGGATAATATAGTTACGATTGCGCAAACAAAAGTACAAGCTGCTTATAATTTTGTAGTAAGGCAAACATCTATACTTTTTGGGGCCGGTGCTACGGCTGCACAAAGATTTAGAGCTGCTATGACATTAACAGGAATAGGGGCTTTAATTACAGCTATTGGGTTATTGGTTGCGAATCTTGATAAACTTAAAAATGCTTTTTCCCCTGCTGTAAATGAAGCTGAAAAATTAGAGGCAATTACCCGTAAACAATATGACGCATCTCTTTTAGCTGTTGAAGGGTTCGACCTTGAAGAAAGAAAACTAAGGGCTTTAGGAGTTGCTGAGGATGAGATAAGAGAAAAGAAACGGCAAAGGATAGTGCTTACTTTAAAGGCTGCTGATGCCGAATTAAAGGCTCTTGATGCGGTACTTAGTGCAACCGTTGAAAGTTCAGCTAAGGGTGCGGCTGCCGCTGCCGGTAATCCGTTATTGGGGTTATTCTTTAAAGACCTTGAAGATGTTAAAAAAGTTCAGGATACAGTAAAAGAAATAAAAACTAAAAGAGAAGAATTAGAAGTTGAGATTTTGGAATTAAATAAAGAGGATGTTGATGAAAGGAAAAAAGAGATCGACGATTTAAATAAAAAAAGAAAAGAGGGTGTAGATAAGGCCGCAAAAGACAGGGAAGATAGGTTACAAAAAGAAGCAGAAGCGAGAAGAAAGGCTTTAGAAGATGAAGTTGCATTTCAGAAACAAAGATTACTTATTGCAAAGGAAGGTACACAGGAAGAGCTTAATGCAAAAAAAGGAATTGCACAAGCTGAGTTGAATCTTGCCCTTGACAACGATAAACTAACTTTTAATCAACGTAGGCTTTTAATTCAGGAGTTTTTTAAATCTCAACGTGAATTAACTGATCAATTTAACTCAGCGAATAAAAAGAAAGTTTTAGAGGATCAAGCCTCTGTTATTTCTGCTCAACTTGCTGCACTCAATTTATCCTTTGATGAAAGGGAAAGATTAACCGTTGAACAATTAGAAATTGAAAGACAATTACAGTTATCGGCGGTTACTAACAATAAGACGAAAGAAAAAGAGATTAACGCTAAGTTTGACAAGGAAATCGCCGACCAAAGAAAACAAATAAGAGAACAGGCTTTTGCTGAAGAGTTAGACACGATAAGAAGAAATGCTTTTATTGCTCAACAAATAGCACAAGATACTGCGGCAGACGATTCTTTGCCTAACCAACAAAGGATGGCAGCATTAAAGGAGATTTATGATTTTGAGTTTAGCCTAATTACACAAAGCAGACTAAACAATCAGCAACTTCTAAAAGATAACATAATTTCATTTGAAGAATATACAAAAAGGTCAAAGGATTTATCGAATCAAGAGTTTCAATTACGGACTAAAAACGAAAAAGATTTTACGGGTATTATACAGAAAGAAGAAGATGAAAGGCGTAGAAAAAGAGATGAGACTATTGATTTTATAGTTGCTCAAGTGAATAGTGTAATAACTGCTTTCAGGACTTTTACAGATAGCATGAATTCAAATGAAGATGCCCGTATTGAATCACAAAGGGATTCTTTGCAAAGGTTGAGAGAATTGGGAGTAATACAGGAAAAGGAATTTATTGCAAGAACGAAAGTTATTGATCGCTTAGAAAGACAAGCGAAGCAGAAACAAGCTGAAAGAGAAAAGGCCATTGCATTATTTGAGGCATTTGTAAACGGGGCTGCCGCAATCGTTAAAGCGTCTGATAACCCTTTCCAATTAGCTGCAACGATAGCTTTAGTAACTGCACAAATAGCTGCTATTGCATCAAGAAAAATTCCACAATTCGGCAAGGGTACAAAATCGGCTCCTAAAGGATTCGCTGAAGTAGGTGAAACAGGAACGGAGTTGATTCAAATGAACGGTAAATATTTCGTAGCCGATCACCCTCAAGTCATTTGGATGAAAGGAGGTGAAAGGGTTTACAATCCAGAAGAAACGAAAGATATTTTAACTCCACAGGCTAACATGACTGTCATAAATAATACTAACGGCTATTCAAAAGAAAGTAAAGTCGATTACGATAGAATGGCAAAAAAGATAGGCGAAGAAATTGCCCGTCATCCACGAAGTGTTATTAGTTTAGATGAGGACGGTTTTTCCGTTCACATCTCTAATAAACTTAATACCCAAAAATACCTGAATAAACGATTTACTTTTAATGATTGATTGGCAGTTTATATTAAATCCCGATACTGATAATTTAGAGATCGACGAGCCAATAGGATGGGCTGATATTGCTTTTGAGATAATAAGGGATAAAAAATTTCATGGTATTTCGATTGGATATTCTTTATCAAGTATTAAAGCAGTTGGGGAAGGTGCTTTGTTTTTAAAAACCGAATATGAGTTATACGGTGTTGATGCAGATGTAAAAATTAAGATAATTGAATTATGTGATGGTGAAGAACAGGATAGCGAAACGCTACAAATTGATTTCGCAAGGTATAAAGAAAAGTGCGGAAGTGAATGCTCTGGAGAAATGGGTATTGAAGATATTGGATGTTTCACGCTGTTTGCTAACAATTTCGACAAGAAAGTAAGCCTAACGAGTGAGGTTGCTTTTGATGGCGTTACTCCTTTGACTGACTACGAAGGAATTGAAAAAGATGTAACACTACCTGGAAAGGCTTTACGATTCAGGAACCGAGCCGAAACAACCGATACTACTGAGAATTTAGCCGATCCTCCTTACTTTGATGATGGGACGGACATACAAAGCGATACGGCTATCCTTCCTGCCTTCCAAAATACTATTGAGGGTTCACTTGGTACGTTTAGCCCTAGCCCAATTTTGGACGCTGTGGCGCACGATGACGCATTAAATTACCCTCCTTATTTAACATGGGAACCTCTAATAAATACCTCTAATCTTTTTGGAGATATAACTTGTGCTATTAGTGATGTAGATTTCAGTTTTAGACTAAAAGGTTCTATTGATACGGTACTAAATCACAACTGGGGATTAAGTATAAGAGTTGATCGTTTACCCGTTGGGGGTGATGCAGGGACTCCGGGCGATTGGGTTAGGGAATATCAAAGCGGAAGTATTGCAGGAGGGGTAGGATTAAGTTCGGGAAGTTGGGACGAAGAACATACAATCCCAATGACTTTAGAGGAAGGCGATTTACTTTATCTGTATTACGAGTTTGTTACTATTCAGCAAATTGATGACGTTATTTTTACTCAGGATAGTGAATCTTATGTAAACTTAGAGGTTAAAACTCTTTGCGATCCGTCGATTTCTAAGATGTTCATGGTTCACGAAACTATTTCTAAGATCGCTGAATACAATACTAACAATTGCCTTCAATTAAAATCAACTTACTTCGGACGGACGGATTCAGAACCTACGGCTTACCCTGTAAATGGATGTGGAGGTTTTGAGGCTTTGACTTCAGGTCTTTACATAAGAAGGGCAGAAAACCCGACTTTCTTTTTGAGCATGAAAGACCTTTTAACCGGACTTCAGGCTATACATAACATAGGTTTTGGGCTTCAAAGAGAATCAGGTGTTGAGATTTTAAGAGTCGAAGAGTACGATTATTTCTATCAGGATTTTTTATTAATGGATTGTTCGGATTTGGACGTTCAGACTAAAGCGGTCGTAAGTGAGGAAATACCAGGAATAATCTTAGGAGGATATGAAAAATGGGAAGTTGAAAAGATTAACGGTCTGGATGAGTTTAATAGTAAAAGAGAATACCGATTAACTTTAAAGAACGCAAAAACAACTTTAGACCTACGTTGCAGATTTATTGCCGGTGGTTACGCTATTGAGCTGACGAGGTTACAGTCGTTTGCAGATACCGGAGCCGCCGACACTAAATATGACAATGAAACTTTTATTCTTTGTCTTGAGCAAGATGTTTATGCTTACACTTATCCTTACGTTTACGGTGGGTATGTTGTAGAACAAGGAGGAATTACAGGAGCAGCGAATATGTTCGACCCCGATACTGTGATTAATTTTAGAATAAGTCCTATAAGAAACATGATGAGGAACGCAAAAGCGATCTTCGGGGCTTATAGAGTTTACACAGATAGTGAAAGTAAAATAGTATTAAGTTCAGGCGATGGGAACATATTAGCTGAAGGCTATTTAAGTCTTGATGATTGCGCTCCCGAAAATCAAGTAATAAGTGAAAGCGATGAAATAGAAGATTCGATTTATAACGATACTGATGACTTGTTACCTAAAATACGTCCCGAAAGTATTACTTTTGAATACCCAATGAGCCTTTCTGATTTTAAAAGAATAAAGGCTAATCCATACGGTTATATAAATCATTGTGACGGTTCTGGATTCGTCCAGAAAATAATTTATAAACCGAATGACGGAAAAGCAAGTTTTGAATTGAGAAATAAGTATGATTGACATTAGAAGTCCGAGGTTCTCATTTGTTCAGCTTGCTACGGCTGCTTATGGATACGTCCCTGAGACTTACGAGTCATGTAATTTTCCTAACGTACAATTTTGTTTACCTGTTTACGCTTACGACGATGTAGCGTTTCAATTTATTGTTACAGGTACGGAAGCGGAGATGAATGAACTTTGTGCCTTAGGTGATCCGGATAAGGTTGAGGTTGGACTTGTCAGAGATTGTGGGGATGACTTTGATATAAATTTTAACGCTGCTTACATAAGACCGGAGAAAGCAAGAATTTCCGCTACTGAGGTTCTTTATAAATGGGAGCATGGGTTTCCTGCTTTCGATACAGAGTATGAGTTAGAAGAATGTTTTTATGTTAAGGTAGTTGTTCACATGGATTCGGGAGATGTTTCAGCTTGTTCAAATTGTTTTCAAAGGATAGGGGAAGATTGTTTTACGAGTGTCTTAGAGTACGGTGCAGAACAAAATATTTTCGGATTCAATTACTGTGATTCGGGTGGAATGTTTGAGGAGGAGGAGGAGTGCGAAGATTCATTAATCGTTCAGTTTACTAATGCAACAGAAATTGACATTGAGTACACAGACGAATTAAGAACTAAATACGGAGAAGTCCCAACAGTAGAGATTTGGATTTGGGACGGTTCTCAATATATTAAACCATTTATTCAATCAGGATTCGATGCTTACCCTCCTACAAGAATACAAGCAGATTTAGGTGGGCCGGCTTCAGGATTCGTTAAAATCAGTTAATTATGGGAGCAAGACAAGTTGATGAAGAAACAATAAGAAGATGGATTGCTGAAGGGGTTGGAACTCCCGGAGGTTCATCGTATTTGGTGTATAATTTTGGGTTGTCGCAAGCATCTTCACTCGTTAATCCCACAGCAACAATAAGAGCAAATACTTTTACCGGAGGGACTACTTGGGAACGGGAAGATGTTGGTGTGTATTTTACTATTACCGATTTAGATTACCCATCTCCTGCAAGTAAGATATACATAGTCGGCCAGTATAGCGCAGACGCATATCTTCCTTTTTATTCAGGAGGGGGTAATCTTCAAGGATGGGCAAGAGTAGAGACAAGTAATGCAAGTGGTAAACTTAGAATATATGTTTATATCGAAGACCTAAGTGATACTGCGGCAGATTTATCAGACGTATTTGGGGGCGGCAACTTAGTAAATTTCGCAGAGGTTCAAGTTCACCCATAAACCCCTGCAATGAAAGGAGAATGAAAAATGCTTAACAGAATACGACTTCCTTTTTACTTATCAAAACCGCAATATCCTGCGGAAGAGGAGTTATATCTTAAAGGCAACGGGCGAAGGGTAGTTTTAAAGTCAATCGTGAGTAAAGTAATGGACGGTAAGACGGATTATATGCCTTCCCTAATTCACGAAAGATTAAGCATTGCACTAAGGCACGACGAAGTAAATATTGAATCAGATAAATACACAGGATCAGTTAAACTGGCAGGAGCTTACGATATTGATTGATTTTTTAGGTGATTATCCTGTAGCTCAGGCAAGTTTTAAAGCATTTGAGGAAGCCTTTGTTGCGAGGTCAAACCGTTGTGATATATGTGAGGTTTCAAACTTTCTGACTTTAGAAGATGACGCAATTGAAGAACTTTTAGAAGAGGGTCAATCTTACGAATATAACGTAGCGACGAATGATTCTATTTGCTGTGACGATCCTGAGTTTTCAATTTTCTCATACGACACAGATTACATTGATACAATTTCAATCAGTTCAGTTGGTGTGGTTTCTTTCACTCTAAAAAGCCCATTGGCTTCGGCTCCCGACAAACTTCTTTTCACTTATAAAGTAATTTGTGGAGAGACAGAGGAAGTCGCTGACGTTACCGGAACCGTTGAGGGTTCTTTGAGTGCCTTATGCGAAGCCCCTTCAGGGTTAAGTGTGAGTTTAGTTGACCCCGCTTCACTTCCTGAGGAGATTCATGCAGAATGGACAGAACCTGGAGGCGGTGCGCCTGCTGGTGGATACGAGTGGTACTTAACAGAGGAATTTGATGTTACAGAAATAGCAAGCGGAACGACTACTGACGTAGAGGTAAATATAAACGCTTTGGATTGTAGTAAAACTTATAGATTTTATGTAAGGGCGGTTTGTGATCTAGCGACTGATTATTTTAGTG
>Ga0193740_1000399_pt1 | contig 12025 bp, 6 predicted proteins | sample L2s1metaG_FD_145072 | JGI IMG/M metagenome (GOLD analysis project Ga0193740, IMG submission 145072) | Soil microbial communities from a riparian zone of the East river system, Colorado, United States - L2s1 | ecosystem: Environmental > Terrestrial > Soil > Riparian zone | place: USA: East River... | reverse complement strand
TGCCTGCTTTTACCAAAGAATCCAAATTCAGGTTTTCAGAAATTGCAAAAAATTTCTCTGCTGATGCCCGAATAAGATAATTTTTATCGTAGGGTAAAACAATTTTAAATGATCCATCCACAGGACTTGAGATTCCGTTTCCTGCTTCGGTTCCATCCGGCAAAGTTTCATATATGAGTGAAGCACTCAGCGGTTCGTTTGTTTTTTTGTTATAAACGTTGCCATCAACAATCACGATCGGGTCTGGCTTTTCTCTTTCTAACAATTTAACTCTGACAATATCGCTTTCGCCAAATCCAATACTATCGGCACTGGTTAAATAAGCATATTCGCCACCTGCGTCCATCGTAAAGAATGCATCCCAATCCACTGTATTGATAGGGGCACCAAGATTCACCGGCTCGCTCCATTTCTGCCAGGTGCTATCCAAACGTTTAGACATCCATATATCGTTATCGCCCAGGCCACCGGGTCGGTCGCTACTAAAATAAAGTGTCACTCCGTCGGCAGCGAGATAAGGAGTCATCTCATTATTTTTTGAGAGATTAATCTTTTTACCCAGGCTTTTTGGCTCGGACCAAGTGCTGTCCTTTAATAAAAATGAAACGTAAATATCATTATTGTAACCGCCTTTCTCCTCCGTCATGTACAATAACAATGTTTTGCCATCATGCGCCATAGTTGCACCGTTCTGGCGTCCTTTATCATACTTCTGGTAATTTCTTATCATTAGGGCCTGGGGCTTGCTCCATTTTCCATTGGCTTTTTTATAAGTCATGCTCACTCCGTTACCAGCATAATCACCATCTATAAATGCATTTCGGATTAGCATCCTGTTCTTATCTGGCGAGATCCAAAACACTGCATTATAGAAATAGGTATTTAAGGGATAGCCCAGGTGCATCGCAGGTCCCCAGTTACCAAAACTATCTCTAATGGAACACCATATATCCTGGGAGTTGCGGATCGAATTATACTTTGTATTCATCGGGTCATTCTCAACAATAAAAAACAACAAATTGCCATCAGCAGAAATAGTTGGTCTTAATTCAGGCAATGATGTATTGATATTGGCTCCAAGATTTTCCACCTTGACGATAGTGGATGCCTTTATAATATTTTCTTTTTGCGCTATAAGCTTTCCTGTGTCAACGGAAAATTGTGCGTTTAACTGAAGTATTCTCAACAAAAGAAGAATGAGTAAAATTTCTTTTTTCAAGGGAATGGATTTGCGGGTTAAAATAATCGAAATATTCGAAATATAATAACACAACAGGGAGTAACGGTTTGCCTGGTAGCAACAAAAAATACTGCTATCCATTTGGATAGCAGTATTACAAAATATTTATGCAGACTTTACTAAGCAATACTACTTGCGAGCTAGAACTTAAGCACGTAAAAAAACGACATGTTTTATTAAATAAGAGACAAATTTTATTGTATTTATCTCACCAATACACTGGTTCCTCTTTGAGTATAAACCTTTCCGTCTACACCCAGGGCTTGTGCTTCCCAAACCATTACACCTGTACCTTGTGGTTTGCCATTTATTCTGCCATCCCAACCATCCCATTTTGTTTTGGTTTGATACATCATTTGCCCCCACCGATTATAAATTCTGAAGAATTGAAGTTCTTTCACCCCCATTAATGTAGGTCTCAAAATCTCGTTTAAACCATCACCATTTGGTGAAAAAGCTGTAGGTACATAGATATCAACCCCTTTAATAGTTTTCACCATTTGTGTATCTACTGTTATACAACCCGTGCTGGTTTTTATTTCGATGGCATATAATTGATCTGACGGACCCTTGAATATAGGTGAAACGTTAACCGGATTGTCAAGGTTGATTCCCGGACTCCATGAAACACTCGAACCAAATGTTCGTGCATTAAGACGATAAGGCAAGTTGACAACCGCATATTCTATAGGGTAGGTTATTCCGGGTCGGGCTTTATCAATAAATATTGATTGTTTTTCCGTATTGATGACGCAACCCTCGGCGCTTATGATGACAGCATAATATGACCCGGATTGGGTTACTCTGAACCTGTCAAAAACAGCGCCTCTGATGGGGCTATTGTCCCTATACCATTGAATACTATCCGAGGGATCTACCTGCAAGATTGCACTATCGCCAAAACCAACGCAGAAAGCATCCTTCCCAATTAAATTCATTTTGTTACTTACACTTGAGGCAGTAACAACCACTTCATCTGAGGTTCGACAGCCCCCACCAACACTTCTTGCATAAAGAGTATAGCTGGTTGTTTTATCCGGCTTTGCCAGTGGATTAGAAATATTCGCATCAGACAAGCCAATTGCCGGACTCCAACTATAAACAAATCCTTGTTTAGGAATAGCGCCCAGCTGTACCGGATCCTTGTTACATGACAGTTGATCTGGCCCTGCTTTGGCAAAAACGCTTAAAGTATCTATCATTCTCGCATACAAAATGTCGTTACAGCCATAACCTGAATAAGGTTCAACTTCAAGAGAAAGAGTAGTGCCAGGTGGTGGAGGCGGAGTTAAAAAAAGCGTTTGTGTTGTACCTAACAGCTGGCCTGCAGAGTTACGCCAGGTATATTTTTGATAACCATAAGGCCCCACGACATTGACTGCAGAATCATCAGCACAATAGCTTGCGCCAACAAATTCATCACTACATTCCGAATTCACATCAATGTATGCATAACCAAAATGTCGCCGGAATGTACAGTCAGCTGTTTTAAAAAACAATCGTATGGTTTTACCTGCGTGATTATTTAAGTTAATAGTCACAGCTGACCAGTCCTTACACCAAATTGGTGTACCATCATCGCCGGATATTGGCGACACAAAAAAGCCCGGTAGAACATTTGAACCATAAGGAACAAAAGTGAGGGATGAGCAAGTGATCAATTGATTATCCGTAACGTTGGTTATTTCAACCACCATCCTGGGTTGTTGAAACTCCTGGTGGTTAGGATCCTGAAATACTACTGCGTAGTAATACATTAATGAATACACATTCCGGTTAGCTGGAATTGTAACCGGATTGAATGACCACTTCCATTGGGACAGTTTACCGGGAAACCTCCATAGGGATCCATAACGCCTGAATTGGAGGTATACATCGTATGCCTGTCGCCTATAGACGGCGCAGAAGCAGAAATGTTGATCTCATTAGAATTATTGATAGCTGCAGTATATCCCGTGTAACAGGTCCACCCATCAAACGTTCCGCTTTCAAAATCTATATTCGGGGGACATTGGGCATCAACTTTAATTTGGGCAAGAAAAAGGCACAATAATAACGCAAATGGATAGGGTTTAATTCCTACTGCTAAAAAGTTTTCAGAGCACCGCACATTAAAAGATTTGTCGATTAAAATTTAATTGCTTGATTAGTGGTTTCTCGCGGGATCTTGTTCTTAAATACGTTCGAAAGGATCGATGGTTGCAATCAAAGAATATTAAGATATGTGCGGATTTTCAGGGAAATAGGATCTAACAAATCATGCCTGTTGCACGACTAAAATTTTGAAAGTATTATTGTACTGTAATTTATTATTGAATATACAAACAATATCCATTAAACCAATGGTACTGAGTAAAGGTCTATCGCTCATTACCATAAAACAAGACCCCTATGCAAACAAACTTCCGCCTCTTGCCAGTGATTACACTGGTTATTTTAACTGTTTTCACAGCCTGTCAAAAGGAAAATTCCAAACCAGGCCCCGATTCAAACCAGGAACTAACCACACATGCAGATGATCAGAACCGCATATCGAGCCAGATTGATGCAGTAGCTAACGATATTAGCTTTTCTGTTGAAAGTTCCGCTGCTTATTCCGGTCGCATGCAAAATACTCTTGGTGTAACAACCTGCGATGCTACAGTATCATTCGATTCTGTCAGCAATCCAAGAAAAATTACGATTACGTATAGTGGAACGAACTGTAATGGTGGCTTCAAACGTACCGGATCTGTGGTGGCCTCTATGCCTGCCAATGTACATTGGAAAGACCAGGGAGCGATAATTACAGTTACTTATCAAAACGTGAAAGTGACCAGGTTGGTGGATAATAAAAGCATCACTATTAACGGGTCACACACAATTACCAATATAAGTGGTGGATTATTATACAATTTATCCAACCAATCAATAACTCACGACGTTTCAAGCCCGGGGCTCACAATCAGTTTTGATGATAACACCCAACGTAGCTGGATGGTGGCAAACAGGAGAGTATTTACCTACAATAACGGGATTGTGCTAACTATCCATGGGAACAAAACAATTGGAACAACTGAAGGTATTACTGAGTGGGGAGTTAACCGCTTTGGCCATGATTTTACCACTTCCATTACGCAACCACTTGTTATTCGGCAGGATTGCGCTTTCCGCTTAACAGCAGGACAGGTTAAGCATGATGGTGATGGCGGTAGTGCTACAGTAACCTTTGGTTTGGATGTAAGCGGAAATCCTACTTCCTGCCCCGGCCTTGGTCTTTATTATTTAAAAATGAACTGGACAGGTCCTAATGGTGCATCCGCAAGCATAACCTGGCCTTATTAATTACGAAGATTTGATATTGGAAACCGCCTTTAAACAGGCGGTTTTTTATTGCGGGTAAGAATTGAATCGATAAATTGTTCTCTAAATTTCTTTCATGAGAAAACAATTCCTGGTCGTCGTATTTTTTTCCATGGTCCTTGGTTCGAATGCTCAAAACTTTTCGGAAGACACCAAAAAAGAAATGAGAGAAAAAGTAGCAGAAGCCTGTCGACATGCCTGGCAGGGATACCGGCAATTTGCCTGGGGACTTGATGACCTTCAACCATTAACTAAAAACGGTAAAAACTGGTATAAACATTCATTGCTGATGACGCCCATAGATGCTTTTGATACTTTCATTTTTTTAGGAATGAAAAATGAAGCCGAAGAGGCAAAGCAGCTCATTCTTTCTCAACTCAATTTTAACGTTGATAACCAGGTGCAGGTTTTTGAAATTACCATCCGGTTATTAGGAGGATTACTGTCAGCTTACGAATTAGATGGCGATAAAAGATTTTTGACTTTGGCCATTGATCTCGCAAGAAGATTGTTACCTGCATTTCACACCCCAACGGGAATGCCTTATAGGTTTGTTCATTTGCAAACCGGCTCGGTAAGAGACAGTATCAATAATCCGGCTGAAATTGGTACGCTAATGTTGGAATTTGGCAACCTTTCAAGGTTAAGCGGAGACAACACGTATTATAACATTGCTAAAAAGGCAATAACGGAAGTATATAAAAGAAGAAGCAAAATTGGTTTGGTTGGATTGAAAATCGACGTGGTAAACGGTAATTGGACAAACACTGAATCTGCTATAGGCGCTTACATAGATTCGTATTATGAATATCTCTACAAAAGCTGGAAGTTATTTGGTGATAAGGATTTTAAAACAGCATGGAATGTTCATCAAAAAGCTATTCTTCAATATTTGGTCAGCAAACAGGATAGTGGCTGGTTTTTGAAACATGTTGATATGAACAGTGGGAAAGAAAGGTCAACTACATATGGAGCCCTGGAAGCATTTTATGCCGGCCTTTGTGCTTATTCTGGAGATATTTCCGTAGCAAAGCAAATTCAAAAAGCCAATTACTTTATGTGGCGAAACTTTAACATGGAGCCGGAAGAATTTGATTTCAAAACAAACAAAATTTTAGATGCCCATTATATACTTCGCCCCGAAAATTTAGAAAGTTGTTTTTACCTGTATCGTCAAACAAAAGATGACAGGTATTTGTGAATGGGAAAACAAATGGTGGATGATATTCTTAAGCATTGCCGAAACGATGTCGGGTTCGCATCTTTAAAAAATGTGCAGACCTACGAAAAGGCTAATTCTATGCAAAGCTTCTTTTTTGCCGAAACATTAAAGTATGCATATTTGCTCTTTGCTCCCGAATCAGCCCTTGATTTGAAAAAAATAGTTTTCAATACAGAAGCACATCCTTTTAAAATAAATCCTTGATTCAGACTTGTAGTTCAGGTAAAGATTCCCATGGCAACTGATACTATAAACACACCGTACCCGGACTAACAAATACCATAGATCGTAATAATTAAATTTTACAATTTTAATGCGGTCTGGTGGTCTAATTTTTGGATATTGTATTAATCAGGCGGGAACATGAGTAGATTAATTATCATCTCGAACAGGTTGCCTTTTGCTATTGAACGACACAATAGCGAAATCATCGTAAGACAAAGCACGGGGGGACTTGTTTCTGCTATTAAAAGTTACATCGAGAGAAATAAAACCCATAAAAATTATACAGACCATATCTGGATGGGCAGCATGGAAGGCAGCGAACAGGACTGGAACGAAGCCATACAAAATGGATTAATACCTGACGATTTCCCGATGAAGCCAATTTTTCCTGACGATTTAACCTATAACAATTTTTATAACGGGTTTTCAAATTCTGCTTTGTGGCCCCTTTTCCACTATTTTCCTTCCCTTGTAGAGTTTAAAAAAGAGTATTTCGACGACTATAAAAAAATCAACCAGTTGTTTACAGATAGTATTGTGAATATTTATGAAGAGGGAGATATTATTTGGATTCACGATTACCAGCTAATGATGATACCCGATATGTTGCGAAGGGTTTTACCGGAGGCAACTATTGGTTTCTTTCTGCATATTCCATTTCCTTCCTACGAAATATTGCGATTACTGCCAACCGCGTGGAAAAAACAATTGGTGCAGGGAATGATGGGTGCAGATTTAATTGGATTTCATACACAGGATTATGTGCAGCATTTTATTCAGTCGGCAAAGATGCTTTTGCAGGTAGAAAGCCAGTTCAATACGGTTTACTATGGAAGCAGGATGGTAAAAGTTGACCAATTCCCCATTGGCATCGACTATCAAAGATTTAGGGAGGCTTGTATTGATGACACGGTGGTTGGCATTTGCACAGAGATTGAAGAAAATTTTTATGACCAGAAAATTATTTTTTCTGTCGATAGGCTTGATTACACAAAAGGCATAAGTTATCGCCTGGCTGGTTTTGAACATTTTTTGGAAAGCCATCCCGAATTCAGAGAGCGGATTGTTTTTATTTTAAACATTATCCCTTCACGGGATACTATTTCATCCTATCACGAAATGAAAAAGGCCATCGAGGTCCAGATAAGTACGATCAATGGAAAATCCTCGTCGCTTCACTGGCAGCCGATCATTTACCGTTACAACCACCTGGATTTTGAAGAGCTTTGCGCATTATACCAGGCCGCCGACGTGGCGTTGATCACTCCATTGCGTGATGGCATGAACCTGGTGGCCAAAGAATATATTGCCAGTTGCATTGACAAAGGAGTTTTAATATTGAGTGAGTTGACAGGTGCTGCCAGCGAATTAAATGAAGCTGTTTTAGTAAACCCAACCGATACAGAGGAAGTGGCGAATGCAATTTATTCTGCACTGACGATGCCTTTGATTGAACAACGTTCCCGATTATCTTACATGCAAAGAAGAATTGCTGAATACGATATCCAGAAATGGATTAACGATTTTATGGATCAATTGATAATAACTAAAAAAGATCAGGAAGCTTTGAAAGTGAATATTCTGAAAGAAAACCATACTGAAAAGATAGTTGCCGATTTCAGGATGGCAAAGAAGCGTTGTATTCTATTAGACTACGATGGTACATTGGCGCCTTATCAGAAACTCCCGTCATTGGCGACACCAAGTGAAGAATTGATTGAATTGCTGAAACAAATTACGGCAGACCCGTCAAACGAAATTGTGATCATCAGTGGGAGAGATGTAACTACCCTGGATAAATGGCTGGGCCAATTATCATTGAATATGATAGCTGAACATGGCGCCTGTATAAAATATCGCGGTACAGAGTGGAAAGAACAAATAGCTATCAATACTGAGTGGAAGGATCAGGTGAGGCCTTTGATGCAATTGTTTGTTGATCGCTGTGCAGGATCCTTCATTGAAGAGAAGAAAAGTACTTTGGCATGGCATTATCGCAACACCAACCAGGAACTTGGGTTTGTGAGATCAAGAGAATTACGAAATTCTCTTTTACAACTTACAGCCAATACTGCGTTGCAGGTTGTGGACGGCAATAAGGTTTTAGAAGTTAGAATGGTAGGCGTGGACAAAGGAATTGCTGCACTTAGCATGATTACTGGTTTAGATCCTGATTTTATACTCTGCGTCGGTGATGATGCCACCGATGAAGATATGTTTAGAGCCATCCGGGACAAAGCTTATACAATTAAGATCGGAAGGGCTAATACTTCCGCAGAATTTACCATACTTTCTCAAAAAGAAGTCTTTCCATTCTTACGAAGATTTATAGAACCCGTCGAAAAAAAGGACCTCAGGTATTCGTAGCAACATCCGGCTTTTCTTCTTTAATTCCGAGGACAGACCTGATAAGATGAAGCGGGACAGTAACGAAATCGGGTTTCGTATTCACGTTATCGATAAAATGAGTCAGTGATTTTTCCATAAGGAAAGTGTTCAAAACAATTTCAAGATCATTCTTCTCTTTGGGTATCAATGCCGTTCCCTGCACTTTTTCGAAATATCTTTTTAGGAAAAATCCACTAATGTAATGTGCCCACATTTCTGCGAAAGGTAAAAATGTACGCATTGCATATTTATTCAACTGGGGACTGGCAAAAAACCCTTCATAAGCAACATAGTGAAAGGAAATGATCATTTCGGCAATGTCTCTTAATGGCGATCTTTTCAATCTTCTTGTACTAAAACTTTTCAAGGGCTTACCGCTAAAATCCTGAATCACGATATCTTTACCCGATATCAGTAATTTTCTCAGGCTGTAAGATCCATGCGTTCTTGTTTTCCAGATGTCAAATTTTTTCTGGTATATTTTTCTCGCGGTGTTTAAAAGATTTTCCCTTTGATCTACCAGGAATTTTGCTTCCTGATTGTTTTCATCAGACAATTTCTGCTCGTTCTTCTCCAAAGTTTGTACGCTCTCTCGTATTAAAGCCTGCATTGAGGAAAAAACCGAACGTTGATAGTGAAGTGAATATTCTTCGGGCTTAAAATCTTTTCCCTGACTATTCGCAAGCGCAAGGTGCATTTCTGCGGTTCTCAGCCCGATTAAACTCGCCTGGTCTGCAGTGCGACTACCCAGTAAATCCTGTATTTCGCCTGAAACTTCATTAAAACCTACAGGATCGGTGATTGTCCCCTTCCTGTCATATGGATTTAACTGTTCGATATTCCTTGCCATGATGCGTTCAAGGTAATTAGCAATGCGTTCTTTCATATACGATTCGCCGTCACCGTGATTTTCGATCAATACCTGCATCATTCCTAATGCAACAACTTCCTTTCCCGGGTTTAATTCAATTGTTCCCAATAATTCCGGCACGTGGGCGTAGCCTGCCTCCTCTGATAAATAATGACTCAGTTCAACATCGGGATTTACAGACTTATCAACCTTGCGAAACATTTTTAGAAAAAAGGTGTTGTTATAAGTAATGGAAGTATTGTTCTCATCGCCGGTATGCATTTTGGCTATAGGCTGTAAATGCTCTTTCAAAAAAGATGATACATTGTCTTTTGATTTGAACTGAATATTGTCTTCACCAAGAGTTAACTGTTTGTTTTCTGCCAAACATCGCATAAGAAATGATTGCATTTCATACACATAAAAAGCATCACAAAGCAGTGCAGGCATATCATGTACACGCATTTGCGCAATGATTGCCTCGGGGCAGGTCATCGATAACTTTTCTATGTCGTCACCTGAAACAGAAGTAATGGCAAGCTGGTAAATTTCCGGCACACCACTTTCATAGCTTACTTCAATCAGAAGCAAATAAACAGGCTTATTATGCACAGGGACAGAAACACATTTTTGAATTACTGTAGAGTGCAGTTTTCTGCCTCTTCCTTTAAACCATGTTCGTTTGTTCAAAAATGAAAGCAGAATTTCGTTCTCTAATAACTCTTTTGGTTGTCCTTTCAAAATATCATCCCATTCATTCATTTCAAGCACCGGAAGGCTGGTGACATCATCTTTTTTATAATTGATTTTTTGCAAAGCGAACCATTGAAATGAATGTGCACTAAGTGTAAAAAAATAAGGTTCTTTTTTAATCAGCGGAAAAGAATTCTTGCTAAAAATTTCCACCGGCACATAACCATTGAATCCTCTCAAATCAATTTCCGCAGGTTGAGCATATTTGGAAAGATTGCAAATGACCAAAACTGTCTCTTCCTCATATGTTCTGGTAAAAGCTAAAATTTTCGGGTTGTCAACAGGAAGGAATCGCATATCTCCACGACCAAAAGCCCTGTAATTCTTTCGCATATTTATCATGCGTTTCATAAACCAGAATAAAGAGGAGGTATTCTTCCGCTGCATTTCAACATTCAGCGCCTCGTAATGATATTCGGGATCAATGATCGCGGGCAGATATAGCTGATGTGGATTTGTCTCGGAAAAGCCTGCGTTTCTATCTGGCGACCACTGCATGGGTGTACGAACGCCATCCCGGTCACCGAGGTAATAATTATCCCCCATTCCAATTTCATCTCCGTAATAAATAACGGGTGTACCAGGTAAAGAAAACAGCAAGGAGTTCATTAATTCTATCTTGCTCCGGTTATTATCCATCAATGGTGCAAGCCGGTGGCGGATTCCCAGGTTGATTCTGGCTTTCTGATCTTTTGCATAAGCAGCGTACATGAAATCACGTTCTTCATCGGTTACCATTTCCAATGTTAATTCATCATGATTGCGAAGAAAGATGGCCCATTGACAGTTTTCAGGAATGGCTGGTGTTTGATCGAAAATATCTGTGATAGGATAGCGATCTTCCTGTTGCACGGACATGAACATTCTAGGCATCACAGGAAAGTGATAATTCATATGACACTCATCCCCATTGCCGAAATAAGATGCTGCATCTTCAGGCCACATGTTTGCTTCCGCTAAAAATGCTGTACCCGGATATTTTTCATCAATGTGTTTACGTAATCGTTTTAAAAAAAGGTGTGTTTCAGGTAGGTTTTCTCCGTTTGTCCCCTCTCGTTCGTATAAATAGGGTACAGCATCCAGTCGAAATCCATCTACTCCCATTTCACACCAGAAATCAATGATCCTGAAAATTTCTTCCTGTACTAATGGGTTATCAAAATTCAAATCGGGTTGATGATGAAAGAACCGGTGCCAGTAATATTGTTGGGCCACAGGGTCCCATGTCCAATTGGATGCTTCAAAGTCCTGGAATATAATACGTACATCTTTGTATTGAGTAGGATCATCGGTCCAAACATAAAACTTTCTTTCCTGTGAATCTTTTGGTGCTGTTCTGGCTTTTTGAAACCATGGATGTTGGTCGGAGGTATGATTAATGACAAGCTCGGTAATTACCCTCAGGTTTCGCTTGTGTGCTTCTTCCAGCAACTTGCGAAATTCATCCATTGTTCCATACCGTTGGTTAATGGAATAATAATCTGCAATATCATAACCGTCGTCTTTTAATGGCGAGGGATAAAATGGAAGTAACCAAATGGCTGAAACGCCCAGGTCCTGCAGGTAGTCCAGTTTTTCCATCAAGCCTTTGAAGTCACCAATACCATCACGGTTACTGTCGCGGAATGCTTTTATGTGTAGTTCATAAATGATGGCGTCCTTATACCAGTGCAGTTTATCATTAAGTGCTGAGTTCTGAGCCATGGTCCTGTCTAATTTTAATTCTCGGGAATGCAATAAAATATCATGCCCTTATCTTGTAAAGTTAAACAGGATCTTGTGCCGGGCGATAAACACAGAGGTAACAAAACACGCTGCTCATTTGACGATAAGACGACACTTCTTTACTACTTTGGGTGCCGATTTCTATCGGGGATGTTGCTTTACTTTCCCGATAGCAATCACCACCTGATCGTTATAATCCGCGACTACTATGAAGCGTTAAGTAAAATGTCCCAACCCTCCTTAATCTCCTCAAATCAAGGTTCAGACGTATTTTTATCTT
>Ga0193740_1000398_pt1 | contig 12038 bp, 9 predicted proteins | sample L2s1metaG_FD_145072 | JGI IMG/M metagenome (GOLD analysis project Ga0193740, IMG submission 145072) | Soil microbial communities from a riparian zone of the East river system, Colorado, United States - L2s1 | ecosystem: Environmental > Terrestrial > Soil > Riparian zone | place: USA: East River... | reverse complement strand
CATAGCCACCTGCGCTACCTCTTTACCATCACCAAAAATTCCAAATTTGGCCTTGCCAGTCAAAACCTCCTTGCGGCCTAAAAGACTGGCCTCACGGCTTAAGCAAGCGACGTAAAAATCGTTTAGTACCTCGTTTCGGAAACTTTCGAATGAAAGTTTATCAGCGGCAAGCATTGAAGGATGAGGGGTATCCATGCGACAAAGATATAGGAAAGCCTACCCACGTTTTTGGCATGTTAAAAAATAACGAATTTCTGTGCTTTTAGCCTATGGTATTTGAAGATGAAGTCATAAATTTGAGGTCTGAATCATCTAATATGAAAAAACTGTTTACCCTCTTTTCAGCCCTTGCAATAGCATTTGTAATGAATGCGCAAACAACAGCCGTATTGAATGCACAAACAACCGCTGCACCAGAAGTTATTTCAGTAAAAGAAACCGAGTTTAATTTTGGAACAATTCCACAAGGCAAACCGGTTTACCATTTTTTTGAAGTTATCAATACCGGAAAGGACCCGATGGTAATTTCAAATGTCCAAACAAGTTGCGGATGTACAACTCCCGAATGGAGCAAAGAACCAATTGCCCCCGGTGGTACTTCAAAAGTAAGAGTAGGATATAATGCAGCCGCTGAAGGTCATTTTGATAAAACTATTACGATAATGTACAACCAAAACCTGTCAAAACAGGTCAAGATAACGGGAACCGTTTGGAAAGCACCTGTAGGTTCAGCACCCGAAAACTCATCAATTAGCTTACTAAAACAAAAAAACAATTAAGATCATGAAGAAATTATTTTTTATCGCCGCTGCATTCATCGTAACATCCGGTGCAATGGCGCAAACAACAAAGCCCGATCAATTTGCCAAATTCAATACTGAGAAGTATGATTTTGGAAAAGTAAAACAAAATGTTCCTGCTGTATATTCTTTTGAGATCACCAATACATCTAACAAACCATTGGTGATTGAAAATGCACATGCTACGTGTGGTTGCACTGTTCCTGAATATCAAAAAGATCCGATCTTACCTGGTAAAACAGCAAAGATCAAAGTACAATACAATGCCGCTAATGGTGGTCAGTTTGATAAGACTGTTTATGTAAAGCTTGCAGGCGTTGATGAAGAAAAAGCCCTTGGTATTACTGGTGAAGTATTAGCAGCAGATGCGTTTGATGCATGGACTAAATCAGAAGCAGCAAAAGCAGCTGAAAAAAATACTAAGACTAAAACTAAAGAGAAAAGCAAATCAGGTAAATAATAAAGCTTTGTTTAAATATTTAAGTCCCCGTCTCTGGACGGGGATTTTTTATTATTGGAAGTTTACTTAACCAATGATAATTACCTTTGAGACATGCTAAACATTTCAAACCGCGGTCTGCACATGCCCGCTTCACCAATTCGAAAACTGGTGCCATATGCCGAAGCTGCAAAGAAAAAAGGAATTAAAGTTTATCATCTTAATATCGGCCAGCCGGATATAGAGACACCACCCGCCATACTTGATGCTGTTCGCAATGCAGATATCAAAGTACTTGAATATAGTCACAGCGCCGGCAATGAAAGCTACCGCCGAAAGCTTGTGCAGTATTATAAAAAAGTTGGAATTGATGTTACTCATGAACAGATCATCATTACCACCGGCGGTAGTGAAGCGATCATGTTTGGCTTTTTTTGTTGTCTCAATGCAGGTGATGAAGTAATTATCCCTGAACCTTTTTATGCAAACTATAATGGCTTTGCTTGTGCAGCAGGTGTAAACGTTGTTCCAATCACTTCAAATATTGAAACCGGTTTTGCGCTGCCGCCTATCGAAGATTTTGAAAAAGTAATTACATCAAAAACAAAAGCGATCATTATTTGCAGCCCCAATAATCCGACAGGTTATTTATACAGTCGTCCTGAAATGGAAGCATTGAAAAAAATATGCATCAAGTATGATCTTTATTTATTTAGCGATGAAGCTTACCGTGAGTTTTGTTATGATGGCGAGTATGTAAGTGCTATGCACCTTTCAGGATTAGATCAGCATGTTGTATTGATGGATACAATTTCAAAACGATATAGTGCTTGCGGTGCAAGGCTAGGTGCATTTGTTACAAAGAATAAAGAAGTCTATAATACTGCCATGAAATTTGCACAGGCAAGACTTTCACCTCCCGGTCTCGCACAAATAATGGGCGAAGCTGCAGTAGATCTTCCCGATTCCTATTTTGATGCTCCCAAAGCTGAATATTTATCAAGAAGAAACTTAATGGTGAGCAGGCTAAATAAAATGCCCGGTGCGTTTTGTCCAAATCCCGGTGGGGCGTTTTATGCTATTGCAAAATTACCAATTGATGATTCGGATAAATTCTGTCAATGGCTATTGGAAAGTTTTTCTTACAAAGACCAAACAGTGATGCTGGCACCTGCAACAGGATTTTATGGAACAACTGGTTTAGGGAAAAATGAAGTAAGACTGGCGTATGTATTAAATCTTGATGCACTTGATGCCGCAATGGATTGTTTGGAAAAAGCATTGGAGGAATATCCCGGAAGAACAATTGCAAAAAAATTAAGCACAGTAGACGCGAAATAATTATTGTACAAATAATTTCAGTACTACATCTTTCTGATCTTTCCTGACTATCCTTAAAAGGTTTAATCCTTTACTTAATCTCCCCGGTGGCAATTGATTGCTGACATCATTTAATTTCATTTTATAAATTTTTTGTCCCTGCATATTGATCACCTGTAAAGTTGCCGGTTCAAATTGGTTGTCGGATAGAATGGTGATTGGGCCATATTGAGATGCAGGATTCGGATACACTATAAATTCAGAGCCTTTGAAATAAGAAATTGTTTCAATGGAAGAATAAATTACTTTACCTCCTGCCAATTCAAGCTTAACCCGATAAACATTCAAACCTTTCTTCAAAGATGCATCAGTTAAATTCAACAACAATGAAGAAGAATTTACAATTTGCTGTAGGGTTATATACTCAGTTCCATTAAATTTTTCCAAAACGATCTTATTGATATTATATAAAGTACCAAGCGAAACGGTGAGTTGTGCAGAATTACCAACCAGGAAAGCAAGAAATGAACGAAAATAACATTCGACACCCTGCATAGTATAATTAATCGTATAGCTCTTCACTCCTTCTTTGCTTCCTATGATCGGTGCAACTGCATAATGTAAGGAAGGGTTTGTGGCTTTAGCAAGCAGCAAAAAACTATCTGCTGTTACAGCAATTGGTTCGAGATATTTAGCGCCTAATTTATATACCCTGTAATTTGTAATACCTGGTAATTTATTCCAAAAAATTAAAAACGAATCCGGGCAATTGAATCCTACACCTATATTGGTTCTGTTTGCGATCGAAAACGTATCACTCACAAAAATATTTGAGCCAATAGTCATGCGAAGCAGACTAATGCTTGTTGCAGTTGGAACACTCCAATTATAATGATCAGTATTTAAATCAACAGAAGCTTGCACCGGTTGCCATATATTTCCGTCGGTGCTATATTCAAGAGTTCCATTTGAAGCTGCAAATGATGATTGCCACCTGATGGTATTCGTTATGGAAGGAAAAATAAAATCATTAGAAGTCGGAAATTGCCACTCAAATTTATTAACCGAGTCCAACTGCCATGCAATATGAAAATTTTGTGAGGCAGTAGTTACATTAAACCCGGTTACCTTAAGCTGATAATTTCCTGCAGCAGGATTGTCAATTGTTATTTGTTCAATATTATTCAGTGTATCTCTTTTTCTTTTTGCTGCCTGGGATAATGAATCAATATGGGGAAAAGGATTTAATACCCATGGCTGCCATGTTCGACCTGATGAAATTTCTTTTAGTTCAAGATCAAGATCATTCAGCAATGCTTTTGTTGCATTGGGAGCGGCAGGCGGATCATTCCATACTAAGGTTGCTTTTAATTTTTTTATGCCAGTTGGCACAGTAATAGTGAAAGATTGGCTTGATGAATTGGAAACGCTTCCGCTAAAAAACCTGTTTGCCTGCAAAGTTTTCAATGCGTTATTTGTATTCAAGCTTCCAAATCCATTTTTATAGTCAACTTCAGTATTGCCAACATCATCAGCACTGTTAATAAGAATTGCCTTTATCAATGAATTTGGCGGCAACACTCCGGTTACTTGTTTATAAAACTGTTGAAGGAGTAAGGATGTGCCTGAAACCAATGCAGCTGCTCCCGAACTTCCCTCTTCACCAAAAGCAACTAATTCCGGTTTCACCCTACCATCATGAGCAGGTCCTTTTGAACTTAATGCCGCTACAATAGAAAAAGAATCTGTTGCTCCGACTGTTAGAATATTTTTAGCCATTTTAAAACTACCCGTAAAATTTGCAAAACCATTTATGCCGGAATAAATTCCCGTAGTTGCAGAAGTTGTACCTGAATTACCTGAAGAAAAAACATGAAGTAATGACCCATTAGTAATAGCACTTGCATCATATGCTGCCGCGTCGGCACCGTAATAGCTTTCCACACCAACACCATAAGAATGATTTTGAACAGAGATATTGTATTGCTGGTAAGCGCTATTAGGATCAGGTAATAGAACCGCAAAACTCGAAGAACTAATAGTGCTTCCCCAGGCACTCCCTTTTCCCAAATGCCAGCTATTGGCACCTCCTGCGATCATTGTTGACATAATGGAAGCATGAGAGTTAACAGTGGTTGATGAAAGATTGGTTGAAAGGAATCTTCCTTTGAAATCAATGTCTGTAGTATCTGGTTTATTTTCTTTTACAGATACCGTTATTCCATCGCCGTTTATTGATTGGAAATTCCGATGAGCAAGATTTATTTTATTTACTGACAGATCAAGATTGCCGACCTGTATTTCTTCGTTAGCCATCCTGTTCCCTTTTTCAATAAAAATTATTCCTGGTAGTGGAAGAAGAACAGAATTTATTTCTTCAGACGTTGCGAATAATCTGTAAACAGAAAACGCTGAAGATTCAAATATTTTTTTAGTTTGGTAACCAGATTTCCAAATTTCTGTTGGGACTTTACCATTTTTAATTGTGATCTCCAGCAAAAGCCGCCCTGTAATTTTTGCATTTTTTATTTCATTTGATAAACCAGGGGAAAGCTTTGTAGTGTCATGTACCTGTGCAAAACAACAATGCGTAATAAATACACTAAAAAAAACGATCGAAAACTTCACTATATAAATACGACCTCCCTTCCAACAGGTAGTTTTCATTTATTAAAAATATTGATTTCTTGATATTCGGCTATATTCGTGTTTAACCTTCATAGAAATCAGGTTTTTTTAAAAAAAATGCCAGAAACATTTGTTAGTATTTCAAAAAATACTTTTATCTTTTCAATTCGAAAATACCCCACCTGTATTTCTATTAAGCACCTTATTTAATAACGCTAAAACTGACTCACATGAGACAAATGTTAAAACCATTGGCCTTACTGCTTATGGCCGGTATTGCAATCACATCTTGTAAAAAAGACGTGAAAGAAGCAGTCCAAGAAGAAATTTCCCAGGAAACTTTAGCTAAAATCGCTAATCATGGTTTTGGAACATCAAATGTTCAAAAGGATGAAGATGGATATCTTGTAGAAGGAGATATCATCCTCACGGAAGAATTTCTTAATTCAGCACCTGGAGGAAATTTATTACGTATTGGCAATACAGAACAGTACAGAACAACCAATCTGGTTACCGGGTTACCACGTGTAATCAAGATCGGGACTAGTGGTACTGTTAATGAAAGGGTTTCAGATGGGATTGATGCAGCTATTGCCCGTTACAATGCTGAAAATCTGCAGATCACTATGCAAAGAGTTACGAGTGGTGCCAATATAGTTATTAAAATAATAAATGGCGGCAACTATATCGCTTCTGCTGGATTCCCAAGTGGCGGCAATCCTTATAGCCAGGTAAAATTTAACAGACAATACCAGAATTACAGTCTCAATTTTGTGACAACGGTAATTGCACACGAGGTTGGTCATTGTATCGGTTTCCGTCATACAGATTTTATGGACAGGAGTTTTAGCTGCGGTGGCTCCCCGGTCAACGAAGGTGCCTCTAATGTAGGAGCTATTCATATTCCTAACACTGAGACAGGCCCTGATTCCGGAAGCTGGATGCTTTCCTGTCTTAGCGCTTCAACCAATCGTCCATTTAATTCTGATGATAAAGTGGCCTTAGGTTATTTATACTAAGAAGATTATCGATTTTATCTTCCAAAGCGTTCCTTTTTAAGGACGCTTTTTATTTTTCTATTAGATAGCAAACCCTGTTTATTCTTCCTTCGAAATCAAATGGGGTTGTTTGTTTTGTTATATCCTTTATTATGGCTGATTGAATGGATGCAATCTCCAAAACAAATCTTTTATAGTTCGTGCTGAAATAAATTTTTCCTCCCGGTTTTAAAACCCGTAAGCAATCATTGATCAGTCTTACATGATCCCGCTGAATATCGAGAATATCTTCCATACGCTTACTATTACTAAATGTTGGCGGATCAAGTATTACCAGGTCAAAATGATTTTCCGGGATCGTATGTAAATATTGCAGCACATCAGCATGAATGAATTTATGCTTTGAAGGGTCGATAAACTCATTAAGTTTCATATTTCTTTGAGCCCAACCAAGATAAGTTTTAGAAAGATCCACTGTTACTATTTCATTCGCCTCTCCTGCAGCGGCATAAACAGAAAAAGAGCCGGTATAAGAAAATAAATTCAATACTCTCCTACCCTTAGCTTCAACTCTCACTTTTTCTCTTGTTACCCGGTGATCTAGGAACAAACCTGTATCAAGATAATCGCTGAGATTGACGAGAAACTTCAGTTTATTTTCTTCCACAATAAATTCTGATTGTTTTCCTGCTGTTTTTTGATATTGCCCGAGGCGGCCAGGTTTTCTCTGCCGAAGCTTTAGAAAGATATTTTCGTCACTCACTTTTAAAATTTCACAAATAACAATAATGCTCCCTTTCATCCATTCATCGTGTTCGTCCTCATCCATTCCATGCCGGCGTTTATATTCAGCCACATAAACATTTTGTTCATATATCTCAATGCAAAAAGGAAATTCCGGCAGGTCATGATCATAAATCCGGTAACAGGTAATTCCCATCCGTTTTGCCTGTTTGCCAAGATGCCGGTAAACTTTTTCCAGCCTGTTTCGGAACATTATAAATTTATCTTCTGTCATACGAAATATTTTGCGAACTTAGCCTGCTTTTTTGTAACCTGATCATATAGCAAATAATCATGTACGCTATTGTAGACATAGAGACCACTGGAAGTTACGCATCGGCTAACGGAATTACTGAAGTTGCTATTTACGTTTTCGATGGCAATAAGGTTATAAAAAAATTTGAATCGCTGATCAATCCGCTGCAACAGATTCCCAGATATATACAATCTTTTACAGGTATTACTGATGAAATGGTTGCGAATGCGCCACAATTTGATGAAGTGGCAGAAGACATTTTCAATATTTTAAATGAAAACATTTTTATTGCTCATAATGTAAATTTCGATTACAGTTTTTTAAAAAGTCATTTATTAAGAACCGGGCATGACCTGAGATCAAAAAAACTTTGTACGGTTAGATTAAGCAGAAGAATATTCCCGGGGTTTCAATCATATAGCCTGGGAAATCTTTGCCGCTCTCTTGAAATTGATATCAATAACCGTCATAGGGCAGGCGGAGATGCCGAAGCAACTGTAAAAATTTTTAGCAAGCTTCTGGAAAATGATAAAGAAGATTTCATTTCAAAAAGTCTTTTGCGAAATTCAAAAGAACAATCATTACCACCCAATGTACCGAAACAACATTTTGAAATGTTGCCCATTACACCAGGCATATATTACTTTCATGACGCGAAGGGAAAAATAATTTATGTAGGAAAGGCGATCAATATCCGCAGCCGTGTTAACAGTCATTTTAGCAATAACTCCGAAACAAGACAAAAGCAAAATTTTATTACCCATATTCATTCCATCAGCTTTAAAAGTTGTGCTACGGAGTTGATGGCGAGTATTCTTGAATCGGTTGAAATAAAAAAATACTGGCCGAAGTTCAATTATTCACAAAAACACTGGGAAGATGTTTTTGGCATTTATACATACGAGGATAGAAATGGTTTTCTTCGCCTTATCATTGAAAAAAATAAAAAGAATCTCAAACCGGTTCACAGCTTTCATAATTTAACGGAAGGCTATAGTTGGCTGAGAACTGTGATTGAAGAGTATAAGCTTTGTCCTAAATTATGTTTTTTAGAAAAAGGAAATGACGCATGCACAGGTGTAGAAAATAAAACTTGCAAAGGAGCATGCATAAAACAAGAAGGCCGCTCATCTTATAATAAACGAGTGAAGAAAGCAATTGCAGAAATGAGCGATGAGACTTCTTATGCCATTGTTGACAAAGGTCTTGAAGAAAGCGAACTATCCTGCATACTTGTTGACAATGGAAAGTTTTTCGGAATGGGTTATTTGCCATCAGAATATAAATTGTCAAACATCGATGATATAAAAGAGTATTTAATCTCATACCGGGGTAATAATTATATCCGCAACCTGCTCACTGGCCATAAAGAAAAATTTCCCTCTGCAATCATCGATCTTACCGGGGAAAACAATAGAAAACAGCAACAAAATACTTGAACTTATAAACTATATTTGTCTCCCAAATTTTTTTCTATGCTAAAAATTGTTTGTTCGCTTGTTTTCATATTCATTTCAACTATTATTTTCTCGCAGAATACAAAAAAGGTTACAACTACTTCTCAAAAGCCACCTGCACCAAAGCCAGCAGCACCCAAAATACTCAAAGACCTGCGTGACTCTGCCAGCTACACTGCAGGTATTCATATTGTAAATAAATATCGTTCTCAAAATATTTACAATTTCAACAGTGCAGTTGTTGGAAAGTGTGTAAATGACATGCAAACGGGTAAACCTCAACTCATCAGTAATAGCGATGCCGATAATGCGGTGTTGGCGTATCAAAATAAATTGCTGACGAATTCCAACACTACTGTTACACCGCCTGCAAAAAGTATTGTATTAAATGATACAAGAGATTCAGCCAGCTATGCCGCAGGCGTTTACCTTGTAACTTTCTTTCGTGAGTTTGATATCACCAATTTCAACCCTGATATTGTGGCAAAGGCTATCAATGATCTGCAAAGTCAAAAAAAGCCATTGCTAAATGATAGCCTTGCAAATATGGTTGCCATGCGTTATCAATACAAACTCCAGGAGGTAAAAAATAAGACCACTATTGATGCTGGTAAAAAATTTCTTGCTGAAAATAAAAAAAGACCGGGTGTAAAAGTTACCCCAAGTGGTTTGCAATACGAGATCATTACTGTGGGAACAGGAAAAAAGCCAACAAAAAAAGACAAGGTATCTTGTAACTATACGGGCTCCTATATTGATGGCACCGAGTTTAATAATTCATATAAAATGGGAGGACCTATTTCTTTTGCTGTAACCGGTGTGATAAAAGGTTGGACAGAAGCCTTGCAATTGATGCCTGTCGGTTCAAAATGGAAATTATATGTTCCTTATACATTGGGATACGGCCCGGGACAATATCAGGCAATACCCGGTGGATCTGCTTTGGTATTTGAAATAGATCTGCTTGCAATAGAAAATAATTGATCAATGAAAAGGGGCGGCTCGAAGACCGCCCCCGCCGTTGGTTAAAACCTTGAAGCTTTAACGTTTTTTCACTACTATTTTTTCTACAGTTTGTTCTCCTGTATCGGTATCGATAATCCGAATAGTATAGAGCCCTGCTGTTAGATTATCTATTTGAATATTATTGTTTGCTACTCCTTTCCATTGTTTCATTACACGACCATTCATATCCATTAGGGATACATCACGAATAGTATTTAAATCAGCAAACACCACATTTACTCTACCATCACTGCTTGGGTTTGGATAAACGATCGTTTTACCTTTTTGACTTCCTGCCCTTACAGCACGTATTGGACTATACGCATGTTTACCATCAATATCAACTTGCCTCAAACGATATTGAGTTATACCTTTAGCATTATTACTAATATCCGAATATTCATAATTGAGAGCAGAGCTGCTATTGCCGTTAATTGCTTTAGTGGAAACAAATCCTAATGTTTGCCATGCATTATTACCAGGGTTTCGTTCTATATAAAATCCCCTGCTGTTTTGTTCGGATGCTGTTTCCCATTTCAAAACCACAGTTGAATGATTCCGTGCTGCCGTGAACGACCTTAATGACACGGGCAATGTAGTCGTTGTAGCACATGCTTCTTCAATAACATTAGAACTTATAACATTGCTGAATTCCCTGGCCGTAACATCCACATATAATCCCCACAACGAAAACGGTTCAGTACAACAAAAGAGGCCTGGCAGATTCGTCAATCCCGTATTAAAAGTACCAGGTGTAAGCACAACTGTATCTGAAACAAATAAAAGTGAATCGTCTCCATTTGGTTCCCTCACGCCATCCAGGTCATCAGCATAAAGTCTAAAAACTACATGAAAATCGGTTGAAGCTAAAGAATTAAGCGACAAAGAATATTGGAACGGAAATGATACACAGGATTTTTGAAGTGAGATGGTCACTTCTCCGAATGATTGACTTTGCCCGCATATATAGCATTGAGCTTTGGGATCAGGCGCATTTGAGTTAGAGCCCCAAATATCAGTTTTAATACTTACAGGACTACCACACGGAGCGTTTACGATCACTTTTAAATTAGTGATCTCAAATTGCAGCGTATCTGAATTTCCCAATCTTGTTATTGTTGCAATTACATCGGGGGAATTTAATGGAGAATTCAAAACAACACTGTTATCATGAGGATACACTGTCGCAAAATTTGCTGTAACATCTACCGGCACCCCTGGAGCAAATGTTATTTCATTAAGACCAACGAATCCCATATCATTAAACGATTTGCCGGGATCATCAATAGCTGTTCCTAATTGAGCACTTGTGCCTGGATCTCTGGCAGGCGTACCTCCCGAACAATCAAAGATGGCAGGAGTAGGATAATCCTGGCTTAACCAGGAATGAAAGAAAAGATTTTTAAAACCGGAATTAGTCACGATCTCAAATTGAATACTGACCGTATACTGGCATTTATTCGGCCCTAAGTTCACTACTTCTGTAGAAAAACCCCTGGCAAGATTGGGAAACCGAAGATCACATTGCGCATTAATATCTTTAAATGAGATCAAAGCGCTGCTAAGAAGAAAAAGACAGAGTAAAAACTGTTTCATGGTACAAAATTTTAATAATGAATAAATATTACAACGGGCAAAGAATTTGCCCGGATCAATGCATAGGAATATATGTGATGATGGCATGTGCAAAAACCTATCCATTATATCAACCAATAAGTATCATGCTTTGATTTAATCGTTTTTACTTATTTTATTAATTAAACTGTGGAAAAAAGATAATAGACTTTTAAAAAGTGGGGAATATTTTAAACACAACAAAAATCTGTAAAGATCTTTTTTGCAATGAAAAGTGTTTTTACCGTTATACTTTGATCCATAAAAATAAAAAAAGGGGTGGCACGAAAACCACCCCCGCCGTTGGTTAAAACCTTGAAGCTTTAACGATTTTTCACTACGATCTTTTCTACTATCTGCTCTCCGGTTTCTGAATTAATGATGCGCAGTGTATAAAAACCAGTAAATAAGTTTTCAATTTGCAACGTATTACTCAATACATTTTTCCATTGTTTTATTAACCGGCCATTCATATCCGTTAATGATACATTACGGATTGCGTCTTTATCTTCAAACACAACATTTACTTTGCCATCATTGCTTGGATTGGGATATACAATTGTTTTTCCTTTTTGACCTCCGGCCCTCACTGCCCGTATTGGGCTGTACGCAACTTTGCCATCTATATCAACTTGTTTCAGCCGGTATTGGATTATGCCTTTCGATTGGTTAACATCTGTAAAAGCGTAATCAAGTCGTGAATTACTGCGACCATTGATAGATTTGGTTTCAACAACA
>Ga0193740_1000397_pt1 | contig 12105 bp, 12 predicted proteins | sample L2s1metaG_FD_145072 | JGI IMG/M metagenome (GOLD analysis project Ga0193740, IMG submission 145072) | Soil microbial communities from a riparian zone of the East river system, Colorado, United States - L2s1 | ecosystem: Environmental > Terrestrial > Soil > Riparian zone | place: USA: East River... | reverse complement strand
TTTATAACTTTCTTCCGCTGTATATGCAACATATTCCAAAGCTTAACGGTTTACATTCGGTATTGGAAAATCCAACACGGTTTAAAATGGCGGTAAAATCACTGCGATCAGGAAAGGCATTCGACGACCTGTTCAGGTAACGGTAGGCATCTTTATTTTGCCTGAACCAGCTGGCCACTTCCGGCGCCACTATCCCCATGTACACGTTATATAAATTTTTGAATCCCCAATTTGGTTTGGAAAACTCCAGTATAACTAGTTTGCCACCCGGCTTTAACACCCTGAGCATTTCCCTTAATCCATTTTCCAGGTTTTCAAAATTCCTGACCCCAAATGCCACCATCACCGCATCAAACGAATTATCCGGAAAACTTATTGCCTCTCCGTCACCTTTTACCAATTCAATTTTATTCGCAAGCCCTTCTTTTTCAACCTTTTTTCTCCCCAGTTCCAGCATTTCGGCCGAAAGATCGAGCCCGGTTATTTTATCAGGATCTAGGAGGCGGCAAGCCAATATGGCCATATCGGCCGTGCCTGTAGCCATGTCCAGCACTGTTTTGGGCTCAAGTTTTTTGAGAAGGCTGATCGTTTTTTTTCGCCATTTCATGTCAATTCCAGCTGAAAAGAGGCGGTTCATCAGGTCGTAGCGGGAAGCAATGCTGTCAAACATTTCTTCAACCTGTTGCTTCTTTGCCTTATCGGAAACAAAAGGCTTTATTTCATCATGAGGAAATTGGGAATTCATTGCGGCTGCGAAGGTAAGCCAATATGGTTTCAGCTTTGAAGGTTGAGGTTTCTGTTTTTATGAAACCGCTTATAATTGAGATGTGTAGATAGCTATATATTGCACCCTCATGGAAATCAAAGACGCAAAATATATTATCAGTAGTCCATCAGTTGATAAATGTCCAAAGCCTGATAAACCGGAATATGCATTTCTAGGTCGTAGCAATGTGGGCAAGTCTTCTCTGATCAATATGCTTTGCAATAAAAGAGAATTGGCAAAGGTTTCTGCTAATCCTGGGAAAACACAAATGATCAATCATTTTGAAATTTCATCCGGTAAAAATTCAAAATGGTATTTGGTTGATCTTCCCGGTTATGGTTTTGCTGTTGTTTCTCAAAAACAAAGAAAAGGTTGGGAGAAGATGATCAACGATTATATTCGTCAAAGAGAAAACCTGGCTAATCTTTTTCTGTTAGTTGACAGCAGGCATGAACCACAAAAAAAAGATATTGATTTCATAAACAAATTAGGGGAATGGCAAATTCCTTTTTCAATTGTTTTTACTAAATCAGATAAAAATAAACTGGGAGCTACAATAAGAAATGTGAATGATTTTATGAAAGTATTATCAAGGACATGGACCGAGTTGCCTGTTTATTTTATTAGTTCCGCAACAAAAGGAGATGGTAGAAAAGATATACTTGATTACATAGAAGTTCTCAACACTAGTGTATAAAAAAGGGATTTTTACCTATATGAATTGAGAAAATTAACTGTTATCTTGCACCCGGATTTAGCCATTGAATTATGAGGAAAATCTTATCTGAGAAAAATATCGCTGGTCTTTTATTTGTAATGGTCATTCTTTCTTTCTCTTTCGCCCATGAGGATTCAAAGAAAAGAAGTTTGAACTATAATGTTACTACCCGCTCCCTATCGCCTGAAAAGTCCTCCTCGTCTTTATCGGCAAGCACACAAAAAAATTCTGACATTATTTTAGTGAAAGGAGATTGATCTTGCCTTGTTCGTAGATCAATTCACAACTTTATTTGCACAACTGCTGCTTGCAAAAGCTTCGGGTTTTGCCTTAAATGCAAAACCCATTCCGAGAATATATCCCATTGCTTCTTTAAGGGCATCATTACTTTTGAAATGGGGATTTGTATTAATATCCGCATGCACTTCCATATCTACATCATAAACAGTGAAGAGGTTGCAGAGTTCATAAGCGATCTCAATACTCTTAGCCACTTCTAATAGCATTCTTTCTTTAATAGTGAATTGCTGTTTTGTTTTTTCGTTGTGAATGAACATAAAGCCGCCATGTCCTTCCCTTAGAAAAACAATTACGGTCGCAAATTCAGTTTCTTTTCCTTTTACTTGTGAATCGGTGCCGATACAAACTTTGAGGCGATAGCCTTTTTCAGTTTCCCGCTTGATTGCATTTTCTACGGCTTCAAGGATAGGGATCTCTATTGGTTCGCCATTGAATTTTCTCCAACGCATATAAAAAGAGGTTTTTCTAAATTAGAGAAAAACCTCGAGATCCCAAAAGGGTACGGATTATTGTTTTGTGAAAGGGTTATCTTTTAATGAATTTTTCACTCCATTGTTGTTCTTCATCGGCGAAGCGAATGATATAAATACCGGTATTTATGCTTCCTAAGCCAAGGCTGGTGTATCCTTTTTCAACAACTCCTTTTGAAAGCATTCTTCCACTTTGATCGATGATCTGGTAATGATAATTAGCCGGGCTGTTAACAGTGATGCTATTGCCCGAGATCGTATTTCCAACCAGTTGTGGTTTTAAAGCTTTGCCCTGGCGTATAGCAATAACATTTGAATAATACTCTTTTAAATTATCAAGAGTGATATGCATGCGATAGAGTAAAGGGCGGTTATCAAGAGGATGGTAGCTATAATTACGTAAAGTACTATTTGGTTGATCAAGCGGTGTAAAGTTTATACCATTGTTTGATACTTCGATCACTTGCTTCATTACAGGTTTATCGGCCTCGATCAGCCAGCTTAATGTATGCATATCACCATTAAGTCTTCCGCGAAGTTCAAGACGATGAATATTTAATATAACAGCATCGGTATAAGTAGCCTGCAAAGAATAAGAGCCAAGACTACCATATTCAGGAGCATAAATATTTCCCTTACCGTCTATGCGCACATAATAGATGCCTGCATTAACGAAAGTATCAATAACAGTGCTAAGCAGGTTTCCTGGATTATATGTACCAATAGAAGCGTAACTGCCATCTAAAACATCTACTTGCAGATCAAGATCATTAGATGGTATTGCATTCAATTGTAGTCTTGCGAATAGAGGTACTGTAATTTTAAACAGATCTTTGTCATCGGTTTTTTCAATCAGACCACTGATTGTTGCTTGGCCACTGCTGTTAAAAGTGACAGAAGTAGCTGTTGCATATGCGTCGGTATGATCATCTATGCGATAACCAAATCCATTTGCTGGCTTAGTAATAACAGAAAGGTCATCTTGAATAACTCCACAACCAAGCGAGTTTGGACCAATGTGCCATAACGTCATATTTTGATTGTATCCTGCGCCCATGATGGGGGCCCAGCCAATTTCACCCGTTCCTTGCCCCCAATTATAATCAGATAGTTTCACACAGGCAGCATTGTAAGAACTCTGATGTCTTAGACCCAATGTGTGTCCCGCTTCGTGTGACGAAGCTTCGGCAACATTCTTTACATTGTAGCCAAGCAATGCCGAAAAAACAAAACAAGGTGAATTATCTCCCCATGTAAATGAATTTATATAAGCAACACCCCCCGCTCCTGAACCATACCATTCGTTTGAAGTGGTGATCACTACACGCATCCTTTTATTATAAGGGGCCGAGTTATATTTAGTTTCATTTGTTGTTACATTTATACTAAATGGACGATAGTCTTCAGCCACACGGTTAAAAATTTCGGTAATGGCGGCGTCGCTAAGACCAGATGAATTACATGTAAATGGGCCGTTGACATTCCACATTGTCCCGGATACAGCATGACCATTAAAATCAAGCAATATAACATTGGAAGCACTTGGATAACTATTAAGATCAGTAACCTGTGATTTGGCGATGATAGTACCGGTTAAAGCAAAGATCATTAATAGGAATTTGTAGAGATTTTTCATAACATGGATTTTACGGATGAGGTCATAGATATAATTGGAAAGACTCATGAAAAACTTTACTCATTGACGAGATCATAAAAATCCTTCTTTACAAAATAGTATTGTCCATTTTCCAGGTTGATCTCATAAGCATCGCCATGCTGAAAACTGATAATACGACCAACGTAGGTGTAGGTTCCATCTTCTTTGGTGATCCGGGAAAATGATAAAGCAGCACCCGAAAAATTTGTCGACCTGATAACAACACTGTTTAATGTGTTGTCAAATTTTGATGCAACAGAGCTAACTACTCCGTGGAAGTTCAGGTTATTGACAAGAGAAAAAGAAACAGGTTTGCCTATCTCCGATTCCAATAAAGCAGAAAGATCATTTATCTTACAAGTGATTTTATTAGGTAAATTTTGAAAAAGAGTGGTCCGGTTCATATCCGGTTCCCTAACCGGCGGCGCTTGCGCATTAGATTGCAGACAAATAAAGAATAGGGATAGGTAAATAAAGCCCTTTACAAGGTTTTTCATTGGATACAATTTTGTTTAAATAGGATATCGATACACAACAGCTTGCTGTTGTAGTCTTCAGGTGGGGTTACGGAATCACGAACGATGTCAATTAATTAAACGGCTTTGCTTAAAGTTTATTTTTTATTTATGAAACGAAGTTGAATGTTTTTTTAATAAGTAATAGTACGGATGGTCAATCGTACTATTTCATTTTGATCAATTTCAATATTGATTTGTGCTAAGCAACACCAGTGTGCAGGCTTCAATTGGAGTAATTCCATTTTTTGTAGCAAGATCGGCCAAATCATCATTTTCAGCTCCGGGATTAAATATGATACGCTTAGGTTTCAGTGAAAGTATATAATCATAATATTGTTGTTGGTGAATTGGATTTAAATAAAGTGTCACCGTGTCAACATTGTCCCAATCTTTTTTTTCTCTTTCAATTGGAACATCAGCTACCATTGCCTTTTTTTTACCTATTGCAACCACAGGATGTCCATGACTTCTTAATCGATTAACAGCAAGATAGCTGTAGCGGGAAGGATTATCAGAAGCACCTAGCACAAGTGTTTTTTTACTTTCATTCATCTTATATAGATATGAAATACAAATATCAGAAAAGATGATATTGTTTGCGTGGTACTTTACTTATAATATCAGACAATGCTTCTTCTAATAAAAGATGTTTGAACTGAAAACCTGTTTCCAGAATTCTTGTTGGAAGTACCCAGCGACTTTTTAAAACGAGCTCGAGCTCCGTTCCTATTAGCGGGGCACCGATTTGTAATATCCATTTATAAGCCGGCAACCCTATAATATGACCAGTTACTTTTCTGAAAATGCTCATAAACTCTTTATTATTTACAGGGTTTGGAGAACTGGAGTTATAAGTACCAGTGCTCTCTTTATGATCATATATCCATTCGATCATCCGGCAAGTATCTTCAATATGTACCCAGCTATACATTTGTCTGCCACTTGCCTGCTTGCCACCCAATCCGAATTTCAATAAATTAAAATAAGGAATTAAGATGCCGCCGGGCCCCAGCGTAATCGCCATTCTTAATGCAACTTTTCTCGTTTGTGGAGTTTGTTGATCATAAAAAATTTTTTCCCAACGTTTGCATACCTGCACGGAGAAGTCATCGTGAAATTCACCTGAATATTCGTCTTGCGGGCTGTCCATAGCATGACGATAAATCGTTGCAGATGATGCATTGATCCAAAGTGAGGGCGGTCGATCGCATTTTTTAATGGCTTCACCAATTGCTTTTACGGCATCTGTGCGACTATCAAATATTTCTTTTTTATTTTTTTCGTTATACCGACAGTTAACAGATTTCCCCGCGAGATTTATTACCAGGTCCGCATCATTCATTTCATTTACCCATTCACCGGTAGCTTTTCCGTCCCATTTTATATAGGATACATTTTTTAGATCATTCGCAGATAGCGAATCATAATCGTTTCTGTTTGTTTTTTCATTAATCTGGCGGGTCAGGATAATTATTTGATTTTCTTTACCAAAATATTTTGTCATTTCCTGGCCCATAAACCCAGTGCCACCTGCCAATATTATCTTTTTATTTTTCATTGTAATATGGATTAGTGAAATAGAAATAAAATAAAACCAGTAAGGCTAAGCAAATTCATGCTCACGATCCATTTATTATTTGATAAAACTCCGGCATACTCCATCCTTCTTAGATATTCTTTAAAAATAAATATTGCAGTAAGAATAAGCCATCCTGTAGCCAGCCATTCTGAATTAAAAAGAAATTGTATGATCATTAATGGTGTAAGTAAAAGAATAACCGATAGCGCCAGCATGTTTACCTGCCCGAGATATTCATACCCTTTTTCTTTTGAAAAGCTAAAAGCCAGTGTACAATTAATAATTACAAAAGCAAAATGAGCCCCTTGTAATTCATAAAGACCTAAATGATAGTATGACAATTTGCTAAATAAATTGTTTTGAAAGGGATAAAGCATAGACGTATTAAATACTAAGCAAACTGCCATAAAAATAAAGCGGTAGAAATAATTGTAATCAGGCGAGCAATCAATAGTGGCTGGTCCACATTTTTTTGCCACAATAACTTTTCTATTATAGGAAACGAGTTTGTAGATCCTTTTCAAAACCCATTTTAAAGGGCCAAAGTTTCCGGTAGTTTTTATAAAAGGGATCTTTTGATCAAGGATCTCCAGCAATGCATCGATGCCATAAACTACTTTGTGTGTTGATGTATCCAGTAATGGTATTTCATTCCTGCTTTTGTCAACGTCAATTTTGGCAAGTAATTTATCATCAAGCGTGGAAAATGGTTTTCGACCGTCTGCATTTAAAAAACCATATTTCACAAAAAGCCCGGAGTAACAGGTACACAGGGGGCAGTTATCGTCGTAAACAAGGATCTTATTTTTCATGATCAGTGTTTTGATTTGGTTAATCCATCTAATTCATTTCTTAAGAAGAGGAGACCTATCAGCCGATAATAAATTCTTAGGTAATAGGCGGCAATAAATACCGTAGCGCTAGTTGCTATCCAAAAAATAGTCATTAAAAGATTTTCTGTGAGATCGTTTTCTAATAGAAAAAAAAGTGCAATTAATGATAGATCGGTAATACAAGATGTCCAATAAATCAAGATCTGGTTTCTATAACCAGTATGAACAAAAGCAGGAGTATTCGCAAGTGCACTAATTAATTGCCAGCATCCTAATATTATCAGTCCTATTCCAACTCCAACAAAATATAAAAAGGGTATTGATAACAGCATACAGGTTACTAAAATTAACTGACCATAACAATCTATTTTTTTGATGAGTAACATATCGTGTATTTTAAACTTTCAGAAAAAAATGAAAGTAATGTATCAAATAAAAACCGGTCTCCCGGTTCACTGATGTTTCAGCTGTTTATTTAAAGATCTTCATCAGGCTGCTTACAAACCAATTCTCTTCTGCTTTTATCATTACATCAAGGGTTTTGTCTGCCTGCAACCCCAACCGTTTTATACTACTTACAGTATCTACAAAAGTTTTTACCTTCTTATCCTTCTTATCTCCTTCCACATCTTCCAATTTATCCAGTAATTGCATCATTGGTTCCAGTTCTCTCTTCTTTCTTTCTTTTACGATCTGCTTTACTACTTTCCATATATCTTTTTCAGCGGTAAAGTATTCTTTTCTTTCGCCAGGTAAGATCACTCTTTCAACCAATCCCCAATTGATTAGTTCACGAATATTCATATTTGTATTACCACGACTGATGTTGAGCTCTTCCATTATATCATCCTGAGTTAAGGGATCGGGGCTGATCAATAAAAGTGCATGTATTTGTGCCATCGTCCTGTTAATTCCCCAATGCGTTCCAAAAGCCCCCCAACTACTAATAAATTGCTGTTTTGCTTCGGTTAATTTCATGTACCAAAGCTAATAGAAATATTTCGAACTTTCAAAAAACATTGAAAATTAGTTTAAAAAAAATAACCGGCTGGTCGCCAGTTACAGGAAAGGTCAGTTTTCCTGGAATTGGTCTTCTTTTGTAAATAAATTGAAACAATGCCCGGTGACCCAAAGTAAGCCAGCTGTAATAATTGAAGCAATAGAAACTTTAAAGAATACATCGGTGTACACGTCATTCAAAAGAAGAAGAAGGAGGCTGAACAAAAAGATAAACACTCCTTCGTACAAAAAAATGTCGAAAACTTTATTGTAGTATTTCATGGGTTTTTAGTTGTTATATTAAAAATACGCAACGCCCAGACTTAAAAAGAAATTTTAAAGAGCAATTTTATTAATTAAGTGGAAGTACTATATTAAAAAGAATTACTCATAGTTGATTTTCTATGAGTAATTCCTAATTAGACAAAATAATTATAGTAAGTTAGGTCAGACCAGCATTCCGATTGGGTTCTCCATAAACTTCTTCACCGTTTGGAGGAACGCAGCACCCACTGCGCCATCAACACTCCGGTGGTCACAACTCATAGTTACTTTCATAACATTGGTTACGCCAAATCCTTCTCCTTTCTTTACAACAGTTTCTTTTATTTTTCCAACCGCCATTATACAACTATCAGGTGGATTTATAATAGCTGTAAACTCCTCAATATCCATCATTCCAAGGTTGCTGATGGTAAAAGTGTTGCCGCTGAATTCAGGCGGTTGCAATTTTTTATCTTTTGCTTTTCCGTAAAGTTCTTTTGCCTCAGCCGCTATTTGTGAAAATGATTTTTGATCTGCAAATTTTATTACAGGAACAATTAGTCCTTCCGGTACAGCCACTGCACTGCCAATATGTATATGTTGATAGGTTCTGATAAAATCTCCCATCCATGATGAGTTAACTGCAGGATGCTGACGCAACGCCATTGCACATGCTTTGATCAACATGTCCTGGAAAGAAATTTTTACCGGGCTGAATTCATTCATCTGTGCACGGGCAGACATTGCATTGTCCATATTGATCTCCATCGTAAGATAAAAATGCGGAGCAGCAAACATACTTTCACCTAAACGACGGGCAATCGTTTTCCGCATCTGGCTATTTGGAGTATCAACAAATCTCTCTTCAGTAGTAGGAGTAAATTTCGCTACTGGCTGCTGAACAGTAGTTGCTTGTTGTTTGCTACTTGTTGGCTGTTGGCTGCTGATTGCAGCAGGACTGAAACTATCAACATCTGCTTTAACGATCCTTCCGCCATCACCACTTCCATGGACTGATTTAAGATCAATTCCTTTTTCTTTTGCTAATTTTTTTGCAAGAGGCGAAGCTTTCATTCTTCCGTTTGTTGAAGAATTTCCATCTTCCTCTTTTTCAGTCACAGGTTCAGAAGAAGCTTTCGAACTTTCAGCAACTTGCTGTTGACTGTCGGCTGTTGACTGTTGAACACCGCCACCCTTTGCAGCAGCAACAATGGCATCAACATCTATTTTACCTTTTTCACCAATGATACATAACAGATCATTTACCTGTATCTTTTCACCTTTTGCAGCGCCTTGATATAATAATGTTCCATTTTTATAGCTCTCTAATTCCATTGTGGCCTTATCAGTCTCGATCTCTGCAAGAATATCTCCTTTCTTTACCTTGTCACCAACATTCTTATGCCATGCCGCAATTACACCTTCAGTCATGGTATCGCTTAATCTCGGCATCAATACAACTTCTTCCATTTTTGAAATATTAATTGGAGCAGAGGTAGCAGTTGCTGATTCATTACTCATTGTCGGTTGTTTATTGCTGGTTGTTGATTTCGCAGCCGTTTCTTTTTTCGGTTCAGCTTTTTTAGGACTCTCATTCTTTTCACTTGCCTGTCCGCCACCTTTTATTAATGAAGAAATGTCTTCTCCCGATGCACCTATTATCGCAAGCAGGTCATTTACCTGGAGTTTCCCGCCTTTTTCAGTACCAATATGCAGCAACGTTCCATCCTTATAGCTTTCCAGTTCCATCGTAGCCTTATCGGTTTCCACTTCTGCAAGTAAATCGCCTTTTTTCACTTTGTCGCCAACTTTTTTATGCCATGCAGCAATCACACCTTCGGTCATGGTGTCGCTGAGGCGGGGCATTAAAATCACTTCGGCCATAACATAATCAATTGAGCGCCGAAATTAAGGCAATTTCGTGAATGGTGAATGAGCCGGGTTTATGTGCCCGACAAAAGAATTATTATTAAGCTACGTTGCGTCGCACTCTTGTACTGCAACAATTCTATTCGGCATAATAAATGTGTTTCTGAAAGCTCGCAGCTCTTGGCTCAAAACTTTTTTAATAATCTAATTCCAATCTTAATTTATCTTTTAATTCTTTTACCAACGGATACCTTTCGGTCATCTTAAAAAATTGCTCACGTGAAGTAAGTGGAGTACCAACAGGGATCTTTTCTTCTTTGTTTTCTTCCATTACAATAAAGAACTGGAGAAGATTATTGTGTAATTTTTCACGCAAAAATTGTGAAGCTTTTTGTCCGCCCTGTTCTATAAAACGCAGTTGAATATTATTGGTGACTATTGCAATAAAACTGTTAGCAGCCTGAATTTTTAATTCTGCCATATCGAAATTAGTACCGGCAGGGTTTTTTTCACTTTTCAACTTCTGCACATATTCATTCCATGCTGCTTGTAAGCTTTCCAACTCAAGAGGCGTGCTAATTGTTTCACTTTCGTTCCCATTATTTCCGTTGCCTTTAACCTTTTCTCTTATTTTATTAAGTGGAGAAAGTTTTGTGGTTTGAGGTTTGACGTTCGTGGTTTGAGGCTCAGGTTCTTTTTTATAATTGTTTGAGTCTTCTTTTACGAATGAAGTTTCAATTACCAATTTCGCTTCGGTTAGTTTTGCTGTTGACTGTGGTCTGTGGTCTGTCGCCTTGTGGCTTTCAACTTTCAACGGTTTGATCGTCGCGGTTCTGAACGCAAGACTTGATTCAACTATTTTTTTTTTACTTATTCCCCCAGAATCTGAAGTGAGTTCAATAGCCTGTTGCAGGTAACAAAGTTTAATGATCACAAGTTCTACATGTAATCTTTTGTTACGAGCAGCTTTATAATTTATTTCTGCCTCATTAATAATATTCAAAGCACTTATTAAAAAAGAAGGAGCAATATTTTTTGCAGTCGAAATATATTTTTCCCTGAAACTTTCTACGGCTTCTAACAATACGGCAACTTTTTCATCCTTACACACAAGCAGGTTGCGGATAAATTCTGCAAAGCCATTTAATACAAGATCCCCTTCAAATCCCTTTTTATTAATATCGTCATATAATAACATGGCGCCGGAAAGATCCTGTTTTAGCATGCAATCCATCAGCTTGAAATAATAGTCAGCATCGAGAATATTAAGATGTTCAAGTGTGTTTTGGTAGGTCAACTTCCCATTTGTAAAACTCACAATTTTATCCATGATGCTGAGAGCATCTCGCATACAACCTTCGCTTTTTTGCGCTATTACCTGCAACGCTGCTTTCTCTGCTTTTATTTCCTCCTTTTCACAAATTTCCTGCAGGTGGACAACCGTATCATTATTGGTGATTCGTTTGAAATCAAAAATTTGACAGCGGCTTAAAATAGTGGGAAGTATTTTATGTTTTTCAGTTGTCGCTAAAATAAAGATTGCATACGGTGGAGGCTCTTCCAATGTTTTTAAAAAGCATTGAATGCCGATGAGCTTAGCATGTGAACCTCGTCAATGATATACACTTTGTATTTACCTGCTTGTGGAGCAAAACGAACCTGATCAACCAATGTCCTGATATCATCTACTGAATTATTACTGGCTGCATCTAACTCATGAATGTTCATCGATGTTCCTTCATTAAATGAAATACACGATTGACATTTGTTACATGCCTCCCCATCTTTTGTTTGATGCTCACAATTAATTGTTTTGGCAAGGATACGGGCACAGGTTGTTTTACCAACACCTCTTGGCCCGCAAAAAAGAAATGCATGCGCAAGCTGGTTATGTTTGATCGCATTTTTTAGTGTAGTCGTAATATGCGACTGCCCTACCACCGTATCAAAAGTCTGCGGTCTGTATTTTCTTGCAGAAACAACGAATTTATCCATATTAAAAATGACTGAAATCCGGGATATGAAATCCAACTTCAGGGACTGCAATAATAAAGAAGTTTTGGATGCTGTGATATTTGTTTTTGCACATCCATTTTTTGATTCCAGGGTCAGGCTTAATGGAGAATGGGGTG
>Ga0193740_1000396_pt1 | contig 12110 bp, 11 predicted proteins | sample L2s1metaG_FD_145072 | JGI IMG/M metagenome (GOLD analysis project Ga0193740, IMG submission 145072) | Soil microbial communities from a riparian zone of the East river system, Colorado, United States - L2s1 | ecosystem: Environmental > Terrestrial > Soil > Riparian zone | place: USA: East River... | reverse complement strand
ACCTGGAATGGGCATGAATATAGATGTGTGGTAAATGGCAATCAATATAGCAAAACATACAAGTTGAATGTACTGACAAGTATTTTGCCTACTATTTCTATTGCAGGTATTACAAATGTTTCACCAGGTGATAATACTTTATTATCGGCGGCGGTTACAAACCAGGGTGATCTACCCGCCTATCAATGGCAGGATAGTACCAGCACCCATGACTGGCAAAACATCAGCGCAGCTAACAATGCTCAATTAAATTATAAACCGGAGAAAACAGGTGACAAAATTCGTTGCATCCTGTATACTACTACCGCCTGTGCTTCTCAAAATACCACTACCAGCAAGGCATTGGTATTTACTGTAAACATCTTAACGGGAATAAATAATGTTCCTTACAGCAACTTTGGAATAAAATATTATCCTAATCCCGTTTCTTCCAGCGTGTATATCGATAGTTTAAAACTTTCCGATAGATGGGAAAGTCTTGATGTGATCGGAATGGATGGACGATATGTCATTTCATATTTTAATATTGTCGGCAAAACAAAGGCTGAAGTAAACCTGGCCCGCTTTAGTCCGGGTAAGTATATAATCAGGTTGAGAAAAAAGACCGGTGAGAGAACTTTGATCAAAATAATTAAAATATAAACCGGAGGTAACGCACGGCATTACTCATGTAGCAATGGAAAGCACGGGAAGCTATTGGCAGAACCTGTATGTAGAATTAATCAAACACGGTCTTGATGTTACCCTTTGCAATGGTAAGTTCACCAAAAATATTAAAGACAAAAAATCGATGTCAAAGATCATCCTCATTAACTTTACTCAGCAGCGGTTCGGCTGAATCACAGAATATCAGCACAGCAGAAAGCCCTGGACGTTCATTTCTTCCCCAAAAAGATCTCCGTTATCATACATCTAACACTGCCGCCTTCGGTTTGTTCAATAACAGGAATTGGTATTGCTAATAATTTACTTCTTGCAGATAGTTCTTCTTTTTGCTCTTCAGTCAACGAATCAAAAGCAGTTTGACTCATCAATAAAAATTTTTCTCCTTTGCCGCTCTTTACCTGCAACATATTGCCTGCAAAAGAATGCATTTGATCTTTAGTTATCCTTATCACTTCATGCCCGGAGCTTTCTAATAATTGTCTTACTGCTATCAGCTCCCATTCTTCTTCTATTGCTTCTTCGCAGAGGATCGCAAAGTCCTCACCCAGCGTCATCATAACATTAGTATGATATACAGGATGCCCGTCGTTATCTACTGCAAAAAATATTATCGCCCTGTACTTGTTTGCATTGGCAAATTTTTCCAACATCGAAACATCTGTCCTTGGTGAATAACAAGTATAGATCACTTTGTTTTCATGATCGATCACCATGCTTCCAGTGCCTTCCAGGAATTTTCCTTCCACTTCAAATTCACTCCAATCCTGCAGGTCTTTTATTACAAATTTCTCCGCAAGCATTTTTAAAATATCGTCCCTCTTCTCAGGCCGACGATTCGGTGCATACATTGGGAAAACAGATACTATTCCTTCGGGCGAAGTACTGAGCCAATTATTGGGAAATACTGCTGATGGCTTTACGGGTGTGGGCGTATCATCGATGACCAAAACATTTATATCATTTTTTTGCAGCAATTCAACCATATTGTCAAACTCACTCAGCGCTGCTTGTTGAATAGATTGAGAGTCTGTTTTGATCTCGGGTGATTGAAAAAAATTTGTTGCAGTAGTTTCTTCGTTTGCTCCGAATGCTGCAGGGCGGATCATGAGTAGTGTGTCAGTAATTTGCATTTCCTTATTAAAAATAAGTGACTATCCTCAATATAGCAACGTTATAATGGACACATAGACACATAGGGTACAGTAGGGGACACCGCCCGGGAGGCCGTATATGAAAACTATGTTTCTATGTTCCTATGTGGTAAAAGTATCTATGACTGAGTCAAAACGATAGTCAATTAAAAATAAGTAAATGCAAAATATTAACTGAATAATGCATCGATCCTCTTTGCCAATTCCCTGTCTTTATCAGTTACGGTGTTTCCCGCACTGTGGGTATTCAGCGATATCTCAACCGCATTCCATGTATTGGTCCAGGTAGGATGATGATCCATCTTTTCTGCTTCAATGGCAACCCGTGTCATAAATGCAAATGCTTCGCTGAAATTTTTAAAAGTAAATTTCTTGTACAGCTTGTTGTTTTCTTCTTTCCACATAGTATTGATTTGATAATGTGATAATATGCCGATGTGCCAATTATAGCCATTTAATCATCAAATTAGCTCATTGGCTAATCGGCATACTTAAAATACGAGATGTTCCTTATTCCTGATCTTCTCATTGGTCAGTTCCATTACTAACTGCACCCCATTAATTGATCGAATGTTTTCAGTTTGCTGCTGCAACATTTCATCTGTAACAATATCACCTTTCATCAGCCACAAAAAATCAAGATGCTTGAATTCGGGTAAAAGATATTCGCCGTCAAATTGGTTATTGTATATATAATGTTCCAGCGCAGTGGAGGGCTCATGATATTCATACAAACCAAAAAAATAATTCCTGTTCTTTTTCTTTAACTGAATTTCGATCTCGTTGTTTACCCGAAAATCAACCCCGAGCATATTGTTTAATTGCCAGCAGAACTGGTAATCCTTCATTGGAGCCATGATTCCAAGTAGGCGGGTATCTTCAAAAAAACTAGCGGTAATATCCTGTGTATCTAAAATAAGTTTATTGCTCATGGTGGTTTTGGTTCTTTAGTGATCAGAACTGAACTTCTGTTTCCATTTCTTCGTTCCCTCTTTTGAATTTTACTTTTGCTTTGTCTCCCTTTTGAAATTTCCCAAGCATTTGCATATAGCTGTCCATCGAACTAATATTGTGATCCCCAACCTTAAGAATAATATCGCCGGCCTTCAATCCTGCTTTTTGTGCTGGTCTTCCATCAGTCACCCCATCACAACGTAAGCCTGTACCAGAATAGGTATAATCTGGCATTACTCCCATTGTTACGCTACCGCTCCTCAAGGAAGAAGTTGTTTGTGTTTCTCTTGTTTTTGCAAAAGCCAGTTTTTGATTAGTTGTAGTTGGAGAAAGCACAATGCCACTTATATAGTTGATGATCTTTGTTTCACCAGTATAATTTATTTTATCAGCGTCGTCGCTTGGCTTATGATAATCTGAATGCAAGCCTGTAAAGAAAAATAAAACAGGAATGTCTTTGCGGTAAAAAGATGTATGATCACTTGGTCCGGTTCCGCTGCTATCGATCCTGATCACAAAAGGATTTCTTTTATTGTTGGGATCGATCAGGGTACTCCATTGCGGTGAAGTGCCATAACCACCGATCGTTACTGTCTGGCTGCTGTCGTTCAGTCTTCCCACCATATCCATATTGATCATGTAATTGACTTTAGTGAAATCGATGGTCGGGTGTTCTATAAAAAATTTTGAACCGTTTAATCCAAGTTCTTCTGCAGAGAAAGCAATGAACAGGTAATTATTATTTTTCTGTTTTGTGTTTTTTAGAATTCTTGCTAGCTCGATCAATGCGGCCGTACCACTTGCATTATCATCAGCTCCATTGTGAATTGCTTTTTCTCCCGTACGCAACATTGAATTGTTGTCTTCGCCATACCCTAAATGATCGTAATGTGCGCCGAGTACAACTGTTCTTGCCGCTCCATTATCTAAATACCCTATTATATTTCGGCCAGTTCTTTTCTTCTCGCCAATATCCACTTTCATTTTAATATCAATTGTAGCTGTTTGATCGCCGAAATATTTTTTTGCTGCATCTTTAGTAACATATAAAACCGGCACATCCAATTTTTCTGTTCTGTCTTTGCTGTCAAACTTCAACTTATCATCAATAGCAGAAGTGTTATAAAGTATAACTGCTGATGCGCCACGGGTCTTTGCTTTTTTTGCATTGTTGCGGATGTACTCGTTCAAATCAAAATGCGGGTTGTCTTTATTTTCTTCTAAGGTTTCTTTGAGATCGTAGAACCAGGGCATATCAGCTTCCTGCACAGCAATGGATGGCAATGCTTCAATGCTTCCGCTTTGAGAAAATGGAAAGGGAAAAAAATCTTTGTCAACAACAAGGTTATTCTCATTGATGATAAAATGCGTGGGTTTGTTTATTTGTTTGCCATCATAAATTTCAAATGGCTGGTAAAATCCTTCGCTACCTTTCGGTTGCAAACCTGCTAACTGGAATTTTTGACTGATATATTCTCCAGCCAGTTTTTCCCCGTTAGTACCGGCTCTTCTTCCTTCAAGCTTATCATTGGCAAGATAGCTGATATGTGCTTGCAGGTTCGTTACTGTTGTATTGTCTGCTTTACTTAGTTTGGGAGATTTCTTTTTTTGAGCAAATGAAATTTGAACAAGAAAAAAGAAAATTAATAAAAACACCGCACGATTACTATTCATAAGAATTTGAAATTATATAATGCAAAGTTATTAATTAGAATAAATGAATGGGGTTAAAGTTTCGTCATCTTGTTCAATAGAATTGCCGAAAGTACAAGAGTGCGACGCAAGGAACGTCGATAGTAGTACAAAAGCCGACTACCTGACCAAAATCCCCCTTCAAAAACCCAATTTCGTAAATATCAACGAGGTCTAACTTCTACATTTGTGGGTTACGGTGGGCGGAAAAAAATTACATATCGGTTTAGTAGGTAATCCCAATAGCGGCAAGAGTTCGTTGTTTAACTGCCTGACCGGCTTAAATCAAAAAGTTGGCAATTTTCCTGGCGTAACTGTTGAATTAAAAGTCGGTGATGCAAAAATTGACGATAGCCTCTGGGCTGAATTTATTGATCTGCCGGGAACTTATAGCCTTTATCCACGCAGGCATGATGAACAAGTGACATACGATGTTTTATTAAATGAGGATCACGAAGAACATCCTGATATACTGGTGGTGATCGTTGATGCATCGAATCTGAAAAGAAATTTATTGTTTGCTTCGCAGATCATTGATCTGAAGATCCCCACTGTTATTGCATTAACAATGATGGACCTTGCCCGGAAAAAAGGAGTAGAAATAGATGTGGCAGGACTGGAAAGAGAATTAGGTGTGCCGGTGATCCCTATAAATCCAAGAAAGAACAAAGGAATTCCTCAATTAAAAAAAACTCTGTCGCAGATAACAACTTCACCTGCTTCAACGAACATAAGAAATTTTGTACCTGATGCATTATGGGGAAGAGGAACGGTGCAGGCAATAAAAGAGCAACTCCCTCAATTAAGCGATTATAAAGCTTTACATCTTGCGTTTAATTATAAAGAGCTTGGCATTAATTCTTCTGTAAAAAAGATAGTTGAGAATTCAATAAAAGATATTCCATTAAACAAGACATTATCGCAGGCTGAAGAAATAACAGAGCGTTATGCACGTATTAAAACGATCATGCACCAAACAGTGGTGGAGCCTGATCCTTTGCAAAGAACTTTGTTTACGGACAAGCTTGATAATATTCTTCTTCATCGTCGCTGGGGGTACCTGATCTTGCTGGCAGTTTTGTTTTTACTTTTTCAAAGTGTGTTTCTGATAGCGCAATATCCAATGGATTGGATCGAGCTGGGTTTTGCAAAATTGGGTTCTGGTTTATCTGGTGTATTACCTGAAACATGGTGGAGTGATCTTCTTATAAACGGAGTAGTGGCAGGGCTAAGCGGCATTCTTGTTTTTGTGCCGCAAATCATGATATTGTTTGGCCTGATCACTATACTTGAAGACAGCGGATATATGGCACGTATTAGTTTTCTTTCTGATCGTTTAATGCGGAGTGTAGGGCTGAATGGAAAAAGTGTGATGCCAATGATCAGTGGATTTGCCTGCGCCGTGCCAGCGATCATGAGTGCCAGAAGTATTGAAAACAAAAAAGAAAGATTGCTGACGATCCTGATAACGCCGTTAATGAGTTGTTCGGCAAGGTTGCCGGTTTTCACAATCTTGATCGGCCTGGTTATTCCCAACAATTATTTGCTCGGGTTTTTGAGCGTCCAGGGTTTGGTGATGATGGGCCTTTATTTACTTGGGTTAGTAATGGCTTTGATCGTTGCATCTATTGCCCGGTGGTTTATTAAATCAAAAGAAAGAAGTTTTTTTATACTTGAATTACCGACTTATAGATCGCCACGCTGGGGTAATGTGGTACAAACGATGATCAGCAAAGCGAAGATCTTTGTTTTTGATGCCGGTAAGGTTATCATGATAATAAGTTTAATTCTTTGGGCATTGAGTTCATTCGGCCCGGGAGACAGAATGAAATATGTGACGAAACATTATGAGCTGCTGAAGCAACAACCCAATGCAAATACTGAAGAATTAGATAAGGAGTATGGTACAGCAAAACTGGAAAATTCTTATGCTGGTATTTTGGGAAAGTCGATTGAGCCGGTAATTGAACCATTGGGTTATGATTGGAAGATCGGGATCGCTCTTATTACTTCTTTTGCTGCCAGGGAAGTGTTTGTTGGCACTATGGCAACACTTTACAGTGTTGGCGACCAGGATGAAAACGATCTGCGATTGCGAGATAAAATGAAAGCTGCCAAAAAAGAAGATGGCACCCCGGTTTATACACTTGCTTCAGGAGTATCATTAATGATCTTCTATGTATTTGCTATGCAATGCATGAGTACGTTAGCAGTTGTAAAACGAGAAACAAAAACCTGGAAGTGGCCGATCATTCAGCTTATTTATATGACAGGCCTGGCTTATATAATGAGTTTACTATTCTATCAGTTATTGAAATAATGCTATTTCGCTAACGGCTCCCATTTATCTTTTGGTTCAAAATAATTCCACAACATCAATGAAATTTTTCTTGCCATTGTCCAGGCTTCATTATTGTGATTCCATTGTGTGTCTTTATTATTTTTTGTAAAAATGCAGAAGATATAAGGAGTATGTGGAGCGTTTACTAATAATACTTCGCTGCGGACAGCATTTACACAACCATTTTTGCTGAATACTTCAATGTAAGGTGGTATTTGAGAGATCGCTTCATTCAGATCCCAATAGTTTCTTCCAAGAGATCGCATCATACGATCGCAGGCAGCAATAGAAAAAATTTCATTGCGATAAATTTTTTCAAAGATGACTCCCATTTCCTTTGGAGTTGTTTGTCCCCAACCATATTGTGTTCTGTTGTTTTCTCTTCCCGGAGTTCTTGAATTTACTCTTGTATAAACCAGACCCAGGCTATCGAGTATCTCATTTATTCTTGTTCCTTTTCCTGCAAGGCTTTGTAGCCATAGGCTTGCTGTGTTATCGCTTGTTGTAAGCATCAGCATCATTACTTTCTTAAGTAATATCTTTTCATCGTTCTTAAATGAGCCAAGAATATCTGACCCTTCATATAATAATGAATCTTTATAAACAATTGTTGAATCATAACCTAGTTCGCCTTTCTGGATCTTATCCATTACACCGATAAGTATTGGCACTTTTACAATACTTGCTGTAGGAAAAATTGTATCTGCATTAATAGAAACCGTTTTTCCTGTACGAAGATCCTTTACATAAGTACCAATATCGCCGTTGAATCCTTGTATTGCTTGTTCAAGTTTATTTTGAAGCTTGCTATCATTTTTTTGCGCAAATAAAAATGCAATGCCGTGAAGACAAAGAGACAATAAAAGCAGTTTTTTCATTCTTAAAATGGCTTCTTTGTTTGAGAAGATTGATTAGTGGCCGCGGGCATATTCATATAATCAAAAACGATATTGCAAAAAGCCTTGATCCCAGTTTTCATTCCGCTTTCGTCAATCCAGAAATCCGGAGTATGATGTGGGAAAACTTTTGCTGGGTCTATCCCTTTTTGTTTTCCTCCAATAAAAAAGAAAAGGGATGGAACCTTTGCGGCAAAAAAAGAAAAATCTTCTCCACCGGTTACGGGTGGTACTTCGGCAACATTCTCTTCTCCTGCCGCTTTTACAAAGCTTGGCAACATTTGTTTTGTTAATGATGGGTTATTGTAGGTAACAAGTGTTTTTCTATCTATAATTGTTTCAGCGGTTGCTCCAGATGCTTCTGCAATTTTTGAGGCTTTAAGAATTATCTTATCATGAATGAAATTCTGTACTCCGGTATCAAGGGTCCTGATAGTCCCTACCATCGTTATTTCTTCAGGAATTATATTGGCCCTTACACCTCCATTTATAGTGCTTACAGAAACAACTGCGGGGTGTTTTGTAATATCAATTTGGCGACTTACAATTGTTTGAAGGCCGTTAATGATCTGTGCAGCTACTGTAACCGGGTCAATGCCGGCCCAGGGTTGTGAACCATGCGTTTGTTTCCCCTTTATTTTTATGGTAAACCAATCAGAAGCGGCCATGATACCACCACTTCGATAATGTATTTTGCCAACCTCAATTTCTGATTCTATGTGCAGGCCGAACATTACATCCACCTTTGGATTTCCAAGAACCCCGTCTTTGATCATTAATGGAGCGCCGCCTTCTTCACCCTCTGGCGGACCTTCTTCTGCGGGTTGAAAAATAAACTTCACGGTGCCTTTTAATTCATTTTTCATACCAGCCAGAATTTCTGCAGCACTCATCAACATTGCAACGTGTGCATCGTGTCCGCATGCATGCATCACTCCTACTTCTTTTCCATTGTAAGTCGATTTTACTTTTGATGCAAATGGCAGATCAACTCTTTCAACCACGGGTAATCCATCCATATCGGCCCTGAGTGCAATACAAGGTCCGGGCTTTGCCCCTTTAAGAATTCCCACTACACCTGTTTTTCCTACTCCTTCTTTTACTTCTATCCCTAGAGAACGAAGATGATCAGCAATTAGCTTGGCGGTTCTGTGTTCATTGTTTCCCAACTCGGGATGCTCATGAATATCTCTTCGCCAGGCAATGCATTTCGATTCAATTTTATCAGCCGCTGTGTTGATCTTACTTGTTTGATCAGTATTTGATTTTTTTTGTGCGCAAAGAAAAACAGACGGAGGAACAAATAGTAAAGTCAAAAAGAGTAGTTTCATGAAGCAAAAATTTCATGAATTTAACGGAAATAATTTTTCATTAAAGCATATTGATCGCTTCATATAATTTTTTTTATTTTTAGTCAACCATGCTGCTGCGCCATGTTCCATTTTTAAAAGCCGTTTTTCTCCATAGCCTTACTGCTTTTGGCGGACCACAAGCACATATTGGAATGATGCTAAAAACATTTGTGCATCGTACACCATATGTAACCGAACAAGAATTGATGGAGTACACAGCTTTCTGTCAACTTCTTCCCGGCGCATCGTCTACTCAAACACTTACATTAATTGGCTATAAAAGAGGGGGAGTAATTCTCGCCGTTCTTACTTTATTGATTTGGATCTTGCCTGCAAGTATTTTAATGGGAGCCCTTTCTTTTCTTTTACATTATATAGATAAGAAGGCATTAAATAATGTAGACATTTTCAAATTCATTCCTCCAATGGCTGTTGGCTTTCTTGTTTATGCCACAGTTATGGCATTCAACATTTCTATAAAAAATACTGTTACATGGATCATAATGGGTTTTTGTGCTACAGCAACATTTCTTTTATTCAAACAACCATGGATATTTCCATTACTTATTGTTTTAGGAGGAATAACAACTAATCTTAGTCGCAAACGTATACCTCAGGTAGAACAAAAGCCAAGAAAGATCAAATGGTGGAATTTCTGGTTGTTTGGGATAATATTTATAACTGCAGGATTTTTTAGCGAAATAGCGAGGAAGGATAATTGGCCAAATCGAACTCCTATAAATCTTTTTGAAAATACATACCGGATGGGCAGCCTTGTATTTGGAGGCGGACAAGTATTAATGCCAATGATGTATGAACAATTTTGTGTTCGTCCGGATGCAGTAAAAGAAAAAGATTCTGAAAAAGTGAGAATAGATAAGAATGATATGTATACGGGTATGGGCATTGTAAGAGCCTTACCAGGTCCCGTGTTCTCAATTGCATCATTCACTGGAGGAATGGCTTTGAAAGATTACGGAAAAACTCCCGAAGAAAAAGGCATTATGCAATTGTTAGGATGCGTAATTGGAACTGTGGCAATTTTTTTACCAAGCGCATTGTTGGTTTTATTCTTTTTTCCAATTTGGCATAATCTAAGAAAATATGCTGCTGTTTATCGTTCGCTGGAAGGCATCAATGCCGTTGTTGTTGGAATTATGATAGCTTCTACATTTTATCTAATGAAAGACATTTCGCTATTAGATGTTAGACTTGGAAGTTTGATAAATGCGATCGTAATAGCGGGAACATTTACTCTATTACAGTATACAAAAATTCCACCTCCATTTGTGGTAATAGCTTGTGTGCTTCTTGGATATATATTTTAATCCTTCTGCTTATAAAATTTTCGAGATTCAATTTCTTCTCTCACAATTTCAGGAACGAGATATCGTATCGATTTTGCGGATCTTATATGCTCTCTTATTTGCGATGCCGAGATTTGAATTATAGGAGCATTCAGAATTACAGCTTCTTTATCAAAAGTCTTTTTAATATCATATCCTTCTCTTTTATAAACGTACACAGGGTAGTTATTAATTATCGCTTCATAATTTTTCCATTTGTCAAGATTTTGATAGCTATCGCTTCCCATTATTAAGGCAAATTTGTTTTCGGGATATTTTTCAGACAAAAACGTCAATGTATTTGAAGTATACGATGGTTTGGGAAGGCTGAATTCTATATCTGAACATTTAATCCGGTTATCATCTTGCGTTGCAAGGCGCACTAAGTGCAATCGATCGAATTCGTTTAATAATGTTTTGCTTTCTTTAAACGGGTTTTGTGGTGAAACTATAAACCAGATCTTATTTATAGGTGTTTCATTCAAAACATGGTTAGCAATAATAAGGTGGCCTATATGAATGGGATTAAATGAACCGAAGTAAAGACCGATATTCATTTAAATTATTGATAATCAATTAATTAACTCTACTTTGATATGTTCTGCCTCATTTAACCTAAGGCTGAGAGAGTATCCAGATATTTTTATAGAAATCGGATCTCCTAATGGAGCAATCTGTTCAAGGAAAATTCTTTCCCCGGGCACGCATCCCATCTCCATAAGTTTCAGAAATATATCACTGTTATCAAATTCACTAATGATTGCTTCCTGCCCTGGCTTTAAATCTGATAATTTCATACTAATAGAATGGTTACAAAGCTAAATTCACTGAATTACATTTGCTTACGAATTCTGAAATAATGGCTACGGCAAAAAAAACAAAAGTTCATTTCTTTTCCCATGATATTCCTACGAGATTAAAAAATACATCCAATCTTAAGCATTTCATTGAATTAATTTTTAAAAGAGAGATGCAAAGCCTTCACTCCATAAACTATATCTTTTGTAGCGATAGTGTCATACTGGAGATCAATAAAAAATACCTCAATCACGATTTTTATACTGACGTAATCACTTTTGATCTTTCCCCGGATAATAAAGCCATAGCTGCGGAAGTGTACATAAGCCTTGAACGAATCAGGGATAATGCAAAACAATTGGGGCTCTCTATAAAATCGGAACTCCATCGGGTGCTATTTCATGCTGCCCTTCACCTTTGTGGATACAATGACAAAAACAAAAAGGATAAAGAAATAATGAGAAAGAGGGAAAACGAGCTACTCGCTCAATATTTTAATCAATGACACTGTTTCACGGGAAACACTTTTAGTTGTTCCACGTGAAATACGTAGAGGTCTCTTCAGTTCTATATGGGCTTCAAAATCGCCTTACCTTTGCGACCCATGTTTCAAAAATATGATGTAATAGTTGTTGGGGCCGGCCATGCTGGTTGTGAGGCCGCTGCTGCCGCTGCAAATCTTGGTTCAAAGACTCTTTTGATAACCATGAATATGCAGACAATTGCTCAAATGAGCTGTAATCCTGCCATGGGTGGAATCGCAAAAGGGCAAATTGTAAAAGAAATTGATGCTTTAGGCGGATATTCAGGAATTGTAACCGACCTCTCCATGATTCAATTTCGGATGCTTAATAGATCTAAAGGACCGGCGATGTGGAGCCCACGAGCACAAAATGATAGGATGCTTTTTGCGG
>Ga0193740_1000395_pt1 | contig 12113 bp, 7 predicted proteins | sample L2s1metaG_FD_145072 | JGI IMG/M metagenome (GOLD analysis project Ga0193740, IMG submission 145072) | Soil microbial communities from a riparian zone of the East river system, Colorado, United States - L2s1 | ecosystem: Environmental > Terrestrial > Soil > Riparian zone | place: USA: East River... | reverse complement strand
AACTAAGCGTGGCAAATCCTCCAAGCTCAATATGCTCTACAGTAAAATCATGTTTGCCATCTAATGCCAGCTTGATGGTCTTGTGAGGCGATTCATCAAATTTATATAATGATGGGTTCCACTCATTAATTACCAATTTTCCGTCCACATATACTCTTACTGCATCATCCCATGTAACCCCTAATTCATAATTACCCTTTTCAAATATTGCAGAACCGCTTGCCGAAGTAACAAATTGAGGATGGTCGCCTTCTTTTGTTTTTATGCCGCCCCACCATGCATAATCAAGCTTAGTTGTTTTTTCCTCTTTTACAGGACGCAGTCTTGCTGTCGGTGGAAAGATCATCCCTGTTTTAATTGGATCATGCATTTTAAAATCGTAAGCATACCATAACACATCAAAATCGATAGGTTGAAAGAATTTTTTAAATGAAAATGGATAGACTTTACCAGCCGCAATATTTTCTCCAAAAGTTGTTGTAATCGGGGAACCGATATATTCAAGTTCAATTAAAATATCAGTTCTGGTGTTGGCTGTTTTTACAGCAGTGATCGTTGCAGGAAATGTTCCATTCATTAAAGAAATATCTTTTACGCCTTTAAATCTTTTGATCTTCCATTTTCCTTTTGGTCCTAACAGATCGAATTTCATTAAGCCAGTTGTATCCGTAGGATTCACATTCCAAATAATAGGGCTCCGAAAATCATAAGGTCCCCATTCCGTTATTATAATATTTTTCCTTCCTGCTAATGCTGAGTTACCAGTAAATGCATTTTGGGGTGATGGAATGTCAGGAATAAATTCAGCGGTATCATCATTGAACTTCTGAGTTATTTCCTCATTAAATGTGGTATCGAATCCGGAAACAGTAGAATCAATTTGAAAAAGAGTTTCATATTCATCATAGATATTATCAAACACGTTTAGTTTTTCACTTCTGCTAACGTTCATTACAATCGGGTTACTGGTAAAATTGTTATTGACGATCACATAGTCCTTGCTTCTCGTGTCCCGGCTTTTAGCATAACCCCAATCGGCAGGCTGTTCCTTTCTTGCCCAAAGCCTGATCGCTTCTTTATTCCCATGAAAAATATTATGATGGATCTCATTCTCCTGCCCGTGTTCAATCGCGATTGCGATCCTGTTTTGCCGAAATTGATTCCCTGCAATTACTGTATTATAACTATAGCCCCCCCAGATACCATGATCACATTCAAATATCCTGTTGCCTGTAATTATATTTCTGCTAAACGTCACCTCAATCCCATTAGTAGGTGCATAAGAAAAATCATTCCCTTGTAAAACATTATCATTACATCCTCCTTTGCCACTATCCATTGTTGTTTGCCCGGCCCAAAGAAAAAAACCATCCCCGCCATGCGTGACTGAATTCTTATAAAAAAGGTTACTATTACTTTGCTCATAGATCAAAATGCCGGCACTATCCTGCCCCCGGTTATAAACCCCGTCACTATAACCCCGTACATTGAAATTGATCTTATTATAAGCGATCGTATTAAAACTGCTGCGATACATGGCAATCCCTAATCCCGAATTAAATGAAAAATCGTTGTTATAAATTTTTCCCTTATTGCAGTTTGTCATCATCAAAGCATTCTGGCCACCTGTGACTTTTGTGTTTTTAATTACGGTTGATTCACAATTTCTCAAATACATAGCAGCCCCATAACGTAGCCATTCATCTTTTTCATTTTGATGATGGCTCAGCCAATCCGATATATCTTCCTTTTCCTGTGTGCTATTTAAATGCTGGCGGTAATTATAACTGAAGTCACAATTTTCAATTATTAAATTAGTTATCCCTTTGGCCATTAGTGCAACCTTATAACCTCGCGCCTTTAAGTTTTTGATCGTGATATTACTTCCTGATCTTATTAAAACAGCGACACCAAAAAATTCATCGGGGTTCTTTTTTGAATTACTTCCTTTCAAAACGGCGTTATTAAAGTCGATTGTTATGTTATTTCCTTCTATAACAATTAAAGCGCCATCCATCGATGCTGGCGCATCTAGCTTATAAGTTTGTTTTTTTATTTTAACTGACTTAGAAATTTTCAGGCCCTTCGTAAGTGGTTTGTCCTGGCTTAGACTATGAAAATGGGAAGCGATAACCAGTGATAAAAGGATAATTTTTTTTGTCATCATTTTGAATTTACTTGCACCCGGTTTGATAAATTTAATCCCTAAAATTATCCAACCTTTTCTGAAACGGAAAAAGAAATGACAGAAGCGGTTATTAAGAAAGAATCTCAAACAATGAAGGTGCTGAAGTTGCTGCTGAAGATCGCAGTTACTATTCTTTGCTTCTGGTATATTTCCCGAAAAATTGATTTTACAAAGGCCAAAGATGCGGTCTTGCAGGCCGACTGGTGGTGGCTATTCTTTTCGGTCGTTGCATTTGCTTTTTCAAAATTCCTCGCTTCCTTCCGGCTAAACATCTATTTTAAAAATATCGGCATCAATCTCACTCAGAAACAAAACCTAAGGCTTTATTGGCTCGGCATGTTTTATAATTTGTTTTTACCAGGGGCGATCAGTGGTGATGCTTATAAAGTTGTGTTGCTAACAAGAAAATATGATGTGGGTTATAAAAAGATCACCGCCGCCGTGTTACTTGATCGCTTCAGCGGTTTGCTCGCATTAGGTTTGATACTTTCCGTTTATGGAGTTATTGTCCTTGATAATAAGCTTTATGATGTTATACTGATCAGCGGCTCAGTGCTGGCTGTTGTTGCTTTGTATGTTGTCGTAAAATATTTGTTCAAATATTTTTTACCCGGATTCTGGCCAACATTTCTTTGGGGGATAGCGGTGCAGGTTTTCCAGGTGGTTTGTGTTTATTGCATTTTAATGGGGCTTCACTTACCACTTCATCAAAGCGAATGGATATTTATATTTCTAGTTGCGGCGGTCGTATCAGTAATACCAATTTCATTGGGGGGCGGATTGGGAGTTAGAGAAATCGTCTTTGAACGAGGCGCCAATTATTTTGAAATAGATCCCCATATCGCCGTTGTAATAAGTTTGTTGTTCTATCTTTCAAATATGCTTTCATCAGTTTGGGGTGTATACTTTATTTATCATGATCCATTGAAAGACGATTGAAAAATGGATGATTAACTTTGCGCAATTCAAAATTTTCTGTGCATCAAAATCAGCAAAAATATTTTTGGTTACTCTTTGGTTTATCAATTTTCCTTTTATTCCCGGGCTTGGGTAAAACTCCTCTTTGGATATATGATGAAGTGAGGAATGCTGAATGTGCAAGAGAAATGTATGAACGCAACGACTGGATCGTTCCCACTTTTAATGGAGGGCTAAGAACATTAAAACCACCGCTTCACTATTATTTTATGTTTGGTGGTTTTAAAATTTTTGGAGTTACTGAATGGGGAGCAAGATTTTTCTCCGCAGTGTTTGGAGTACTTACAATTTTCATCACTTATTCTTTTGTAAAAAAATACTCTTCGCAAAGACAAGCATTGATTACGGCCCTTGTGTTGCTTGCATCAACTCATTTTCTATTTGAATTCAGAATGTCTGTACCAGATCCTTATTTAATTTTTTTAAATACCGCTTCGATCTTTACTGCTTATTTATTTTTTAAGGAGAAAAGAAATTACTGGCTCTGGCTTTGCGCAATTACAATGGGATTAGGAACGCTGGCAAAAGGTCCGGTAGCAATTGCATTGCCCGGTGCTGCAATATTTATATGGTTGATTTGGGAAAAAAGATTGAAAGAGATTTTTTCATGGAAAATACTTGTCGCCGGAATCATCATGTGTGCTGTCGCCTTTCCATGGTATTTACTTGTTCATAAGGAAACAAATGGCGAATGGACAAGAGGTTTTTTTCTTCAACACAACTTCGGTCGCTTTTCTGAACCAATGGAAGGTCATGGAGGTCCTTTTATAATTGTACCAATAATAATTTTATTAGGACTATTACCGGCATCCATTTTTATAGGAGAGTCATTTAAAAAATTCAGAACTCATTTCCAAGATGCCTTTTTAAAACTTGCAATTTCTGTTGTTGGGATTTTTGTGGTGTTTTACAGTATCAGCAGTACCAAACTTCCCAACTATGCAATGCCCTGTTATGCTTTTGTTGCGATCCTTCTTGGTCATTTTATAAACAAAGCATGGGAGGAAAACAAAGCCCGCCTCTACCCTTTTATTATACTTCTTGTAATAAATATCGCTTTACCAATTGCAGCATACTTAGGAATAAAAAAAGAAGTGAATACAACTGGCATGGAGAATATAGCATTGTTTCTTTTAATACTAACTATCGCAGCGATCATCGCATTTTATTTTATGCTTAAAAGTAATTTTAGAAAAGCTGCCATCAGCACTTTTGCTTTCTATTCTTTGTTTCATATAGTATTGTTCAGCTGGCTTTATCCAACTATTTATAAACAAAACCCCATGTCAAAGACGATTGATATGGTAAAAAAATATGATAAGATAGTCAGCTACCAGATATTTCATCCCTCTTATACTTACTATTTACCAGAAAGAGTTCCCGTATTTAAGAATCTTGATTCCTTAAAAGTCTTTATGCAACAGAATAAGGCAGCAGTAATTACCCGTAAGAATTTTGCAGAGGAATTAAAATCAATTGGTCTCCAAGAAAAAGCTTCAGTACATGATCTGTTTGAGGGGAACACCACTGTGATATTCGTAAATCCCGAATAAGTTATCCGTAAGTTCATTTGTTAATTTTTAAAAAAGATCAAAATAAATTTGGTCGCCTACGAAACTTCCGTAGCTTTACGAAAATTTCGTAGATATGGAACCTCTAACTCATGTTGAAGAAGAAACTATGCAAGCCGTATGGCGCACAGGCGAAGGCAATGTAAAATCATTTATAGAACACCTTGATGAAGCCATCCCCTATACTACGGTGGCTTCCACAATCAAAAATCTTGAAAAGAAGGGTTATCTCAGCAGCCGCCTTGTTGGCAACGCCTATTTATACAAGTCTATAGTTACAGAAGCTGATTATAAAAAGAAATTTATGGGTAAAGTAGTGAAAGAATATTTTGATAACTCGTATAAAGAGATGGTGAATTTCTTTGTTGAGCAAAAAAAATTATCAGCTAAAGAGTTGAAAGAGATCATAACAATGATTGAAAAAGGCCAATAAGATCATTATGTTTAAGAAAAACATATTTACATCAAACGGGTTATGGGAAGCTGGCGCTGTTATTTTAAGAGTAGTGGCAGGTTTGATCATTTTCAAATATGGCCTGGAAATTTTTTCTGCTGACACGATGAAAGGATATACTGATTGGTTGACCGACCTGAATTTTCCGGCATCGGAAGCGATGGCGTACACTGGTAAAATATGTGAATTAGTTGGTGGCCTACTAATGGCATTTGGCTTGTTTACACGTCTTGCTGCAATTCCATTGCTTATTACTATGTCTGTAATTGGGTTTGTTATGGGAGAGCCTGAATTCCTTGCAGCCGATGGTTCGATCTTATTGCTATTGATCTTTCTCCATTTTATGCTTGTTGGTCCGGGAAAACTTAGTCTTGATCATATTTTATTTACAAAGAAAAATGCAGCTTAAAAAAATTATATCATACCAGCTCATTTGGCTATTCTTAATGCTAGCTCATTCAGCTTGCACTCAAAACATAAAAGCAGGTCATGGTTTATGGACAGTAGATATCAGCTATGATGATAAATACATTGCCCTGGGTGGGGATGATAGCCTGTTAAGAATTTTTACAAATGATCTTCAACTATACAAAACGGTTAGAACCGAAACCAAAGGAATGATCAGGTCTGTACATTGGCATCCAAAGAAGAATCTCCTTGCAATATCATCAAGAAGGAATATTTGGATATGGGATCACGAAACTGGAAAAGAAATTCAATTGGCAGGTGATCATAATGGCTCCCGTACCGTTGCATGGAATTACAATGGAGAGATGTTGGCTGCAGCCGCAGGTGGAGGTGTAATATGGATCTGGAATAAAGAAGGCAAATTACTTCGTACCATTCAAAAGACCGATCCAGATGGTAATCCTGATAAAAAAGATTTTTTAGGTGTTGATTGGCATCCTTCAAAAAACATCCTCACAACAGTTGGTGATGAAATAAGAATATTTGATACATCAGGAAAACAATTAAATGTTTTTAATCACAGGCAACAGCGAGCTGGCTTACTTACCGTAAAATGGCATCCTTCCGGCGACTTTTTTGTAACTGGAGATTATGGTCATGCCAATGAAGGTATTCCAACACTATTGCAATTCTGGCAACCCGACGGGAAACTTATTACAGAATGGAACGGCAGTAAGAAAGAATTTAGAAACATACGATGGAATAAAGAAGGTACACATCTAGCCACCGCAAGTGATGCATTACGGATATGGACGAAAGATGGAAAATTAATTTATACGGGCAAACAAGAAGGCAATAATGTATTGTGGGGTGTAGATTGGATCAGTAATTCAAAAAAAATTATAACTGTAAGTTTTGATAGTAGAAATATTCAATTATGGAATAACAAAGCAAAACTTTTGAAAACTATTAATTAGTAAAACAAATAATCATGTCTTTACTTATTCAATACCTCGTTAAGTTATCGATAAGCCTCACAATTGTGTGGCTGTTTTACCGGTTCATATTGCGAAAGCTTACTTTTTATAATTCCAACAGGTGGTATTTGTTAGGTTACACCCTGCTCACCTTTTTTATTTCCTTTATAAATATTTCTTCAATAATTGGAAACAACATTGGATCAAAAAATGACCTTCTACAGTTTATCCCATCCGTGCACCAATATACTATTGCACTTGAAGAAGCGTCACATTGTCCCATTCCTATCTGGTCAACAACCTATGATAAATGGGATTGGACAGCTTTTGCTTTAATGATCGGAGCTGGAATTCTGCTGCTCCGTTTTATAGTTCGCTACATTTCATTTATCCGTATCCGGAACAGATCAAAGCTTATTTCTGAAGATGGAATAAAAATTTACCAGGTTGATGAAAGCATTATTCCATTCTCGTTTGGAAAGTCAGTTTTTATCAATTCAAATCTTCATACTGAAGAAGAACTGCGTGAGATCGTTCGTCATGAGTTTGTTCATGTAAGACAAAACCATACAATAGATATTATTTGGGCAGAATTGCTATGCATCATCAACTGGTATAACCCTTTTGCTTGGTTATTAAAAAGATCGATCCGCCAAAACCTTGAATTCATTGCAGATAATAAAGTAGTGGAAAATGGAATAGACAAAAAACAATATCAATACCTGTTGCTGAAAGTGATCGGCAACAATCAATATAGTATAGCTACTAAATTCAATTTTTCTTCATTAAAAAAACGTATAGCCATGATGAACAAAACAAAAAGTGCCAGACTGCAGGTGGGCAGGTTCTTATTCCTGGTCCCCGTACTTGCGATCATTCTTCTTGCATTCAGAAAATCATTAAATGATACTCCTGCTGTGGAAATGAGAAACAACACGGTAGTTTTTACAGACACGATTCCCGATATAAAAATTCCTAACAGCAAAGGTTATTATATTGATATCAAAGACAACAAAGGCAATTGCATGGTTGTGGTGAAAGACAAAAACAAAAAAGAAATAAAACGTTTGCTGCTTACCGAATGGAATGAAAAGTCCGGGTATTACGAGAACCTGTATGGTGAAATTCTTAGCCCCACAAAAGTAGAAATAGAAAAAAAGATCAAAGCTTCTAATCCAGAAATAAGAACTGTTACAGTGAAAAATAATATTGCAACCGTCACTTTGGAAAATGGGAAACAAGAAGTTTATTCCTTGTCGCTTTCTCCTGAGAAAAAAGCTTTTGAAGAAAGATGCGGCATAAAAGAAGAAGAAATTGCTGTGACAGAAGTAAGAGCTGTAGATGCAAAAACAATAACGGCAAGTGAAGAAGTGAAAGTTGTTGAAATAGCTAACCCTGTTTTAACTACAACAAATAATATTAACAGTGTTCAGGAAGTGAGAATAGCTTCCAATGTAAAGAATACTGTAAACAGCACAAGGCCTATTGAATCCAATATAGCAACAGTCGTCGAAGAACCTATCGTAGCTATAGAACGAAAGATCCTTCATCTTGGTGGCTTAACGATCCTGGATGAAGGTCAATATATTTTGTTGGATGGAAAAGAAGTGCATTCAAGTTCTTATGGAAAGTTAACCGGCCCTTATCGGATAACTTTTGTTGATGGAAAAGATGCTGAAAAAAAATACGGCTCAAAAGGAAAGAATGGAGCAATCCTTCTTAATACGATCAGGTAAGCATTTCAGTTTTTTGTTAGATAAAGGCTGTAAGAATTTGCAGCCTTTATTATTATAGATAATACCAGGGATTCCTTTTTGCCGCCCATATATACTTCCTGATGTTTCTCCAAAAAGCAAGCACCAGGTAAATGATAACAGGCGAACCCATCGTAAGTATTGAAGCATAAATAAAAAACTGGCGGATCTTGCTGGTTGCAATGCCCAGCCTGAGGCCTATGGCAGTACAAACGCCAAAGGCGTTCCATTCGATGAAACTCTTAAATTTGTTCATGATTTACGAAATTAGATTTTTAGAGCAAATCATCCAACACACTATTATCAACATAGTTTTGATTTCCGTAAATTCGCAGCCTCTACAAATGTGCAGATGTGCAAATATGCAGATTTGCAAATGAAGAAAGATATTCTCCTTCATTATATATGCTCACCTGTTAGCACATTAGCACATTTGCAAATTGTCTAATTAGAAAATCCTTCATCATGGTATTTGATCTCGAGCTCATTAAGAAAATTTATTCCGAACTTCCTGGAAAAGTTTCGGCTGCCCGAAAATTAGTTGACAAGCCTTTAACTCTTTCAGAAAAGATATTATATGCACATTTATCCGGCTCTTTACCTGCTTCACCTTATAACAGGGGCAAAGATTATGTAGATTTTGCACCTGATCGTGTTGCTATGCAGGATGCCACTGCACAAATGGCTTTATTACAATTTATGACCTGTGGTCGTCAAACAGTGGCAGTTCCATCAACTGTTCATTGCGACCATTTGATACAGGCAAAAGTTGGCGCAAAAAAAGATTTGCAATTGGCGATTGAAACAAATCGTGAGGTTTATGATTTCCTGGGTTCTATTTCCGATAAATACGGGATCGGTTTCTGGAAAGCCGGCGCTGGTATCATTCACCAGGTAGTGTTGGAGAACTATGCATTTCCCGGCGGTATGATGATCGGAACAGATAGCCATACGCCGAATGCCGGTGGATTAGGAATGATAGCAATTGGCGTTGGTGGTGCTGATGCAGTAGATGTAATGGCAGGACTTCCGTGGGAATTGAAAATGCCAAAAGTGATTGGTATAAAGCTAACCGGAAAAATAAGCGGATGGACAAGTGCAAAGGATGTGATACTCTGGGTAGCCGGTCAATTAACGGTAAAAGGTGGTACAGGTGCGATCATTGAATATTTTGGCGACGGAGCAGATAGTTTAAGTGCAACTGGTAAAGGAACAATTTGTAATATGGGCGCAGAGATCGGTGCTACCTGTTCGCTGTTTGCTTATGATGAAAAAATGAGTGCTTATCTCAAAGCAACCGGTCGCATAGAAGTGGCTAATGCAGCTGATGGCGTTCGTGATCATCTTCGTCCTGATGCCGAGGTATATTCAAACCCGAAAAAATATTACGATCAGTTACTCGAGTTGGATCTTAATACACTTGAACCTTATCTTAATGGTCCTTTTACTCCTGATCTTGCCACTCCTATCTCTAAATTGAAAGAAGCAGTAGAAAAAAATGGCTGGCCTGAAAAAATTGAAGTGGCGTTGATCGGCAGTTGCACTAACTCTTCGTATGAAGATATTAGCCGTAGTGCTTCCATTGTAGAAGATGCAAAAAGCAAAGGATTAAAAGTGGTTTCTGAATTCACCATTACACCTGGAAGTGAACAAGTGCGGTACACAATAGAAAGAGATGGTTTCATAAAAGAGTTTGAAGATGTAGGCGGAATGGTACTGGCTAATGCCTGCGGCCCGTGCATCGGGCAATGGGCACGACATATTGACGATCCCAACCGTAAGAACACGATCATTACTTCTTACAACAGGAATTTTGCAAAAAGAAATGATGGCCTTGCCAGCACACATGCTTTCGTAGGTTCACCTGAATTAGTGACCGCATTAGCGATGGCGGGAACACTTAATTTCAATCCGCTAAAAGATAAATTGAAAAATGATAAAGGCGAAGATGTGTTACTGAAGGAGCCAACAGGATTTGAACTTCCCCCTAAAGGTTTTGCTGTAGAAGATGCCGGCTTCCAGGCGCCGGCAGCAGATGGAAGTGCTATACAAGTAAAGGTTGCAGCCGATTCAAAACGTCTGCAATTGCTTGAACCATTCAAAGCATGGGAAGGATTTGATCTGAAAGGATTAAAACTTTTAATTAAAGCAAAAGGGAAATGTACAACTGACCACATTAGTATGGCAGGACCATGGTTAAAGTTCCGCGGACATTTGGATAATATTTCCAACAACATGTTGATCGGCGCTATTAATTTTTATAATGATAAAACCGATTCAGTAAAAAATCAATTGACTGGTGAATATGGACCGGTGCCTGCAACTGCAAGAGCTTATAAAGCAGTTGATATCGGTAGCATTGTTGTGGGAGATGAAAATTACGGTGAGGGTTCATCAAGAGAACATGCGGCTATGGAACCACGACATCTTGGCGTTCGTGCAATACTGGTAAGAAGTTTTGCAAGGATCCATGAAACCAATTTGAAAAAACAGGGAATGCTTGCTCTTACATTTGCCAACAAAGAAGATTATGATAAAGTGCGGGAAGACGATAGTATTGATATTAATGGTCTCACAAGCTTCGCTCCTGGTTATTCATTAGTTGTTATACTAAATCACAAAGATGGCAGCAGGGATGAAATTATTGTGAATCATACTTACAATGAACAACAGATCGAGTGGTTTAAAGCCGGTGGCGCATTGAATGTAATACGATCTCAATTCGCTAAAGTATGATCAATTGTCATCCTGAGTGAAACGAAGGAAGATCTCAATTTTTAAAGTCTAAATGTAATTCTCAAATAATACCCCAACATTGACAGTAAAAAATTCCATAGCAATATGGGATTTTTTATTTTGATACCAGATAAAGCTGAGTATGGAAATTAATTTTTCCCTTATTGAATTTTGTATTTAGAAATTCAACTACCTTTCTTATCAATTAACCCACACCCCCTATTATTACCTTCCCGGTAAACCCCAACTGAATTACTGTTTAACTTTTTCCTGTTCAAAACATTTTAAACAGGGTTTTCATTTTTGGAACTAATAATTCTTTTTATAACAAAAACACCACCACACATGAAACAGATTCTTTTTTTGTTGTTCATGGCAATTACCATGGCAGCTTATTCACAGACTCAACAAACCACGGACCTTGCAACAGTTAACACTGTAAAACCAAAACCGGGACAGAAGATGGCATTTGAAATGGCCTACAAACTTCACATTGCTAAATTTCACAAGACTGAAGAAAAAATTAATGTTTATGAAATCTTAAGTGGTGAATATGTCGGATATTATCACCTGGTGCAGGCTGGAAGATCGTTTGAAGATTTTGATAAAGCAAGATCGGACGCTGCAGCTCATGCCCTTGACCTGGATAAAAATTTCTTTCCATTACTGGAAGACACCAGAAACGGTACTTATCGTCTTATGGATAGCCTAAGCCTTCGCCCTGAAGTGGAAGCAGAAAAGTTTGTGGTAAACATTAATTATTTGAAACAGGGACTTGTTATTGCAGATTACAGGCGGGAATTGGCAAGAGGAATAAAAATAAACAAAAACGCGAAAGGGCCATTTATTGCAAGCCTGAGTTTATCATATTTTGAACAATTGTGGGATGGATCTGACCAGATAACCGTTAGCATACGTAATTTAAAAGATGGATTTAAATCCCTGCAGGGCGGTTATTTTGCCCCAAGTCCTGCAGGCACCCCTTCCTTCAGAGAAGATTATGTTAAAGCCTACGGCAATACAGCATGGGATGATAGAGTTAAAGTG
>Ga0193740_1000394_pt1 | contig 12117 bp, 5 predicted proteins | sample L2s1metaG_FD_145072 | JGI IMG/M metagenome (GOLD analysis project Ga0193740, IMG submission 145072) | Soil microbial communities from a riparian zone of the East river system, Colorado, United States - L2s1 | ecosystem: Environmental > Terrestrial > Soil > Riparian zone | place: USA: East River... | reverse complement strand
GGCTGTACCTGTTGCACTACTGTTGCCCGTTAATGCACCCGCAGCCGACTGGAACCATCCACCACCATAAGCATATCCTCCGTTCGGATCGTAGATCACTACAATGGCATCAAGTTCATTGTTTGTATTGGTGTAGGAAGTATTTCCGGTTGCATCGGTTACATTCATCTGTAGTTTGTACACTCCAGGTGAATTAAATTTGTAAGAGCCGCTAACCTTACCTGTTTGGGTAAGCGTAGGTTCTGTAACAATACCATTCGCCACACTACTTCCATCCACCAGCCACTTACTGGTGTGCACATTGCCTGGTTTGTCCCAGAAAGTGCCATTGAATGAAACTGTTGATCCCACTTTGAAAGGCATACCTGTTTTCGGACCTGTGATGTTATGTGCAACAAATACCTGCTTTGATTCACTAATCGGCGGATTACAACCATCATTTACCGTTACGGTAACTGTATAAATACGACCATTGCCTGCACCGGATCTTTCTGCCCTTAACTTAATATGATGATCATCTACTACGTACCAGTCAGGATCAGTATCCCCATCACCGGTACCATTTACTGGTTCATTGCTGCTGATTGAAATTGTTACAGAAGGCTGGCTGACACAATTGTCGGTTACCGTGTAGTTAACTGTGATGTCTCTCAATGTATGATTAGCTGGCCACAAAGCATATTGTGAAAGACTTAGCCCTGTGATCTGTGGAGGTGTTACATCGTTAACTGTGATGGTCTGTGTGCAGGTAGCACTGTTTCCACTTGCATCAGTTGCTTTGTAAGTTCTTGTTAATGTAAAACGATTGGTGCAAGTTTTATTACTGATCACATCATCTACATGTGTTACCGTTACACCGCTACAATTATCCTGTGCTACTACTGCAGCTATATTTACAGCAGGAACATCTGCGGCGCAACTTACTGTTACGGCAGCAGGGCATGTAATCGTTGGAGCTTCCACATCCTTAACCGTAATAGTAAAACTGGCTTGCTCGCCCGAGGAGGGTGAACTTACTGTAACAGTAGTTACGCCTACAGGGAAAAATGTTCCGGATGCCTGGCTGTATGTAAGAGAACCACATTCACCAGCTACTGTAGCCGCCGGGTAGTTGACGATTGCACCACACTGGCCTTGCGTATTATTCACCGTGATATTAGATGGGGGAATGATCAGGCATTTCCCGTACTTCACGGTAGTTATCGATGATGCGCCCCGGGTAGTAGGTTCGGTAGATATGGTTGTAGTGGATCCTGTTACGTAGACACGACCTTTGTTGTCGATTGCCATGGCACTTGGTTGCGCATGAAGTCCGCCAGCATTATAAAGCTTGCTCCAGGAGGTGGTGCCGATGTCCGTATATTTTTGTGTGACATAATAAAGCCTGGTGCAGTTGTCCGTTTTAGTATTGCCCGTAACATAAATATCCTTGCCTACCACTTTCATATCACGCAACACGCTATAGCAGCTGTCTTCCGAATTAAACCGACGCGTCCAGATAGGTGTGGCCGTTTGATCGTACTTAATGGTAAACATATTGTCCCTTCCATATTGTTGACTGGTGCCCGAAACAATAATGTTGTTTTCACTGTCAAGGGCAATTTCAGTACCGGTGTCAATTCCTGAAAGATGATAACGTTTAGACCATACAAGGCTGCCTGAGGAATTCAGCTTCAGGGTGAAGAAATCCTCCTGGGTTTGCGTACCTACACTGCCCCCGGTTGTATACACATTACCACCTGCATCAACAGTCAGCGCCCTTACATCATCGTAGCTATCATCGGGACCATTAATCATTTTTCCCCATACCAGTGTGCCGTCTGTCTTAAACTTTAGTATCATGGCATCGGCATAACCTTCCACGCCATCGGCATAACCACCCACATAAACATGACCATCACGAACGGAGATAGCCCTTGTTACATCGTCTCCATTGTAATAATAGCCATTCCAGTATTTTACCCACTGGATGGTACCCTGCGGATTCAGTTTTAAGAGGGCAACGTCCCTGCTTAATATGTTCACAGTATCCTGTGTTTGTCCTGCCATGTAGATATTGCCTGCGGCATCAATGTCCATCGGGCCGGCATAATCTCTTCCATGTTCAGGGCCATCCCATATAGTTGTCCAGATGAGGTTACCGTCGCTGCTATATTTGTAAATGAAAATATCATAATCGTAATTTGAGTTGACCCCGAAGCTGCCCAGTACTACATTGCCCTGGGGGTCTAACTTGAGATCCATGGGAACGGTATGTTCCAGTATTTTTTTATCCCACAGAAGATTGCCATGAGTATCGTACTTAGCTACGAGAGTATGTGAAATAGTTGTTGGAATACCGTTGATCACCGTATCCCTTCTCTCGGCGCCGGAAACATAAGAATTACCACTCCCGTCTACAACGATTTTCGATGGGTAATAATCGCGGTTGCCCACTGGTTTATAATGTTTGGCCCATATCTCGTTGATCTGCGAGAACGAGGCTTGTGAAAAGAACAAGGCACATAATAAAAGAAAGTGCCTTTGCCTAAGTAATTGTAGTAACATAAGAATAATTATTGTTGGTTAAAACTTGTTTAAGGTCGTTTTTAAGGGTACGGGAGTGTTGTAAGCAAAGCATTGCTTCATCGTACTCCACGACTTTCAATTGAAGGTTACAGATGATAATTAATTAATCCAGTCTGGAAGAACAAAGTTGCTGTGCGTGAAGGGGGAATAGAATAGAGACCTTCCGAATTACGGGCCTTACTTATCCTGCGGCATTAACGGTCGCCGGGCAACCGTTCCTGTTTTAAACAATGAAAGGGGTAATGAAGAGAACCAACGGCGGTGTTATAACGATAACTGGTATATGAATCAGCTTTTGAAAACTTCTTTCACTTTGGCAAGAAACACTTCTTTTTTTCTACGACTCACTTCAAGCTCTGCGCCATTGCTCATAACAACAATGCCGCCTTCGCCCCTCTGGTATTCCCTTACATGAAGAAGGTTGATCAAAAATGATTTATGAACGCGTAGAAAGGATGTATCCTTTAACAGGTTATCATATTCAAGGAGCGGTTTGGAAACGGTTACCGTTTTGCCTTTGTCCAGATGAAAAACGGTATAACTTCTTTCTGCTTCACAGAAAATAATTTCTTCGAGTTTTAAAATAATAAACCCTTTGAGCGTAGGAAGACAAAGGCGCATTTCAGATGGGTTGCCGGCGCTAACAAGATTATGCATCAGCACACTGTCCCTGTCTTCTTTTTTTCCATCCGCTAATCGATTTTGCACACGATCCACGGCTTCAATCAGCCTGTCTTCATCCACAGGCTTGAGCAGGTAATCAGCTGCGCTGTATTGCAACGCCTGTAACATGTACTCGTTATAGGCCGTAACAAAGATCACCTCGAAATCTTTGGGCGATAGTTCCGTCAACAAATCAAGGCCTGATTTTCCCGGCATTTGTATGTCAAGAAATACCACATCAGGTTTTACTTGCTCGATCATCTGTTTGGCAGTTGTCGCATTTGAACAGGTTCCTGCAATTTCTACCTGCGGACAATGTCGTGTCAGCATTTTTTCCAACGTGCGAATGCCGTCGGGTTCATCGTCAATTAAGATTGCTTTCATATAAATCAAGTGTTCATCAGTTTCAATTGTAAAGTAACCCTGGTACCTTTTGTATTGCTACCCGTTGCACTTAAGTCAACAATTTGCAGGCTGCAGTCTGTACCATATTTTTCGTTCATGATCTTGATCCTCTTCTGAAGGTTTTCAAGTCCTACAGACCGGTGCAGGGGTCTGTGTTTCTTCCTTAGTTGTTCCGATTGGCTTATACCAATACCGTTATCTTCTATCGTACACACCATTTTGCTGTCCGTCTGGCTAAACGCAATTCTTATCTTCTTATCATGGGTTGAATACATGAGTCCATGCCATATGGCATTTTCGACCAGAGGCTGGATCATCATGGAAGGAAGTACTGTTTCCGTGGTATCTACCTGCTCATCCGTTTCGATAATGTATTTGAAAGAATCATCAAAACGCAATTGCTCCATATCCAGGTAGGCTCTGAGGTATTCAATGTTTTCATCCAGTGATACAAAAAGTTGTTTCGAATGTTCCAGTGTCATACGAATCATCAATGCGAATTTGCTCAGGTAGCGTGAAGCTTTTTCATTTTCGCTATCCAGTATCATTCGTTTGATACTATTCAAAGCATTAAATACAAAATGGGGGTTCATTTGCGCCTGTAAAGCCGATAGTCGTGCTTCTGCCAATTGCTCATTGATGCCAAGTAGTTCTTTTTGTTTTGCTTCCAGTGATTGTTCCGATTCCATCTGCTTCATTTTATTGCCAATCAATGTTGCAATGGTGGTGAGAATCTTGATATCTCTTTCACTGAAATAGTTTGCCTCGCTATGTTCCGAATCAATTACTCCCAATACTTCATTATCATGAATGATGGGTACAGCCACTTCACTAAACCTGAAATCATCGTCAACACGATATCTTGGATCTCTTCTGGTATCCTTTACCAAAACAGGCTGGCCACTCAATATCACCTCGCCCACGATACCCTGTCCTGGTGCCACTTCAAACGCATCGTCAGAGATAATCCCGGGCTTACCCTTAGGTCCCCATGCGGCCTTTTGCACCATCTTTGTCTTCTCACTATTCCATAAATAGATCACACAATCTTCATAGTCCATACGGCCAATAAGATCGTGAGCCACTCCCCACAATACATCATCTATTGATTTTTTTGCAGCAAGGGAGGATGAAAAATAATTGGAGATCTGCTCAAGTTCGAACTGGTTTTTATAATGCGCTGCTTTAATGGACTCCAGTTGTGTTTTTACCATTTCCTTTTTTCTGGCAACGGTTGTGCGCCATTGCACCACCAGGGCAATGAGCACCGTTAGTGCTATTCCCGCTATGAGATAAAACCAGGACTTTTGCCAAAAAGGAGTTTGCACAGTAAATAAGATTTGTTTGACTTGCTCTACCCACCGGTGATTGGGTGAATAGGTCTTTACCTGGATAATGTGTTTTCCCGGTGAAAGACCGGTAATACTGAAGGAAGGCTGATTTCCAATATCTGTCCAACTGCTGTTATTGTCCTTGTAAATGCGGTACGCAAAGCGTTGCGACTCACCATCGAAAAAATTGATGGTACCGATAGTGATTTGTAATTCATCATCCTTCCACGAAGCCTGTAAGGAATCGCCGGGTAAAAAATAAGATTGCTTCCCGCTGAGTACAACATTCTCAATAAATAATTTGGGTTCTATTTTCTTTGCGAGCATGCTATCGGGATTAAATCGTGACACGGCCTTGGAGAAACTCACATACAGGTGGTTTGCCGCACTGTCGTAATGCAAACTTGAACCGGCAGTGGGCAGATCAGGAAAACCGTCTGCTTTACCAAAACTTACGATACGAAGAGAATGAATATCGATACAGGCAAGCCCTGAATAACAGGCGATCCAGATTTTATTGCCGAGTGCTAAAAGCGAAGTGATATTGTCATCTGGCAGACCATCTTTTTTTGTGAAATGCCTGTACCGGTTGTGATCAACATCGTAGGCTACCAGTCCGTTGTTATGAGGGTTGAACCATAAGATATTCCTGGTGTCCACTACAAGTGCTGCTACCTGCTTATCGGGCATTTTAATAAATGGAAAAGAATCAATATAACGATCATACCTATTCGTGGTTATATTATATCTGGCAATACCGTGACATCCCATCCATATATTTCCATCCCTGTCTTCACTCATCACAAAAGGTACATCTAGCAGCTGCTTGTGATTGGGAATAATGGAAAACTGCCCGCTGCCCGGCTGATACCTGTATATCGTATTAGAACTTATCCAGTGATTGCCACGACGATCTTCATAAATATGGCTTGTCCAGTCTCCTTCGCGATGCCATTGTGGCGGCTGAAGTAGTTTTTGACTTCCGTTCTTTGTGTTATAAATCGCCAGGGGGCCATAAGTACCCAGCAATAATTCCGATTCATTTAGTACCGATAAGGCCCGGATATCATTGATACGGTTATAAGAAAACCGTACCTGTTTTTGAAGCTGAAGATTTTTTTTGTTGAAACTGAAAAGCCCTGCATCATAAGTACCTATGTAGATATTTTCATTTACCACCTTCAAATCATAAATACTGACATTTGGAAAGAGGTCTTCTACCCCCGGTGGAAGTTGAATGGTTTGAACCAGGGATTTGAAACGATCCTGTCGGAATACACCACGGTTGGTTCCTACCCATAATGTACCATCTTTATCTATCAATAGTGCATTACATAAATAATTTGGAAAAAGCTTTTGGCTATCGATTTCTATTCTACCTGTGGCCGGGTGAAAACGAATTTTGAAAAATCCTGAATAATGACCTGTGATGTAATAAACACTATCATTTTGTTTTATCAATTTCGAACGCCAGCCAAATTCGAGCCTTTGTGGTTTAACAAAAGACCTCGACCAGGTTTTAATACCTTTCTGCACATTTATATAACAGAGTGAATCACTGCCAGACTTCATCACAACAAATTCCCCGCGGGCAGGTTGAAAGAACTGGTAATTCCGGGTAAATGCATAATCCAGGAATTCCCCCATTACAGGATAATCCGCGGCTGTCATGTTCCTGAATTGTCTCTCCTTCTTGTTGTATATGTACAATCCCGCTGCAGAAACAATCATTAGCCTCTGTGCGTCCAACTCAAAAAGAGCAGATCCGAAATGAAAATGCCGTACAGGTACCTCGTCATTATTATAATAATCAAATCGTGTTACCAGTTTCCGGGATGAGTCAAAGTGATAAAAACCAGACCGGCTAAGTATATATGTATTTCCTTCCTCATCACCTCTGGCAGCCATTACCATATTGAACTTAAACTGGTATTTTTTGTCGTGATAAGGAATAAAAATGTTTTGTGTGCGTCCAGTTTTTGTGTTGATGGTATGTAACCCTGAGGAGAAAAAAGCCAACCTGTATTTGTCTAACCACGCAGCACCTGTTAGTGCTTCTGCGGGTAATGAAATGCTGTCATCGCTGCTGTGGTATTGAACAAACTGGTTACCATTAAACCGGTTTAACCCACGGTAGGACGCAATCCATATGTAGCCCGTTGAATCCTGGCAAATCTCAGAAACGTCATTGTAGGTTAGACCTTGTGCAGTGGTAAACAAACTGAAGCCACTTTGCCCAAACAGAGAGCTGCTCCACGTAAACGTTAAAAGCATCAAAGAGAAAATATAAACAAACCTGTGAAGCATGTGCATGCGTTGGCGCTTTGCTAAAGGTAGACAGTCCGTTTTAAAAAAAACCGTACGGCGGAGGCCGCAAAACTTCTGTTCACCGCAGGGAAATCCATCGCCGCCGTTGCTATCATATAAACAGCAGTTGGAAAGAAGAAGCCTGAAAAAAAATTTGCAAACATAGGTCCCGATCGGAAAAAAAGCGTCGCCGATAGGTAAAGGTTCTCCTTACAGCCCCTGCCCGCTGGCTAGGTTTGCGGTAGAAATCAGCTGATGTTTTAAAGAAGAAAAAGTCAGCCTTATACGATGTAAAAACAAATGAACATGCGAACAAAAGAAATACAGGGTGCCTTATGGAGCACTGCACCGGCAGATTGGGCCAGACTTTTTGAACCGGTATTTATTCCTATGTACGAAGGCGTATTACAACAACTAAAACTTGACGAAGAGAAAATGCTGCTTGATGCTGGTTGTGGATCAGGGTTATTCCTGAGCATGGCCTCCTCAACAGGGGCTTCTATACATGGCATTGATGCTGCTCCGGGGTTATTGGAAATCAGTAAAGAAAGATTGCAAGGTGTTACACTGTTAACAGAAGACCTGGAGGCATTGCCTTTTATAGATGGCACCTTTGATGTGGTGACCGGTTTTAATTCATTCCAGTATGCCGGAAGCTTTGTTAATGCGCTTGCAGAAGCAAAGCGTGTTGTTAAGAAACATGGCAGGGTAGTGATCGGTATCTGGGGCAAAAAAGAAATGTGTGAAGCCAGTGCCATTTTATCAGCGGTGGGATCATTAATGCCTCCGCCAGCTTCAGGCACTCCAGGGCCTTTCGCACTTAGCGAGGATGGTAAAATCGAATCCATTTGTGAACCGTTCGGGTTGAAAGTGATCAACAAACAAACGGTTTTGTGCCCTATGTCATACAATTGTGATGAAGACCTTTTAAAAGCCTTTTTGTGTACGGCCCCTTGCGTAAAAGCAGTACAAATTGCAGGGGAAGAAGCAGTAAAGCAGGCAATCATTGAAAGTGCACAGCCCTTTAGTGTGGCAGAAGAGGTGTACTATATGAAAAATTATTTTACATTTTTTATTACACATAAAAGTTAACGCTTACCAACACATGTAATTTATCAACAGCTTATCGCTGCCTCAAAGGGTAAGCTGTTGCTCCACATTTAATAACTCAAACCTTAAACATGAAACATTCCAATCACCTTCGTGCAGGCATTGCTATGCCGGTACTTGTAGCTTCCTTATTGTTCGCCTGCAAACGGGAACAAATCACCATGAACCCAGAATCCTTTTCAGCACAAATCGTTGAAAACAATGCTACGGCTATTAATGAGGCAGGCAAAAATGCTGCTTCGCATATTGAAGCCAGCGAAAAGCTTCAGATCCCTTCGCAGGTGGATTTACCTGCAAACCTTCCTGCGGGTAATAGCCGGGTTGCTACATATTATGCCGTGGGCGTGCAGAAGTACAAAGCTGCTATCAAACCAGGCTCTGACCCTGTTGCATACCAGTGGGTATTTGTAGCCCCTCAGGCAGATTTATATGATAGCTATAACAACAAAATAGGTGCACATGGCGCAGGACCTTACTGGAGTTTGTCTCCTTCGGATTCAATCTTTGCCCAGCATTTTTCTCCTGCACGTACAGTTGTAAGCCCTGATGCTGAAAGCATCGATTGGTTACTGCTGATGCCAAAATCCGGAACTACACCTTCCGGCATTTTTGCCGATGTTGATTACATCCAGCGCATCGCTACCAAAGGTGGTAAGGCACCGCTTACACCCCCTGCCAGTCTTTATGAAACAGTTGAAGTAAAGTACAAGGCTGTTTATCGCTTTTCTAAAATAAATCTTTAAGAATAAAACTATTTATATGACAACCATCAACATAGTAAAAATGAAACTGATCATCTATGCTTTCCTCCTGCCTATTGTTATTAGTATCTCATTTCTCTCCTGTACTAAACCGGAAGAAATAACCCGCCCAAACCAATTACCATTTTCACATTCTTCGGAAGTACTTGATAAGTGGATGGGTTTACAAATTCGGTTGATGCGCAATGCGACCGGAATTTCCAATCACGGATTGTCAAGACATTTTGCGTATACGGGTGTGGCTGCGTTAGAGTCGCTGGCACCAGGATTGCCGGCACACAACCGGTGGAATACAAAATGGAATGGACTAACAGGTTTACCGGTTTCACAGGCACCTACTCAATATTACTACCCTGCAAACGTGAATGCTGCACTGGCAGCAATCAATAAAGCAATGTTTCCAAATGCAACCGCGGTTGACAAAGCAGCAATCGACTCACTGGAAGCAGGTTTGAATGCTGAATTTGCACAAACGGAATCTTCGTCTAAGCTTGCCCGTTCATCTGATTTTGGTAAGGCCGTAGCTACTGCAGTTTTGACCTGGGCAATTGCAGATGGATCCGCCAATGCCAATGCACCTTACACTGTGCCGGCTGGGCCTGGCATGTGGAAACCAACACCTACTGGTTTTGCGGCGCCAGCAACACCTTATTGGGGTAACAATCGTACAATCATTGCCGGGAGTATAACGAACGCAAGTATGCCCGCACCACTTCCCTATTCAAGTCAAATTGGTTCGCCTTTTTATGAAATGGTAAAGCAGATATATACCGTTTCACAAAACCTTACGAATGACCAGAAGGCGATGGCTATTTTCTGGAGAGACGTACCCGGAGCAACTACACCCGGTCACTGGCTTAGTATTTTGCAACAGGTAATCAGGAAAGACGGAAGCTCACTTGATAAAGGGGCACTTGCTTATGCCCTGGCAGGAGCAGCCATGAACGACGCGTTGATCAGCTGTTTTAAAAGCAAATACCAATATAATGTGCAGCGCCCCGTAACCTATATCCGTGAAGTAATGGGATATACCGATTGGAACCCATACATCGGAACGCCTGCTCACCCTGAATATGCATCTGCACATGCTTCACTATCCACGGCGGTTGCCGATGTATTGCAACAACTATTCGGCAATGCAGGAAACTTTACTGATCATACCTATGATTACATGGGATTGGCACCAAGGACATATTCCAGCTATTCAGCTATTGGTATCGAAGCCGGACAATCAAGAGTGTATGCAGGCATTCATTACCAGAATACAGTAGACGCATCAATTAATATGGGCAGGAAGGTTGCCGCCAATATTTTTTCGGTGCATACAGCACAATAGGATGGTGGTTTAGGAATGGCTCCGACTGTGTTTACAGCGGAGCCTTTTTGTTTGTAAAACCCAATAAACTATTTATCACCACTAATTGCAAAGAGATTTCACGCTACCGTTTTATTTATCAGGAATGATGATTGGCTAAAGAAGCTTTAATATTGGGAGCCTTTTCTTGAATTACAGGTAAAAAGCCCGTTAAAACCGGTCGTTTCAATACAATGAACTCAGCCATATATTTTGCCCAAGGGCCAATCAAAATTGGAGAACAGATTGGTCCTGGTTTCTTCAATTGCGGCATGACCCACCCATCAAAATCATTTTTCCTCCAAGCCACTTACTCTTACCTTAGCCCGTCTATTATTAAAACAATAACACATGAAACGGTTGCTCTTTCTTGCAGTGCTGTTTACTACTGCCATTTACGCGCAGGATAAAAGAGTCCTGCCTTTTACAATTTTACAAAAACAATTACCTAACGGGCTCAATGTAGTAACGGTTCCCTACAACAGTCCCGGTATTGCCTCCTTTTACCTTGTAGTACGTGCTGGCTCCAGGGAAGAAGTGGAAGCAGGCAAAACGGGATTTGCCCACTTCTTTGAACACATGATGTTCCGTGGCACAGATAAATATTCAAAGGAAGCTTATGACGATGTTCTTAAATCGCTTGGTGCCTCGTCCAATGCCAATACCTCGCTTGACAGGACTGTATACCATATGACCGGCAACGCCGCCATGCTCGAAAAAATGTTTGAACTGGAAGGCGACCGCTTTCAGCACCTCAAATACACGGAGCATGATTTTAAAACAGAAGCCGGTGCCGTTAAAGGTGAGTATACCAAGAATATCTCGGATGTGCTTTCACGGCTAAATGAAAAAATAGCAGAAACAGCTTTCGATAAACATACTTACAAGCATACAACCATGGGCTTTTTTAAGGATGTTGTTGACATGCCCAATCAATACAATTACTCTTTGACCTTTTATGATCGCTTTTATCGTCCGGAGTACTCAACTATAATTGTAGTAGGCGATGTAAAACAAGTGGATGTAAATAAGTACGCCGAAAAATATTTTGGCAACTGGAAACGAGGCAACTATAAACCTGTTATTGAAACCGAACCTGGTCAAACGGCTACACGTTACGTACATATCAAACAGGGTAATTATCCTCCGCTAGTCAGGCTGAACTACAAAGGCACCGCTTTTTCCAACACCAAAGATTTAGCAGCGCTGAGTTTATTGAACATGATTCTTTATGCCGAAAGTGGTGAGCTTTATCAGAAACTAGTAGTAAAAGAACAAAAAGTAAGAACGGTTGGCGGTTTTGCGGGCCTAAGTCGCGACCCCAACTTAATTGTAGTGAATGCATCTTTGCGTGAGGCATCCGACCTTCAATATGTAAAAGACGAACTGGTAAAAGCGCTTGACGCGGCAAAAACCAATCCAGTTGATGCCAAAAAACTGGCCGATTCCAAAAGCCGTATCAAATACAGCATTGCCATGGCGATGGACAATCCCGACGCCATTGCCAACACCATTGCGCAGGCAGTATGGTTAAGCGGAGATCCCGAAGCTTTGAATAAATATTACACAGTTTTCGAAACATTAACAGCACAGGATATTATGAATGCAGCAAAAAAAT
>Ga0193740_1000393_pt1 | contig 12131 bp, 11 predicted proteins | sample L2s1metaG_FD_145072 | JGI IMG/M metagenome (GOLD analysis project Ga0193740, IMG submission 145072) | Soil microbial communities from a riparian zone of the East river system, Colorado, United States - L2s1 | ecosystem: Environmental > Terrestrial > Soil > Riparian zone | place: USA: East River... | reverse complement strand
AGACCCAATCCTGCCAAGAGTATTACTCCAATAGATGAGAATACAAGTAATCGTGCAAATGTTGCGCTTACGTAAACTCCAGTAATACCAATTATTAGAGCGAAAATTGACATATCATTCCGGCGTCTGAATGCCATAAGTGCCCCAAATCCAGCAAACATTAACAGAATTGAATAATCTGTAAAGTATTCTACCAAAGTTGGAGTGAAGTGCTCAGCAACGGACTCTACGAGGGGGTTCTGGGAAGATAGAAATGGATTAATTGCGTTTAGATATCTAAAGGAGGATACATGAAAACTTCCCGATAGAACAATTCCAATGGCGATCGCGAAAAAAGCTCCAAGCAAAATCCAATTGTTTCTTGTAAAAGTATTGGACGAGCTTAATTTCCTGACAATTGATGAAGCAATCAAAAATATTGTTCCTCCGATGAGGGCAATGCCCGGGAGTCCAAATACAAAAGATAGTCCAGGTCTAGGAGACATTCCAGCAGCTAACACTGTTGCCACCGTAAACACAATGGCGACAATCAAGGGGACTTTTATATCATTTCGCAGGAAGGTTACTGCAAAGAAGAATAATGAAATTGGGATACTAAAGTATTGAATCCCGCCCCATGAAGCATTAGCAAGCCCTAGCAATAATCCTCCCGCAATTGCTTTCACAATAGCAATGCTGGGCTTGTGTTTCGTGGCAGAAATAAGTAAGTAAAGCGCCAATAGCGCGAGGAACAGACCGAGAGGTTCAGATTTGAACCAACCCAAGTTTCCACGTTGAATAAGCGCAGGAGTAAAGGCGATCAGTAATGCAGAAAACAATCCAGCGGTGGTTCCACCGAGTGATCTCACTAATGCAAAGACAACAATAGTTGTCAATGATCCTACCACAACTGGTAAAATGATTGTAAAATCTAAAACAGAACTATTTCCTCCAAATATCTTGTATAGATACGCTGCTGTTACGTGTAAACCAACTTGTGATGTCTTCGGTATGTCTCGACCCTCAGGATACCAAGACATGTTGTCATGCCACTTTAGATATGCTTCAAGTCCATTGTCTATAATATACTTGGTTGCTCTATAATCAAAATACGGATCAAATTCATTCAGATAATAACCGTACTTTACGGGAAAAGAACGCATAATGAAAGCTGTTGAAAATGCAATAGCTAGTACTGCAATAACTAACAAATGACGTACATTAAAATTGTAATTTCCAACATTAAACAAAACTCTGTCGCCAGATAACATGACAATGCATGTTGATTTCACTCATTTTTTAACGTACTGGAAAAAATCTGGATAGCATATTTTCTAAAAAAAACTATGGCAAAAAATTTATCCAAATTTTTTTTCATCATGTCTCTAACAAAAGAAGGGGGGAATTAAGAGGGAATAGTGACTGCGAAAGTATTACCTCTTTGACTTTGATTTGGTTCCTTTCTTAGCAGACTTCGATTTCTTTTTAGCTGCCATTTGCAATGATATTAGGAAAACAGATCGTATATAAGTTTTAATTTTTGAAAAAAAATTTTGGTTATTCTGACTCTAAAATCTTTGTTTTACATACTGTGACCAGTTCTGAGAATCGTATCGCATCTTCTTTATTACCTACGATTGTACCATAATGCATTGGAATTGCGATTTTTGGATTAATCAGTTCATTTACTGCCTTTGATGCTTCCTCAGCAGTCATAACATAAGTTCCGGAAACAGGTACTAGTGCTATAGTTGGGTTTGTATCTTTCATTTCTGGGATGACATCGGAATCCCCAATGTGGTACAATCGATCATTACCAAAATCGACAATGAATCCAATTTTCTTGTCATCTTTTGGATGAAATTCCTTATTTACATTGTATGCCGGGACCGTTTCTATTTTCAAATCATCCACTTTCACACTATCGCGAGGATCAATTCCAATTGATTCTTTCACATTTAGAGGCTTTAGTTGCGATAGACATTCTTGAGCAGAAACAATAACCGTTCTTTCATTAATAATATTTTTTAAATCTTCTATTGATAAATGATCAAAATGATTGTGGGTAATAAGTACAATGTCAGCGTCATACACGTGTTCGTGTTTTTTGCTTAATTTGTAAGGATCTATGTACACTTTCTTAGTTTCATAGATGATCTTGAACCCAGCATGTCCGGTCCATGTTATACCAGTATTATTGTACTCAAACATGCATAGTTAGACATAGATTGCCGATTTAAAGCTACCCTTCAAAATATCGGTTAGCTATTATCATTTTATTTTTGGATAGTGTTATTGTTGTTACTTCAGCCATTTTAAGTCGAATCAATAGTTTACCATCCAACGTAGCCACACAAAATCTTTTGTTCCTGCTTGCGTAATTAAGAATATCATTATCCACGTTTTTTGACTTACCAATATCTTTGATCTCAAATTTCAATTTAGATATACGAATTGCAGTATTTGCGATCATTGATTTCTTGGGCCCTGACTTTTTTTCAATTAAATCTAGTTCATCAAGTACAAATGTAGGTACAATGAATTTTAATTTCCCAATTTCGTTTTCAACCTTGTCCAAGCATTTGATGGGATTCGAAACCAATGCAATGAGAAAACTGGTATCACAAATTATTTCCATCTATAGATCCTCTGAGAAATCAGATATTGAATAGACCAGCCTTAATTAATTAGTTTCAATTGATTCAATATGTAGTTAGCTTGACTTTTCAAGTACAGCAAGTACAGAGTCAGAAAAAAAATTATTATTATTCCGATCCGGACTCTTGAACGCAATTTTCAGTATATCAAAAGGTTCATTATTAAGAATCAAAGATTATTCATTGGAATAATTGAAAACAATAGAAACGAACATCATGGTAGATTCTAATCCTAACAAGATTTGGGGTATTCTTACTAATTTTGAAGAATACGAATTGTGGAATCCATTTATGACAAAAGTAGTAGGAAATGCGATTTTAGGATCTAAAATTGAAGTCAACATTAAAACTATCAGTGGAAAACAAAGAACCTATTTTCCAATTATAACCAAATGCGAAATAAACAGAGAACTTCGATGGAAGGGTAAGTCATTTTTACCTGGTATTTTTGATGGGGAACGCATTTTTGTAATTGAAAAAACCAACGACAATAGAGTTTCATTCTTACACAAGGAAGTATTCAAAGGATTGGGTGTGAAACTAGTTGGGGACAAGTTAGATCAAGATCTCAGGGAAAGTTTTATTATGATGAATGAGGCTCTAAAGGCCAGAGCTGAAAATACCTGAATGAAATCAGCTTAAAGATTAGTTTTTTCATGCTATATGGGAATTTTCAATCGTCTACATTCCATAACTAATGTTTGCATGTCATTTTCTAAAACATTGCGAAGTTTATTGTTGTAAATTATAGCTGCGGGATGTACCGTAAGAAAATATAGCCTGTTATCTTTTTGAATGAATTTGCCACGATTTCCAAGGATTGAACCGCCACCAAGCAATGATTGATAGGCCGTTCTACCTAATATGCAAATAATCTTAGGAGAAACAATCGAAATCTCTCTTTCAAGATAGCTTTTACAAACTCGTCTCTCATCCTCCGTTGGAACTCTATTGCCCGGTGGTCTGCATTTTACGATATTAGTTATATAAATTCTTGATCTAACTAGTCCTACTTTGACTAATGCTTCATCAAGGATTTTTCCTGCCATACCTACAAATGGTTTACCTTTCACGTCTTCGTTCCTTCCTGGGGCTTCTCCAATAAACATGATGTTTGCTTCAGAATTACCGTCGCCAGGAACTGCATTTGTTCTATTTATACACAGGTTACACAGCTTGCAATTGATAACCTCTGCAATAATCCGATCAATTGAATCGTTAGACATACCCATGTTCTTGTGCTATTCCTTATATTGAAACTTACTTATATTATCGTACTTCGTATCTTGAAAAAATTATTATCGAATCTAATCGTTATATTACGATACCATCAAGGATAAAATTGTATTAGAGTCAATACGATTCGCAATTGCAACACAAATTGATCATGTTTGAAAGGAAATATCAACTAATTCAATTTCATTACTCCCTTTGACAAATAGTTTTAACTATTGATTATTATTAACACTTCATGTATTTTATAATACTATGAGTTCAAAAGTAGATCAGTTGGAAAATCAATCGGATCCAGCTAGTGAATTGAGAGTCTTTCTGAGGAATTTCGGAAGTAATAAAGAGAGAGATGAGGCAATCATAGGGGATGAAAATAAGGATAAATCTACAACGCACATGAAAATAATAGACTCGAACAAAACTCCTCGCGAAAAAATCAATATTGAAATAGATCTAATTGAGAGAACAACTGTTTTTAGTAGTGATCCTTCTATGTGGATTTGATCTCGTGAGAACTACCATACAGCAGTTCTGAACGATATTGATTATTTTTCCACTAACTAGGATATTTTGAAGTAATCTGATTCATTGGACGTAAACAGCTGTCTAAGGCAATTATAGTAGTTCCAAATTGTCTAACCGATATGATTTAAAAATGATCATTAATTAGTAAGTAACTAATTGAGTTCTAAATCGGTTACATTAGAATATCATAGAGGAACAATAGTGATAAGGGGTCTTGATAGTTTACCTTACTCAACAATAGATTCAAGGACAAATTCCTTGTTCTCATTTGGCAAAAACTATAAAAAAATAACTGAGTATCTCGATGTAAAGTACATAAAATATGAGGACCATGTATTGGATTTGTTACCTCTCGGACATCTTCCAAAAATTAAGGTCAAGCTACGCGATTATCAAAAACAAGCAGTAGAACATTGGCGTAAAGAAAGAACGGGATCTATAGTTCTTCCAACAGGTGCTGGAAAAACCATAATTGGTTTAAAAATTATTGAGATTGTTAACTCTCCAACACTGATCGTAGTACCTACACTTGATCTTGTTAAACAGTGGACTAAAATTCTCTCACAAAGTTTCAATATTGAAATAGGAAATATCGGCGGAGGTACCGAGAATATTCAAGCAATTACCGTATCGACTTATGATTCAGCGTATATTAAAGCACAATCAATTGGGAACAAGTTCCTTTTAATAGTATTTGACGAGGTTCATCATTTGCCAGCACCATCATACAGGCTAATTGCAGAAACATTCGTAGCACCTTACAGACTAGGCTTGACAGCTACTATGGAACGTGAAGATCACCTGGAAGAGGACTTTCCATATTTGATTGGAAAATCCACATTTCGAATTGCCGCAGGGGAGCTTGCTAAAAATAATTATCTAGCAAACTATACTATAGAAAGAAAACAAACACACATGTCAAAAGAAGAAGATCTGAAATATAAAGAAAATATGACCATATATCACACATGTCTTGGAAAAATTGGGTTAAAGATGAATTCCTATAACTCCTTCAAACGATTAATCATGATCTCATCAAGAAATAATATGGCCAGACGCGCACTTGTAGCAAGAAACAAAGCAATTGACATAGCCCTCAATAGCAAATCCAAAATGAATGAGATTGCGAAAATATTATATGAAAACAGAGATATCAAGACAATAATCTTTACACAGCATAACAAGCAGGTATACGAAATATCAAATGATTTTCTTATCCCGTTTATTACATACAAGTCTTCTAAAGAGGAAAGAGAAGAGATCCTTAGCGGTTTTAAGGACGGTAGATATAAAGCAATTGTTACCTCAAAAGTATTGGATGAAGGAATCGATGTTCCTGATGCACAACTGGGAATTTTAGTTAGTGGGACTGGTAGTAGTAGAGAGTTTATCCAAAGATTGGGCAGACTATTGAGACCAAAGAATAATAATGAACAAGCAAGATTAATTGAGATTGTATCCAGTGGTACATCAGAAACATTAACTAGTGAAAGAAGACATAGAAATATGATGAAATAAATTTACAAATCTTACCCTTGTTTTATAATTATTGTTCCGAAATAGAACCATATGAAGTTCTAAATGATGTCAACTTTAGCTGGTTATTTCTATCTGAAGAGTCAATAGTAGACTTAACCATTCTAAGAGTGCTACTGTCTTTGGAATCTCTTATGTAAATCACATATATCAATGCGTAGTTTTTCTTGCTTGTTTTTCTTATCACTCTACCAATTCTTTGCGTTACCTGATTAAAATTTGAGCTATTTGAAATTATTATCGCTATTCTGACATCAGGTATGTCATATCCAATCTCAAGCGTATGAACAGATAGCAACGGAAAGTACTCTTTCCCCCATTCTTCTAAGATTTTCTTTCTTTGAGTAACGGGTATCTTATTGTGAATAGATCTAGAAGCTATTCCATATGATTCTAATGTTTTTTCTAACTTCATTATTGAGTCAATAGTCTCACTAAATATCATTATCGGTTCTGAGGGATGGTTTTTTACTATATTTGCAGCAGACAACATCTTGTTTTGCGCCGAGCTGAGTAATTCTTTTCTTTTTCTAACGTTCTCAAACCACAATTTTGCTAATTTTGCGTTATACCCTCCTTTGAATAAGAAGATCGAAATTTTTTTTGGATCAAACGCTCCTAATTTCCGTGATAAGAAAGATATCTTGTTCGTAGTCTCGATATAGATTTTTTTTTCAGATTCCGTAAAACTCACAGGTATAGAAACAACTTGTGGTTTAGCCAATCTTCCGTCTGATACTGCATCTCTAATCATATATCTCTTAACAGGAGGTAAAGTTCTAATTATTGTGTTATAGCGTGGATCATTCTCATTTATGGTAGCAGTTAATCCCAATATCGCTTTAGTTGGATCTTCCTTTATTGTATCAAATAGTTTGCTAAATTCTTTGGCTGTTTCACTCAGCAAATGTATTTCATCAAGAATTAGCATGTCGGAATCTCTGATGAGGTCTAAATGATTTATAACGCTCTGATAGGTCCCGATAGTAATTTCCCTTATGTCTTTCTGTTCGCCAAAAAATGTGCCAATGGATTCTCTTGACAAGCCGTAGCTAATTAGACGATTCACATTCTGCTCAATAAGAACAATTCTTGGTACAAGAAATAAAATCCTAAATTCTTGGTTTGGTTTGTTATAACTTTCAGATTTAGGAGATAATGCAACGTCATTGTTATCATTTAATTCTGCCAATCTCCGTGCACATTCAAATGCAATTTCAGTTTTTCCAGTTCCAGTACTATAGATTATTGAACCCTTAAAATTATTATTTAACCACGCATCGACAGCCATCCGTTGATCATCCTTGAGTTCAAAAGGGAATTTGAGATTTAGGATAGCAGTCAACACTCTAAATTCGGATCTATCTTCTAAATTCTTTACTGCTACATGCCAACTTATGTCTAATTCATTAAATCTTGATTCTACAAAGTCTCTTTAACACTAAAATTTATGAGAACTCACGGGCGCAATTCATTCTTGATAAGATAGTAACTATGAAACAATTGGAGAGCTTGTTATTAGCTATTATCTTCCTTGTGCATTGTATATCCAATAAATAAAATAAAATAAAATAAGATATTGACCTGTTTTTAATTTTTGTAGACATTATGCTTTAGGTCGAATTAGTCAAACCTCGGTTGCAACACATCATATGATAATTGAAATTAAATATATCCATATAGATATTGGAGTTGTGGTTATTCGCAAACCTGTTCTGTTGATTGATGACACAGAGAATTCCCGGCGTGCTAAAGAAATTTTGGAAAACAATAATATTGAATTTGTTGAATATCATATAAGAAAATTTGAAGAAAATTGCTGTGTGGACCTACCAACCACTAGGGCTCCAGCATTATTTGCACCTGAAGGTATATTTAGGAATCTCGAAGGCATTAAAGAATATCTCACTGTTGAAAAAAAGAGTACGACAAATGAACTTAGTGAGAGTGCTTACTGGTAATTTGCATCGAAAATAAGACTCATAATTGTTTGACGTTTCATTTGCCCAACTCACATAGCTCGGCCAACACCAACTAAATAATAATAATTCTAGTTTACACAGTAAATCATTTCGCATATACTATGCTGTAGTTATGCCTCAATACTATACCATGATAGAATTTAGATTGGTATAAATTGAAAAAATGTAATATTCAGTCAATAAAAATTGAATAGCATATAATTATATCAAATTCCAGTCAAATAATCGTGATTAATTTACTTAAATTTGCTTCATTTAGTACATGGAGAAGCAATCAATTGAAACTTGGTATTTTTCTTATTACATTCCTAGTTCTTATTTTCACGAGTTCCGTTGTCCAATCTTTTCATACATATGCACAATCTGATCCATTTGGTTCGTCTAATACATGTTCAAAACTCCCAGTCAATGGAATCACGGCTAGCGGAGCTGATCCTTTTCATCCGCCATCCCGTGCGATTGATCAGAATGTTAATACACGGTGGTCCAACTTGGGTCTAGGGTCATGGATACAGATCGATTTAGGCCAAGAGAACGTAATCTGCGGTGTGGGAATTAACTGGCATAGGGGAAATGAGCGCGTAAATTCATTTATAATATCAATATCAAAAGATGGTAAAACGTTTACTAATGTTTATTCTGGAAAAAGTGACGGTACATCATTAACTGAACAGAACTATAATCTTCAATCTAAAGCAGGTAGATTCATTAGAGTTATGGTTAGTGGGAACACCCAGAGCAACTGGATTAGTATCAGCGAATTTAAAATTTATGGTTACAAGGCCTTATCTGAATCGTGCGTGAAAAGCCCGATCTCACAGGTAAGTGCAGCAAGTAGCCAAATTGGATTTCCATCTTCAAATGTAGTTGATAATAATCTTAACTCTATTTGGTCGAATTATGGTGTAGGCTCGTCTATACAACTAGATTTAGGAACAAGCAAGAGCATTTGTAGTTTAGAAATTGCGTGGTATAAAGGAAATGAACGTCAAAATAATTTTGTAGTTTCAATTTCTCAAGATGGAAAATCATACAAAACTGTATTATCAACGGTAAGTAGTGGAAAATCACTATCATACGAAAAATATGTATTTTCTGACAACCTTGCTAGATACATCAAGATTACTATTAATGGTAACTCGCAAAATAATTATGCAAGTATCGCCGAGATCAGAGCACAAGTACCCTCCTCGGGTCAATCACAAGTTCAGTGCGTTGATAGTCATATTCAAGATGCTAAAACTTCTGGCAGTCAGACTGGTTTTCCCAGTACTAATGTTCTTGATGATAATCTAGATACCCGATGGTCCAATAACGGTGTGGGTTCATGGATACAGCTTGATTTAGGAACTAGTAACAAGATTTGTGACATCAATATTGCATGGTATAAGGGAAATGAAAGACAGAATAATTTTGTTATATCGACGTCCAATGACGGAATAAAGTTCTCAAATGTATTTAGCTCCAAAAGTAGCGGTTCTACATTGAACTTGGAAAAATATGATATTGCTGATACTAATGCAAGATACATAAGAATAGTTGTCAATGGAAATACCCAGAATACCTATGCTAGCATAACCGAAATATCCATAAATATAGTCTCAATTTCTGGATCATCAAATTATTATATAGGAGCAGTAGGGGACTGGGGTTCGGCTCGCAATGATAACTGGGAAGAAACGGTAGATCTGATGATAAATAACAAAATAAACTTGGCACTTGGGCTTGGTGATTATTCGTATGGAAGTGTGTCAGAATTTGAACCGGTTGTTGATACTCTAAAGGCTGCAGGTATTCCATTTAAGGGTGTGCAGGGAAATCATGACAGTAGTTCTTATGCTAGATTATTCGGACAACCTTCTATGATACATGCGTTTGATGCAGGACAATCTAGAATTATAATGCTTAACACAGAGGAATCGTATTCAGCTAACACCCAATTCTTGGAGAATCAATTAAAGAATACGAAACAACCATGGAAGATAGTCGCAATGCATAATCCTCTGTACTCAAGTCCGTCGAATCACCCCGAAGAAAAAGAACTGGCGGGTAGACTACAGCCACTCTTTGATCAATATAGTGTGGATTTGGTAATCTATGGACATAATCATAATTATGAACGCATAAAGCTACCGGACAAACCTACTTTATTTATTCAAGCTGGAACAGGGGGAGAATCGCATTATGACATAAAAGGAAGTAGAAGTGACGGAGGTGTAGAATTCCAAGACGATAATGATTACGGCTTTGTCAAATTAACTATCAATAGTAATACACTCTCAGGGCAGTTTATTTCTCACGGCGGCAAGATATTAGATAGTTTTAGCATAGTTAAGTAGTTACAAGAGTTCATCCTTATTCCAACTTAAGACAACATAAGAACCGGTTTGAACCTAATGCCAATTAGTAACGAATTTTTTCAAATTATGCGAGATGAGATCGTGTAACAGGATACCTGGTTGTTAAAGCTTAAATAAACTTAATATATTGTGATGTAACTCTCTCGACCTACAGTTAAAATGCTGATAATCTTTGATGTAGAAGGCGTTCTTCTCAATGCAGAGTACCTGCCAGTTCTTGCTCAAAAACTTGGTCCAGTGAAAGAAAAAGAAATCTGGGATATCACAAAACAGGGAATAAGGGGAGAAATCGATTGGGAAGAGGGACTCAAGATGCGAGTCAACTCACTAAGAGGAACCTCATTTGAAGATGCCAAATACATTGCTGATAATTTACAATTAATGCCAGGTGCAAGAAAGCTCTGTTATTCGCTTAAGAAAGCGGGATGGAAAATGATTGCAATCTCAGGAGGTTTTACTATAATCACAGATAAACTCAAAGATGAGTTGTATTTGGATAAAATATTTTCAAATGAGTTAATTTTCAAAGATGGGAAGCTCGACGGTGTAAAAATTAATGTTAATTCAGATAAATCACTCAGAGTAAAAACTATCATCAAAGAATGGGGCATAAAAAAGGAAGACATTGTAGTAGTTGTCGATGGAGCAAATGACTTGAAATTATTTGATATAGCCGGATATACTGTCGGTTTTTGTCCAGTTGACATCGTTAAACAAAGGGCGGATGCAACAATTGAAATCAGAGACCTTTCAATCCTGTTAAGTCTATTGGAAAAGAAATTCGGTAAGACGATAGAGACACAGTTATGAGATCATTTGTCCTTAGTTTGATTGTTCAATATGGGCGAATTTTCTAACACACAAATCATTCCTATTCTGATCCATGATGACATAGGCATGGGGGATGATATTGTGGGTCTTATCATAAAGTCAATTAGCGAAAAAAAAGAGTCCTTAAGAGAGAACGATGTTGTTGTTATAACTCACAAAATCATATCGAAGGCAGAAGGTAAAATTACTGATTTATCAAAAATAGTTCCTTCTGAAGAATCTAATAAAATATCTTCAGATACGGGTAAGGACCCTAGATTGATAGAACTTATCATTTCACAATCCAATGAAATTATCAAAATTGAGCGGGACATTATTATCACTGAAACCAAACATGGATTTGTTTGCGCCAACGCGGGGATTGACGCTAGTAATGTAGGAAATTTATCCAATCATGTTGTATTATTACCTGATAATCCAGATGAATCAGCCAGAAAGATTAGAAATGATATCAAATCTAGGACCAACATGAATGTAAGCGTAATTATTTCCGATACCTTTGGTAGACCATTCAGGAAGGGTCAAGTAAATATAGCAATTGGGATAGCAGGCATTGATCCAATCAAGAGTTATATCGGGAAGACTGACATGTATGGGAATATTCTAAGGGTTACCGAAATAGCAATTGCTGACGAAATAGCCTCAGCTGCTGAACTTGTCATGGGAAAATCCTCTCGTATACCTGTAGCAATAGTGCGTGGCTGCGAATACATATCTGGCGATGGCGATTCTTCAATATCGAAGATTACTAGATCAAAAAAGGACGATTTATTCAGGCAACCTGAAAATTCAAATTTTTGAAAGCTAGATAATTTTATTCGAGTTTACAAGCAAAATACATTTGCAATGATTCTATAAACATTTAATATAAACAGGACCTTGATTAATAGTGTTAGGAATGAATATGACGGCTGAAAATGGAGCTAGAGAATCATTTGCTAAGGTTATCGATGTTAGAGGGCTATATTGTCCAGAGCCAGTTTTTAGGACTAAAATTGAAATAGAAAAATTAGGCATTGGTGACAAAC
>Ga0193740_1000392_pt1 | contig 12146 bp, 13 predicted proteins | sample L2s1metaG_FD_145072 | JGI IMG/M metagenome (GOLD analysis project Ga0193740, IMG submission 145072) | Soil microbial communities from a riparian zone of the East river system, Colorado, United States - L2s1 | ecosystem: Environmental > Terrestrial > Soil > Riparian zone | place: USA: East River... | reverse complement strand
TCGAATAAGCAAGCATTAATGCCGGCGCTGCTGCATCATTTAAATGCCAAAAGCCAATTTTATGTTTTCTTGCATACCACCAAATAGCTAATGCTGCACAAATTAAACCGCCATAAAATGTTAGCCCCTCAGCGGAAAAAATGGAGCTTGGATCTTTTATGAATGAATCCCAATTCTCAAAAGCGTCAAAGAGTTTTGCGCCAACCAATCCAAAAACCAATGCCAAAATAGTAACCTCTCCCACTCTATCCTGGGGCCAGATCCTGATTTTTCTGAGCTCTGGTTTTTCTAAAACCTGTTTTCTTTTTTCCCACCATTTTAATCCAGCAAATAATAATCCCAACACAATACCTGCGGGCCAGCTTCCCCTATCCGAAAAAATGAATGCTTGTGGATCATCAGTCACTGATTTATTCATGATAAACAGTGCAAGAATTTTATAGCCAAGAACAAACCCAAGTAAAAAGTTGAGAAGAAGATCAATAAAAGAAGCTGGTTTGCCAACCATTACCTGCACCTCTGTTGGTTGTAAAAGGCCTTGTTTGCTCTTTCTTCTTAATTCGGCAGAAAGGATAACTGCTGCAAGTATAAATGAAATCGCAACAAAAAATCCGAATGAGTTTATAAATCTTAGAGGCTGCCATTCTACATTAAAAAGATCACGAAAAGCATAATAAAGATTTGGATACATTAGCTGCTTGTTGGTTGGTTCAAATAATGTCGGCGAATATACAAAAGAAGTTGTGGCTACAAGTTAACCTTTCAGCATTAACCAATAGTCAACAAATTATTTGAAACTCTTAATTACAGTATTGCTCAAACGCATTAATAAGATTGTTGGCAATCATTTGGGCTGGCCGGCCTTCGATCTGGTGTCTTTCAATAAAATGTACCAACTGCCCATTTTTAAATAATGCAATGGCTGGTGAAGATGGCGGATAAGGTAATAAATGCTCACGGAGTTTGCGTACAGCATCAATATCAAAACCTGCAAAACTTGTTGTTAAATGATCAGGTTTTTTATCACTGTTTAAAACAGCCAGAATTACTCCGGGTCTTGCAGAACCTGCTGAACAACCACAAACCGAATTTATCATTACAAGAGTTGTCCCTTCTTTGGTGAGCTGATCATCCACTTCGCTTGCCGTTAATAACTCAGTAAAGCCATGCTCTGTAAGCTCTTCCTTCATTGGTACTACTATTTCTTCGGGATACATTTTTCGTATTTTATTAAGTCACAAAATTACTTAAAAACGAGTTCCGAATTTCATTGAAACAAGATGCTTGATAAACTGTCAGCAAAAATTTCTGAATTCGGAAATAATGTCCTCCTGCATAATGAAATTTGGAACAAAGAGTCAGAAAAAAAGCGGTTTCGCCGGCATGGTATGTGGTTTGAAGATCAAAGGAGGAAATTAAATGGCTAAAAACTTAAAAAACTAAACTATAAAACTATGACACATTCAAAATTTCAAAATCGAAACTATGACCGCTCTTTTGACAATATGGTGGATGAACTTTTCGGCGGTTTACCTGTTGTTCTTAATGATGGTTACAATTTCCTGACAAAACAAGGTTATGTACCTGTAAATATTAAGCAGGTTGAAAATGGTTATTCTCTTGAAGTAGTAGCTCCGGGATTTGAAAAAACTGATTTTAAAGTAAATGTAGATAGCAACGTTTTAACAATATCTGCAGAAAGCAAAAATGAAGAAAATCGTCAAACAGAAAAGCAAATTCGTAAAGAATATAGCTATAGAAGTTTTAAACGTTCTTTCACAATAGATGACAAAATTGATGCAACGGCTATCGAGGCTTCTTACGTCAATGGAGTGTTGAGATTAAACCTTCCTAAGAAGGCGGAAGTCAGAGAAGCAGCAAAAGATATTACGATTAAATAAACAGATCTTATTAAATATTTCTCATAAGCAGTTGGTTTTGGTTTACACCCCGCCGTTTCTACGGTGGGGTTTCTTTTTGGCCCATCCCGACCTTCCCAATGGGAAGGCCATCAACACACAAAAGCCCATTATTCGAAAAGTCTTAATAAGAAAGATCTTTACTCACAACCTTGTCTTCTGCGGGTATCGATTAGGAATTGAATTTTCCAACGACCATTAATTCTTACTAATTGAAAAGAATTAACGCCGCAATGACTGAATTTTCCAGCATAATAAAACTTATAAGGCGTCCAAATGGAAGCCAATGGCCCGTCAACTTTTACGGTTTCAAAAGTTATTCTTTCATCTAGTGAATCTCTTTTAGCTGCACTTATGCTGGCTACGAAATCACTTACCTTTTCATTGTGTACAAAAAAAGTTCCGTCTTGCTTGCGGCGGATGGTTTGTAATACTGCGCTATCTGCAAAAGCATCTTTCAGCATAGCAGCATCCACATTTTTCATAGCAGTGAATAACTGATTAACAACAGCCCTGGCAGAATCTTCTACTGATTGAGCCTTTATAAATGTTGAAATAAACAATGCTGCTGTTAATAATATCAAAATTCGTTTCATGTTAAATCATTTTAGATTTTTTTGGTCGTTGAATTGCGTATAAATATAAAGCTACGGATCAAGACAATCTCCAAAATTCTATAGACGGTCGGAAAGGCAATCCGTTTTCTAATTTTAAAACTCAACGCCATGAAATCAGCAGATGCCTTACAAGTTGTCGCTATTCTTTTACTGGTAGCATCAGCAGCCAGTTGTGAAGTTGCAAAAGAATATTCAACCCGGGTATTCAAACCAACAATGCCTCAAAAAAGTTCTGATTCAACTGTCACGGCATTAAAGTTTATGCAGTTTGATAGTGAAAATGCATCGGATAGTATAGACCTAAAAGATCTTGCAAGCAAAGAAATTAAAGAAACAGAAAAAGCAGAATTATCAAAAGACACCATAAGCAAAATTGAAATCCCTGTTATTGAAAACAAAGAGGTAGTAAAAAGTCAACCTGTAGATGCGACGAGACGAGGAGCAACAAGAACGAAAAAAGTGAGACAATAAGCTCTTTTACGATACCAGGTCCCTTTCATGCCTAACCATGAATTGCATGATTCGATGTCCTTTTGTGATTTTGTAACCGTGTGCTTGTAAGAAAGGACCTCTTTTATTTAATATCCTAATATTTTCAGCATGCTTTGAGCAGTCTGTTGTTTAGCATATAACCAGTCAGTCAACTTACCATTTTTATCATAGCCGACTATTACATGTTTAGGCGAAGGAATAAGACAGTGTTTAATTCCTCCATATCCGCTGATCTGATCCTGGTAAGCACCAGTATGAAAAAAACCAACATACAATGGTTCGCCATTCGTGATCTTAGGAAGAAATACTTCATTAATGTGCTCTTCTGAATCATAATAATCATGACTATCGCAGGTAATACCTCCTAATACGACACGATGATATTCCTGATCCCATTTATTTATAGGCAGCATTAAAAACTTTTCACCGATCCCCCATGTATCTGGCAATGTTGTAATAAAAGATGAATCGATCATGTACCATGTTTCTCTGTCGTTTTGTACTTTTTCACCGATAACACTGAAAATATGAGCCATACTTTCACCAACCGTGAAACTGCCAAACTCTGTAAAAATATGAGGCATCGGAACTCTTGCCTTTTTACAGGCAGTCTTAATATTGCGAACGATCTCATTGATCATGAAATCATACTTGTAATCGAAGCCAAGAGAATGTTTAATAGGAAATCCTCCGCCAATATTTATTGAGTCAAGCTCAGGACAGATCTTTTTTAGCTGGCAATAAAGATTAATGATCTTATTTAATTCACTCCAGTAATAAATATCGTCCTTGATGCCTTTGTTAAGAAAGATGTGCAACATCTTTAATTGGAATTTGCTTTCATAACCTTCGATCCTGTCAACATAAAATTCCAATATGTCTTTTGCCCTGATCCCGAGACGTGAAGTATAAAAAGGAAAAGTTGGTTCTTCTTCCGCCGCTACTCTTATTCCTAATTTAAAAGGCACTCTCACGGTCTTAGCATACTCCCTAAGCTCATCCTTATTATCTAATATAGGGATCACGTTGGTAAACCCTGTATTCAGTAAATTAGCAATACGCCGGGTGTAATTCTTTTGTTTGTACCCATTACAAATGATATAAGTATCCTTTGTGATCTTTTTCTTATCATAAAGTTTCTTGATGATCTCTATATCATAAGCATAAGAAGTTTCAAGATGAATATCACTTTTCAATGCTTCTTCTACAATAAAACTAAAGTGAGAGCTTTTTGTACAATAGCAATAATGATACTTGCCTTCGTATTTGTGCTTCTTGATCGCAGCGGCAAATAAGTTCTTAGCCTTTTTGATCTGAATACCAATTTTGGGGAGATAAGTTAATTTCATTGGCGTGCCATATTTGGCGATCAGCGCCTTCATGTCAAGCCCGTTAAAATAAAAATTTCCATCTTCCACTTCCAATCCTTCCTGAGGAAAGTTGAAAGTTTGCTTTACAAGATCGAGGTAAGTGTTGTTCATTAAAAACTCAGTGGATTATTAAGTGTTCAAATTCTTTAGCGGCAACAAAAGTATAAGATTGGATGAATAAAAAACAAAAAGCCGGCAATGAATATTCATAGCCGGCTTCAGTTTGGATACTTCCAATTTTACTTTACCTGCGCAACGAGGTTTTTAAATGTCTCAGGATTGTTCATCGCCAGGTCAGCAAGTACCTTACGGTCAAGCTCAATTCCTTTCTTCTGAAGTTTATTGATAAACTCAGAATAAGTCATTCCTTCTTCACGAACAGCCGCATTGATACGGGCAATCCACAATTGACGATAATTTCTTTTCTTCAACTTACGACCTACAAACATATAGGTCATCCCTTTTTCTACTACGTTCTTGGCAACTGTAAGAACGTTTTTCCTTTTGCCATAATAACCTTTGGCTTGTTTTAAAATTCTTTTTCTGCGGGCCTTACTTGCTGCAGAGTTTACTGAACGAGGCATATCTTAATAATTTTAGAGTTAAGAGTTTAGGTTTAATTACTTCAAACGCAATAAACGTTTTACAAAGTTCATGTTGGATTTGTCTACAAGCCCATCATGACCAAGTGCTCTTTTACGTTTTTTTGTTTTTTTAGTAAGGATGTGACGCTTAAAACTCTTTTGATGCATGATTTTTCCAGTGCCGGTCACTTTGAAGCGTTTTTTGGCGCTGGAGTTTGTTTTTACCTTAGGCATTTTAAATGCTTTTTAAATTAACCCTTGAGGTGTTCCGCCACAAGGCGAAATCTTGTTGAACCTCTTCAGGAATCAGTCCCAAAATCTTGAAGAACTATTGAGTTTGATTTCGGGGTCGCAAAGATAGGACAGAATGCTGTTCTGCCAAGTGTAAGTTTAAAAAAAGTTAGGCCTATTCAATACCAAGGTCTTTCCTTTGTTTTTTAGGGATCTTAGCCTTTATCAGGTCATAACTCTGTTGCAAATAGTTCTTCAGGTCCTTCCTGCTAAGCTTCGAAGGATCAGTGACAAACACCCATTTTGCACGGGCCAAATAAGGTGCAGGTTTAAATCCTTCCGACCCTGATAATTCATCAAACTCTGCATCGGTTACTTTAAACGAAAATGTATGCGGAGGCTCAAGGCTTGTAACACAAAACATTTTCGCGGCGACACAAAAGCAAAGGTCATTTTCCCATTTTACATCCTCTGTAACGGCAGGAAAAGCTAAACAGATTTTACGTAAAGTTTCAATATCCATTTTAAATAATAATAATATGAAGTATCCTGAAAGATTATAGTTTTAAAATCAGTTTTGATTCTGTTGTGAAACGATGAATTCACAAAGCTTTCTTATGTCTTCCTCTCTCTTGAAATTCAAATCATTTTTATCAAGAAATTCCTGTAATACTTTCCTATAATCCCCAAATTCCTTGAGCACATTTTTCTTATTGGCCATAAAGTAATGCCCTTTTTTTACAGATAAATAGTAATACTTCTCCCATTGCAGAATAAGATTTTCGTTAGCCACAACATTGTATCGTTTATAGGAATCAAGATACCCTCCTGTAGTCTCGATAGAAGTAGTAGTATTTGCTTGTCCATAGGCTCCGATTTTTTGCTTGTCAGCCAGCCTGATGCGTTCTCGGATAGCCATTTTTACAACTGAATAATCCTGGATTAACTCCAGGTAACCATCATCAAAATAAAAACTATCCTGGTTCATGGTAATTAATCGTATTGTTGACTCATCGGCAAGTGACAAAGTATCACCACGGGGATCGATGAACTGTATCTCTTCAATAAGGCGGTTAAAATTCAGTTTAGCTTCAGCCACATGTCCGTTTAAAATATATACTTTCCCATATACAAACTGCGGATAACGATACAGTACTTCAGGCTTCAACACCTCCTGAATGGTTTGTCCTGCCTTCACAACAAACCTTGTGGAATCCTGTGCTTCCAGATATGTGCTAATTAAAACAAATAGAAAAATGCCTGAAAGATTTTTCATGAGTAACTATTCTATTATAATTCTGGCTCTTTGATTGAATCGCTATTCTTGTAAGCAATACAAAAGCTATGAAAATCTTTTCATTAGTCTTTAATTAATATTTGACTACTTCTATGACTTTTTCTTGCCCTTTGGAGCAAACATTGCAGCATACGACGGCCTTCCATCTTTGGCATACTTTCCAATGTCCCAAACTCATTTAGGCGCTCTGCAAATTTTAAAAGAAGAAGCTGACCTCTTTCCTGGAATTGGATAGCACGGCCTTTGAATTGCACATAGGCTTTTACTTTATTGCCATCTTTCAGAAAATTCTCAGCATGTTTTGCTTTGAAATCAAAATCGTGGTCATCAGTATTTGGAGTAAAACGAATTTCTTTTAGCTCGGCCGTTTTGCTCTTGGCCTTCATTTCTTTTTCCTTCTTCTTCTTATCATAAAGGAATTTGTTATAGTCAATGATCTTACATACCGGCGGATCAGCTGTTGGAGAAATTTCTACCAGGTCAAGTTGCTGGTCTTGTGCCATGCGCAATGCATCCTGCGTATTATAAACTCCCACTTCTACATTTTCACCGACAAGTCTTACTTGCGGCACTCTAATAAAATTGTTGATTCGATGTTCGGCTTCTTTACGGGGAACAAATCTTCCTCTGAAACCACCTTTGTTGAAACCACCTGGTTTATTGAATCCACCACCGCCACCGGGTTTATTAAATCCACCACCAGGTTTGAATCCTCCTTGTTGTACTGCCATTTAAATTGTTTAGTTAATAATTGTTTTTATGTTATCGGCGACAACAACACTATTTATCTTTTGTTGCGTCGCACTCTTTTACGTTCTGTTCGCTATTCAGCCTTTCTTTCTTCAAACTCAACCTTGATCTCATTTACAAAATCATCCACACCTTTCAAACCCAGATCTCCTTTGCCTTGTCTTCTCACCGCCACTTTATTTTCATTCATTTCCTTTTCACCAACCACCAGCATATAAGGTACTCTCATTAGTTCAGTATCGCGAATCTTCTTTCCTATTTTTTCATTCCTGTCGTCAACCTCGACACGAATATCTGATTTTTTCAGTTTACCTGCTACACTCTTTGCATAATCCAGAAACTTATCACTTATCGGCAGCACTTTTACCTGTACCGGGGCCAGCCATACGGGTAATTTACCGGCATAATGTTCGAGCAAGAAACCAATAAACCTTTCATGCGTTCCCAACGGTGCCCTGTGAATGATCAATGGCGTTTCAGTTTGGTTGTCAGGGGTAGTGTACTCTAATTTAAAACTGCGGCCCTGAGAGAAGTCAACCTGATTAGTAGCCAATGTGAATTCTCGGCCGATCACACTCCAAATCTGTACATCAATTTTGGGCCCGTAAAACGCAGCTTCGTCCTGCACTTCAACAAATGGTATTTTAGAATTAATAAGTACCTGTCTTACCATTTGCTCTGTTTCTATCCAAAGTTGTGGCTCATTTACATATTTCTTTCCAAGTTTATCTGCACTATGCAATGATAACCGCATTACATATTTATCAATACCGAATATTTTAAAATACGTCAGGTACATTTCATTTACAGCTCTGAATTCTTCTTCAAACTGCTCTTTAGTGCAATAAATGTGCGCATCATTCATATGTAGGCACCGAACTCTCATTAGCCCAAACAACTCACCGCTTTGCTCATATCTATAAACTGTTCCATACTCTGCAACACGATAAGGGAGGTCACGATAGCTTTTTGGCTCAGCCGCATAGATCTTATGATGATGCGGGCAGTTCATTGATTTGAGATAATACTTCTCCCCCTCCATTTCCATTGGCGGATACATACTCTCTGCATAATATGGTAAATGACCACTGGTGAGATACATGCTTTCTTTGGCAATATGCGGTGTCACCACTCTTTTATATCCCGCCTCATTTTCAGTTTCTTTTGCAAGCTTCTCCAACTCTTCAATTATCACTGTACCATTCGGCATCCACATGATCAAACCCGGGCCAACATCATCGTCCATAGTGTAAATGCCTAATTCTTTGCCCAATTTTCTGTGATCTCTTTTTTTTGCTTCTTCAAGTAATGCCAGGTATTCATCCAACTCTTTTTGCGATGGAAATGTTACGCCGTATAATCTTGTAAGTTGCTTATTCTTTTCATCGCCTTTCCAGTAGGCGCCGGCAATATTGGTAAGCTTTATTGCTTTTATCAAACTTGTATTTGGAATATGCGGCCCACGACAGAGATCTGTAAAATCTCCCTGGGTATAAAAAGTTATCTCGCCATCATTCAAATTCTGTAACAGATCCAATTTGTATTTATCCCCTTTTTCAGTAAAATATTTTATAGCATCGGCTTTGGGTATTTCCTTTCTTGTGAACTGGCTATTTTTCTTCGCCAGCTCATTCATCTTTTTTTCAATTGCAGCCAGGTCTTCTTCGCTTATTTTCTTATCGCCAAGATCCATATCATAATAAAACCCATTTTCAACCGGCGGTCCAACCCAGAACTTTACACCGGAAAACATATTTTCAACCGCTTCTGCCATTAAGTGAGCTGATGAATGCCAAAATGTATTCTTACCCTCAGCATCATTCCAGGTATAAAGCTTTACGGCTGCATCTTCCTTTATTGGTCTTGATGCATCCCATACCTGGCCATTGACTCCAGCCGCAATTACTTTTCTTGCTAATCCTTCTGAAATTGATTTTGCAATGTCCATAGCAGTTGTGCCTTCGGTATACTGCCGCACTGCGCCATCAGGAAATGTAATATTGATCATTAAATTGTTCTTTTTAAGAGGCTGCAAATTTAGCGAAGTCGAAGCACAGTTTTTATTAACAAACCGTTTGTATATCAGATTTACACAAATAAAGTAATTTGCTAGCTTTACATTGTGACAGTAAGGATTATGAAAAGATTTGTACTCACCGTTTTCACCTTTTTACCGGCTTTCTCTTTTTTGTCATCTGCCCAGGACATAACCGGCATTTGGCGCGGCTATTTTATTACTGATGATGGCGATCAGTACCGCTTTGAGATACAAATGGAACAATCAAAAAATACTTTATCTGGCGTTACTTATTCCTATAGGGAGAAACAATTTTACGGCAAGTGCACAATGACTGGCAATTTTGCAAATTCTTCCGGCAATGCATTGATACAGGAAATAAAAACGATCGAAGTAAAAATGTCACTTGCAAGTGTGGCCTGTATTCAAAAATGTCTTCTCACTTATGCAAAATCAGGTAAAGAGGAGTTTTTGGAAGGCACTTTTAGCAGTGTTATCGAAAAAACAGATTCACTAGGTGGGAGAAGAAGAGGTGATGATTGCGGTGGCGGTAAAATGATCTTAAGAAAGGTCATCACATCAGATTTTTATGTTGAGCCCTTTTTAAGAAAAAAGCCCCCCCCAGTAAATAACAATCCGCCGCTGGTAAAAACGAATCCGGCTACAAATAACTCAACAACGAAGACTACTACAAAACCGCCGCCTACCAACCAGAAAAAAAACAATCCCATCAATTCAAATAAGAATACTGTTTTGGTAAGACCAAAAACCGACACTGTAAAAAAAGTCGAAGCAGATCCAGTACAATCACAAGACAAAAAAGATCTTACAATAAAACCAAATACAAAAACTCAGAATCTGCTAAGATCAAGAGAAAACAATCTTGTGCAAACCCTGCTTATAAATTCGGAAAATGTTTTTGTGAAATTATATGATAATGGGGAAATTGATGATGATACCATCTCAATTTACCTTGACAAAAAACTAATGCTTTCTAAAAAAAGATTATCAGCCGCTCCAATAATCATTAATCTAAAAATGGACGAATCAAATCCAGATCATGAATTAGTAATGGTGGCGGAAAACCTTGGCCGTATTCCCCCCAATACTTCCTTAATGATCGTCACTGCAGGGGATCAGCGTTATGAAGTACGGATCACTTCAACAGAACAAAAGAATGCGATGGTCAGATTTAAATATGTAAAACCCGGTACTCCAATACCGCTCCCGTAAATCATTTTAATCAAGTAAAGAATTTCATTTAAGTTTACCTGCAATGAGAGCCGCCTCGTTCCTCCTAATTATTTTTATCATTTCCATTAGTTCAACTGCCCAAAACCTGAATGGTGTGTGGCGGGGCACTTTGACGCAAGGTCCCGGTGGCATTTTCGGTCTTTATAATATTGAATTTAATATAAAGACCGAAAATGGAAAGATCAATGGCGCATCTTATCATTATTCCGATGTCACCAACTATGTAAAAGAAGATTTTGGAGGTAGTTATAACTCTGCAAACAAATCGCTAAGCATAAATGAGCTTAAGGTATTGACGTTTCATATCCCGCCTGATTGTATTCCCTGCATTAAACAATACAATCTCGTTTACGAAAAGCAGGATAATAAAGAAGTGCTTACTGGTGATTGGGGTGGCGTTACAATGAATAATAGTGCAAGTTGCCCGCCGGGAAAGATCACTCTGGCAAGAGTAGCAGAATCAGATTTTGACCACATCAAAGAAATTAAAGTTGATACCGGCACGATACGTTTGGATTTTTATGATAATGCGCAGGTGGACGGTGATATCATAACAGTGCTATTAAACAATAAACCGCTTGCCTCTAATCAAAAGCTTGCTGCAAAACCAATAACACTTGAAATAAAAGTTGATTTGAATAACAAAGAACAAGAGATCACAATGGTGGCTGAAAATCTTGGAGATATTCCTCCAAATACTGCATTGCTAATTATTACTGCAGGTAATAAACGATACCAACTCTATCTTACTTCAACAGAAAAGAAAAATGCGCAGGTAAGATTTATTTATGAGAATCCCCGCAGCACTCAGTAACATCTTTTTAATACTATTGAAATAAAAAAGTGAGAAGAAAACTTCTCACTTCTATAAATTACTTATTAAATAATTATTAAAATGCCCGGTTCTGACTCTGTGCTTGCGGCGTTCCTTTTCTTGGGATCTTTTGATCTCTTTGAGCCGTGTTATAAACAAATGCTGCAACAATAGTAGCGGCTTGTTTCAGGTCATCAGCTACAAGATGATCGTAAGTATCCATATTAGTGTGATGTGTCCTTGTATTGTATTCGATCTGATCTTGAATAAATTGAAATCCAGGAATTCCTACCGCATCAAAGGCAAGATGATCTGTACCTCCTGTGTTATTTACCGTAACAGTTCCAGCACCAAGATCTTTAAATGGCTCAAGCCATTTAGAAAAAATTGGACCTGCATCTTTATTTCCCTGTAAATAAATGCCGCGGATCTTGCCGGTTCCATTATCTAAATTATAATAAGCTGAAACCTTTGCATTGTTTCTCGTTGCTGATGTTTTAGCTGTATCAGCAAAATGATTTTTTACATAATTCCGGCTACCATGCAAACCTTGCTCCTCACCACTCCATAATGCAATACGAATAGTACGGCGTGGCTGAAAACCATTTGCTTTCAAAATTCTAATAGCTTCCATCATTACGGCACAACCCGCAGCGTTATCAGTTGCTCCGGTAGCTGCATGCCAGCTATCAAGATGTCCGCCAAGCATAACCAATTCTTCTTTCAATGAAGGATCAGTACCTGGAATTTCAGCAACAACATTATACCCTTTAAAATCATCAGTATAAAATTTTGTTTTTA
>Ga0193740_1000391_pt1 | contig 12190 bp, 11 predicted proteins | sample L2s1metaG_FD_145072 | JGI IMG/M metagenome (GOLD analysis project Ga0193740, IMG submission 145072) | Soil microbial communities from a riparian zone of the East river system, Colorado, United States - L2s1 | ecosystem: Environmental > Terrestrial > Soil > Riparian zone | place: USA: East River... | reverse complement strand
CGTGATTGTTTTGCTGTCCCGGCTGATTTTTCTTTTCCAGTAATTTAGGAATGGTCATGGGATCGTATTTCGACGTTTTTAACCATTCTTTCCAGGCCTTTTCACTTTCCGGGGTTAACAATGATTCTGTTTTGAAACCATTGGCCAAAGCAAACTGTAATGCTCCTTCTCCTGCCAATTGAACATGTGGCGTTTTCTCCATAACTAATCTTGCAAGTTTTATTGGATGAAGAATATCTTCTAAAAACATAACTGCACCGCAATTTCCATTTTCATCCATGATGCAGGCATCCACAGTTACTTTACCATCCCTGTCAGGCAGCCCACCATAACCAACGCTTTGATCATTCGGGTCTGCTTCAGGAATCTGTACGCCCGCCTCAACTGCATCCAATGCCGTACCTTTAGCCGACAGTATTTTCCAGGCTTCTGCATTTGCTTTGATATTATCACCCCAGGTTGAAACAACAATTGGATTGTTTTTTACTGAGATTGAATTTTCTGAAGCAAAAATGTTTTTACCAAATAAAACTGCCGCAGAACTTAAAACTGAAGATTGAACGAACTTTCTTCGATTAAGCATTTGATTTGTTTTAACTAAGATAAGGTGAACGAAGCTCTGACATTCTAACATAAATTAAAACAGGGAATGGAATTTGAAGTTTTGAACCGGATATTATTTTTTAAACCTATGTCATGAAGATTGAAATTATTTCCGGAAGCCCCAGGGGCAATAGTATAACCAATCGCGTGGCTTTGCATTTAAAGGATGAAATCCGCAAAAGAACAGAACATGATGTGGATATTATCGATGTTCGCGACAATGAAATGCCCTTGTTACAACAAGTTTTTACTTCTGTCGAGTCAACTCCCGAACCTTTTAAGCAAGTCACCAATAGAATGCTGAGCGCAAGTGCATTTATCCTGCTGACGCCGGAGTATAATGGGAGCTATTCAGCAGCATTAAAAAATCTACTGGATCACTTTCCAAAACAACATCATAAAGTTTTTGCTATTGCAACCACATCCACTGGAATGTTGGGTGGAATAAGAGCTGCTTTACAGTTGCAGGAATTAGTTTATGCATTGTTTGGAATTGGGTCACCTTATATGCTGGTAACACCCCAGGTAGATAAGAAGTTCGATGAAGATGGAAACTTATCAGACCCCAATTTTAAAAAGAGTGTAGACATATTCATCAACGAGTTTATTTGGCTTGCAGAAAAAATAGTCGATGAAAAAGTAAATGCGTAAGTCTTTAAATTATTTTTCTTTTACTGGAATAAATGGGGTGAGAATAACCAGCAGCAATGATCCAATAAGGATTGTATAAAGACCAGTATGTTTCTCAGGGCATGTTCCCCCACTACAAGCCGAAATGACAACATAATTTCGAATGGCCCAGGCAATATTGAAAGCGGAAGCAAAAAAAGCCGTACGGATACTCCACACTTTATTCGATAGTAATAGTAAAATAAAAATGCCGCAAAATATTGTATGTAAAATTCCTGGGTAGCCAAACCTGCTGTTTGTGCTGGAATAAAAACCCCCTACAAAAAATCCTTTCGACTCAACTGAAACCCAGGTAAAGAAACAGGCCGTTATAATAATTGATGCGGTAAGAATTGCCAGCCATCTTATTGATTGCATGCGGCGAAGGTAAATTCAAATGCTTTGAAAAAACAAAAGACCATCATTGATGGTCTTTTGAAAATAAACTCGAGTCAATCATAATTTATAACCCACGGTAAAACTCAATACCCGGTGCTTGTTATTGTGGTCTGTTCCGCTATTGCTTCCTGATTGAAGCTTTGCCAATCCAAAGCCATAACCTGCGCTGAGCGTGATTTTCTGGCCTTCAACACCAACTACTCCATTTAATCCGTAATCAAAACGCTTTAAAACTCCCAACCCGGTTCCTTCTTCTTCTTCAAAGGTTGACGGATCATCGTTTGAGAATACAATACTGTTTTCGTGATTAGATGTGAAGCTAAGTAACTTTTTATCGGTCTTTGCTTTGCCGGCAATGCCGATAGCGCCATAGGGACCTGCACCTAAAAAGAAATGACTTTCGGAATTGAATGGCAACTTGACAACAAAATTCAGGGGCACTTCAATGTAAAAGGGATTGGAGGTTTGTTTAATGTAAAGGTTCTCAGTTGGACGGCCAATTTCAAGTTTGGTTCCTTTACCGGTGAATAGAATTCCGGGTTGTAAATAAAGAATGCCTGCAATAGGTAAATCGCCTACAACTCCCGCCTGGAAACTGGTAAGCATATTGGCATTATCAATGCTGCCATCATTATTTACTGAGATGTTGGCAAGATTGACTCCTGCCTGGATTCTTGCATTTTGGGCATGGACGTTGAAAGTCACAAAAAGTGCAGCCGCGATAAAGCTAATTTTTATCTTCATGTTTGTACAGTTTGTGTCGAATTTTACAAACCTCCTGCCAGTTTTTTCCCTGTTTGGTTTTCCACATTGCCAAATCGTAATCAGCCGCCATATAGTTATTTTCAGTTTCCCTCTAAAAATCAACGACATACTTATCAAATGAGCAATTGTACTTTAAAGCCTGTTCAGTGTAGTTACAACATTTACACAAATTAGATTTTAAGTATGGCTGGATCAATATGCTTAATTGGCAATCGACAACCGAGGTATTATGGGGGTTTTGTTTATTTGGAAGACTGCTTATACAAGCCGTAACGCCATCTGAAAAAGAAATAAAACGGTATTCCTGTGGCCGTAATTACCAGACCAAACACTGAATTCATGACAGTTGTCTTCCCGCTTATATAGTTATTGATATCATTGTGTAAGGTCATTCCCAGATAAAAAAGATTAAATAGCAAAACCACTATCGGCATAACCGGGTATGCCCAAATCCGGTAAGGACGTTGCGCATCAGGCATGCGCCTTCTTAAAATAAAAATACCCAGGATTACCATAAGGTTAATGACCCATACAATAAAAACAGACATATCTGCAAGAATGAAAAAAGACCCGCTGAATACGAATACAACCATCAGGAAGAAATGAATCAGTAAAGCATTGGCAGGTGTTTTAAATTTTGGATGAACTTTTCCTGCCCATTTAAAAAAATGATGCTCATGGGCCATAGCAAAAGTCATTCTCGGAGGGGCCATCACATTGGCATTGGTTGTACCCACTACGCTTAAAACAATCAGTGAAGCAATAAGAGCTCCACCGATAAAACCAAATGCCTGTTTTGCAGCATCCGAAGCGACAAGTGTTGATTGAGCCATTCTATCAACAGGTAAAACGTAGATCATAGCTGCTGTAACCAGCATATAAACAACCATGCAAACAAACAACCCGAAGATCAGTCCGCGGGGAATGTTTTTTTGTGGGTCCTTTATTTCGCCAGCTACATTTACCATTACTCCCCACCCATCATAGGCCTGGAATGCCCCCGTGCAGGCGGCTACCATGGCTGCTACCAATGCAAATCCAACCGGTGAAGAAGAACCAGTTGTTGAAAAATTTAAAAATGATCCCTGGCCGGAAAAAAATAAACCGCCCACCAGCAAAATAATGGCAGCCACTTTAGTAATTGTTGAAATTAATTGAAAAGCTCCCCCTAACCTGGTGCTCAGGTAATTAATCAAAGTGAGTAAAGCCAGAATGATAATGGTCAGGATCTTTATGCCAATATCACGTAACGGGTAAATGTCCCCGATCATTGGTACATGAAGCATGATGTTTTGTTCTACATCTTTCGGGAAATGGGGTAAAGCAATAAAGTATTCAATATAACCGGCACAGATAAACGCTATTGCCGCTGTACCGGCTGTATTAACTACACTGAATGCAGCCCAGCCATAAATGAATGACCAGAAATCACCATAAATTTTTTTAATAAATACATATTGACCACCGGTTTCAGGAAACATCGCTCCTATTTCAGCGGTGATCATGGCACTGAATAAATTCAATAAACCGGCTATTGCCCAAACAATGAAGATCAGGAATGGAGAATGTAGTAATGAGGCCATTTCCGCGGGACGAATAAAAATTCCTGAGCCGATTACGCCGCCAATAACAAGGGAGGTTGCTGTAGATAAATTAATAGTGCGCTGAAGCGTATTCTTTCCAGACATGCTAATTCATAAACTCGGCGATGAGCCGGTGGAAATGATGTGTACCCTGCTCACGTGTTACCGAATACCTTCCATGATCATAAAATCTTGACCGGATTCCTTTTTGTACATTTTGAACAACTTCCTCGTCTTCCATTTCAACTTTATCCAGGTCGCTGCCGGCACCGCGGTTATATTTTTCTTCTCGCCATATATAAGTAAGAAAAGAAACTTTTGTTTTGTCTATAGCAATGGGTTGAACAATATTTACAGATAAACCCCATGGATAAAAATTGAACATCATATTGGGAAATACCCAGAAATAATAAGCAGCAATGTTCCTTCCATAATCAATTGAAGTGGCAGGAAGATCAAAACAATCTTCACCATCCCTGGCAATTCCCAACTGCAAACTGGAGTAACGAAACAACTCTGTTGTGTATTCACCGTAATCAATAACCGCATTCAATCCTGAATGAACAAAAGGTATATGAAAGCCTTCCAGGTAGTTTTCGCAATACAATGCCCAATGTGCATTCACAAAATAATCTTTTGAAAGATCGGGGCGAAAAACAAATTCATTGAATGGCATCCATGAAATTCTTTGCATCATTTCGTTAAAAACAATATTGGCTTCAATTGTCGGATTCAAACCTGTAAACAACCATTTTCCCCATTGAAATAAAGGCAACTGATGAAGATGGTCAGAAGCTGATGGAAAGTCCTGCACCTCTTTGAATTCAGGCATGGAAGTCATGTGTCCATCCAGCTGGAATAATCTGCCGTGGTATTTACAGCGTATGTGCGACGTCTGGCATGATTCATATATCAAAAGATTTCCGCGGTGCGTACATACGTTCGATAAACAATGAAAAGAATTCTCTTTATCCCGGGTTATTACAAGTGGTTCATCTAAATAATTTTGAAGCAATACATAAGGATAGCAATTATTTTGTTGGAGCAGATCATTACTACCGATAAACTGCCATGTGCGTGAAAATATTTTTTCCTTTGCCTGTTCAAAATATTGTGGGTTAACGTAAAATTCAGTACTGATGGTTTTGGCCTTGCTTATATCGGCATCGATTATAAATCCGGACATAATTAAAATGAAAGTAAGAAAGAAAATTAGCAGAATAAAAAAGCTTCGTTCTATGACGAAGCTTCGAAAAAATTTTGTGATAAGCTGTTGGCTTCAACCCGAATCATCCCGCATTGCGGAATCATACTTCCCGGCCAGGATACCATGGTTCTTCTCCGGAAAGATTAACAGGTAGGTAGGACAAGGATAGCAAAAAAAAGATCGGTAGTGCGAATATATACAGAGAAATTCAACCAACTAATTTTAATGAAAAAATATTTTTCTCTGCGTATTTACTCCTGTGACTGTTATTAAAACTGGAATTGTTTCTATAAAATAAGATCTGAACCGCAGCAATCATGCGATTCGCAGATCCAATGGATCATTCGAAAATCACCCGCGATTTCAGGAGATTTACCAAATGGTAAATAGTACAATAGTCCAACTAAAGCTTTTGAAAGTTGGAGACAAGAATTAGCAGGAAAGGGTCAATAGATACGTTTGCTACCTAAACCTGGTTGTAGCATTTAGACAAATAAGAGAAAGAAAACTGACATGTTGTTACAAGATCAAAAACGGGTTGTCCATATCAAACGCACTCTTCACTTTTTTACCCGAGAATTTGGATTTAAACCAACGGAACATTTTGTTAAGCATAATCTGGGTTTTAGAATGATAAGATAAGGTTTGACGATCCAGAGGGAAAGGACTAGTAACAAGAACAGGGCCAAAAACGGACGGGGGATGTTTACTTAGGAGACAGTGAAGGTGTGACTTCAAGTTACGAAACAATATGAAAAGAAGAAAATTTTTTTAACGGATATGGGCACCCACCGATAAAATAAATTGGCCGGAGAACCATTTTTGGTTGCCATAACCGTCTGCAATTAGAAAATTCGTGTAGTTGGCATAGGCTCCTTTAAAGCTCGGCTCGATAAAAAGACACTTGTAATAATATTTTAATCCGGTTTCAACAGCAGCCACATAACCAGCTATTTTATAATGGTCATCCCAATGTTTACCCATGATAGTTGAATTGGTTTTCGGAACAACTGGCCCCGCCCCTGCTTTTAATTCCAATTGAAATCCGGATTTTTTTTGAGGGTCCGAAAGATTTTTCCATTTTACAAAATTGAACAGTGCATAATTGGCGCCATCGCTATGCTCAAAGTTTTCAACGTAAGTTGTAACCGGGAGGTCAGCGTTTATGTTTTCACCATTTAAGGTTCCCTCCGTTCTTACCACCTGGTCATGCCTTACAAAATATTTTACATGTTCGAAATTGAACTCTATACCAAAATTCTTTTTTGTGAAGTAATAACCCATTCTATAATCATACTGGGGAGCACCGCCTGTTTGCTTTAAAAAGAAATCATCTTTAGCCTTTACATTTTTGAGAGTGAGATCAAATGAAGGCGTACCGTTGCCAACTAAATGTAAATTACTTTTCGTGTAAAATATTTTATGCGTGCCTATGCCAAAATAAAATACGCCGGACCTTCTCTCAATCTTTCCTGATTGCGCATGCACGTTTAAACCTGTAATAAGAACCAGCAATAAAAAATGGAAACGTTTCATCATGGCAAATGTAAAACTTGCAGCGACAAACTTTTTAAAAACAGTCTACACTTAACAAAAATCATGTGGTTTTTTCGAACGGAATGATTGAGATAGTACCGTCCCTTTCCAGGACAGCATATTTTACCTGTTCCATTTTTTCAAGGCCGAGATTTGTCCTGGCTGCCTGCAAGATATCTGCTTCATCTATTTTCGATTTATCCAGTCTCTCTTTTAGGGGTTTGCCGTGATCTACAATAATTAAGGGTGCCCCTTCAACCACTTTATCAAACATTTTAAAAGGCCCCTTTAATAAAGTAAAAAGCAGGTCTAATCCCAGCAGTGTGGTGATTAAAATAAATGAAGCTGTCAGGGAATTGTCTGTGTCAACCATTGCCTGCTGCGTTACCTCACTTATAATTAGTAACACCAAAAAATCAAAAGTGGTGGTTTCCGACAGGCTGCGTTTTCCCATGATCCGGAAGATCAGCAAAAGGAAAAGATAAATGGTGATGCCTCTTAAAACCGGGTTCATATTAAGGGTAAATTGTTTGCTTTATTGAGAATGAGTTAGCATTTACCTTGAAAGCTCCTCCAACAGTTTTGCTACGGACAGGAATCAGCTGAAATATAACGAGGGCATTATTTGCGCCTTCAAATAGAAAGTTGACATAACCTGCGCTGGTTATTTGCCTGCTTTCTTTAGGGATAATCTCATTCATTCTGAATTTTTCCAAGTAGTCAATGGGCATTGATATTGTGCTGATATGTTCTCCGCTTGACTGAAACTTCATCTGCATTCCATGTTCATACCTGCCAAACCGTTCATAGCTCACGTGAATATTTCCTGCCTGCACTTCTTTTTTGCTGACAGGCCCTTGTCCAAAAAAACCCAATAAAGCCAAAACAAGGAATATAGTCATCAATACCCATCCAATCCTTTGAATCATCCATCCTTTTTCGTGCAAGGAAATTTCATCTTCCAACGGAAGTTGTTTTCGTGCAATTGATTTTAAAGGCATGGCATATGTTTAATAATAAGCTGAAGGAACAGTGTAATTAACATACAAAACCATTGCCAGACCGTATCCTAAACAAAAAGCCTCACCATTACTGATGAGGCTTTATTTAAACTGGTTTTAAGGCAGAGTGCCTTACAACCTGATTATTAATAATCCATGCCCATTCCGCCGCCCGGCATTGCAGGAGCAGAAGCAGACTTAGGTTCTGGCTTGTCGGCAACCACGCATTCGGTGGTCAACAACATACCTGCAATAGACGCAGCATTTTCCAATGCAACTCTCGTCACTTTAGTGGGATCAATAACACCGGCAGCAATCAGGTTTTCATATTTTTCATCGCGTGCATTAAAGCCAAAGTCGCCTTTACCTTCACGAACTTTATTTACAACCACGCTACCTTCAATGCCGCAGTTCTCCACGATCTGGCGAAGAGGCTCTTCCAAAGCACGGCGAACGATTTGCACACCAGTTGCTTCATCAGCATTCCTTGTATCAACATTATTCAAAGATTCGATGGCGCGTACGAACGCAACACCACCACCCGGAACTATACCTTCCTCTACAGCAGCACGTGTAGCATGCAATGCATCATCAACACGGTCTTTCTTTTCTTTCATTTCAAGCTCAGTTGCTGCACCAACATTCAATACCGCTACCCCACCACTCAACTTAGCTAAACGCTCCTGTAATTTTTCGCGGTCGTAGTCAGAGGTTGTTGATTCAATTTGAGCTTTAATCTGGTTGATGCGGCCTTTGATAGCATCGCTATCACCTTTACCACCAACTACTGTTGTATTGTCTTTATCAATTAATACTCTTTCTGCTTTACCCAAATAGGTCAGGTCAGCGTTTTCAAGTTTGTATCCTTGTTCTTCGGAGATTACTATGCCTTTTGTAAGAATAGCGATGTCCTGTAACATTTCTTTCCTTCTGTCGCCAAAGCCAGGAGCTTTAACAGCAGCTACTTTCAGCGTACCACGCAGTTTGTTTACAACCAGTGTAGCCAATGCTTCGCCTTCCAGGTCTTCAGAAATGATCAACAATGGTGCACCTTGCTGGGCAACTTTCTCAAGGATATGAAGAATATCCTTCATGCTGCTGATCTTTTTGTCATAGATCAGGATGTAAGGATTGTCCAGTTCAGCTTCCATTTTTTCGCTGTTGGTTACGAAATACGGAGAAATGTAACCGCGATCGAACTGCATACCTTCCACCACATCAATACCTGTTTCAATGCCTTTGGCTTCCTCGATAGTAATAACACCATCTTTGGAAACTTTTTCCATTGCTTCCGCAATTAGCTTTCCGATTTCTTCATCATTGTTAGCAGAAATGGTAGCTACCTGCTGGATCTTCTGGTTGTCATTGCCAACTTCCTGTGATTGGGAGCGAAGGTTTTCTACTACAGATCTTACAGCTTTATCAATTCCACGCTTCAGGTCCATAGGATTCGCTCCTGCTGCTACGTTCTTTAACCCTTCGGTGATAATAGCCTGGGCCAGTACAGTTGCTGTGGTTGTTCCGTCACCAGCTACATCAGCGGTTTTAGAAGCCACTTCTTTTACCATCTGGGCACCCATATTCTCAATAGCGTCTTCCAGCTCAACTTCTTTAGCTACGGTAACGCCATCTTTAGTTACAGACGGAGCACCGAATTTTTTCTCGATAACTACATTACGACCTTTAGGTCCCAATGTTACTTTCACGGCGTTTGCTAAAGCATCAACGCCTCTTTTCATTTTATTACGGGCTTCAGTTTCGAAAAACAGTTGTTTAGCCATAATCTTATTTTAAATTTTAATTGTTTACAATATTAAATTGAATATCAAGATATTGAACCATTGTGTAACTAGACAATTGCCAGTATATCACTCTCTCTCATGATCAGGAAATCTTCACCGTCAATTGAGATTTCTGTTCCGGCATATTTGCCATAGAGAACAGTGTCACCATTTTTTACGGTTACCGGCTCGTCTTTTTTGCCAGGGCCTGCGGCAATCACAGTACCACGTTGTGGTTTTTCTTTCGCTGTATCAGGGATAATGATACCACCGGCAGTTTTTTCTTCAGCTGCAGCCGGTTTCACAATAACTCTGTCATGCAGAGGGGTAACATTTACTTTGTTAGCCATACTTTATTTTTTTTTGGTTTGATGAAAATTTTTCAGGAAATCTGAGATTTGTCAGGTTCGCAAAGGTAGGCTAATTGTATGCCACCACGTTGGAAAGTGAAAAAATTTCAGTTTCGTACACGTTATGTCAATAAAAACTAAAAAAGAGAAAGAAGTTTTGACATTTTTGTCAAATGCTGATTGTACCGCCGCAACAAAATAATAACCCAGTTACCGCAAACTGACAAAATATGACCTTTGACAATTAATTATCTCATCCCTTGCAGCATTTCAGATATTTGTGTGCTCAATACAGGAAATTAACCCGACCGCTGATAAATGAAACAACTACTGGCTGCTACCATTCTTTTATTTTTTAGTTCTATCGTGGCGGCTCAGAGCTGTACCACCCCAGGTCAAACCCCCTCTACTGCATTCCCTGTTTGCGGTACCAGTGTTTTTCAGCAAACAACAGTCCCCATCTGCGCAAGTCATAGTTTGATTGTACCGGGCTGCACCAGCTCGGGTGGTAGTGCCAGTTACCAGGACAAAAATCCATTCTGGTACAAATTCACCTGCTACCAATCCGGGACCCTGGCTTTCCTGATTTCGCCTATAAACCAGAATGATGATTATGACTGGCAACTTTATGATATTACCGGCCGCAACCCCGACGAAGTTTTCGCTGACCGGTCCCTAATCGTAACTGGCAACTGGGCCGGAACATTCGGAAATACCGGCGCTTCTAATGCAGGCGTTGATTTTATTCAATGTGGTTCCGATCCTGCTGAACGACGTAACGCATTTGCCAAAATGCCCACACTAATCCAGGGGCACACCTATATATTAATGGTGAGTCATTTTACAGATTCCCAAATTGGTTATAACCTCTCTTTTGGTGGTGGTACCGCAGTAATTACAGATACCACAAAGCCCAATTTGAAGTTTGCCGAAGCGAATTGCGGCGGGGACAAAATTCGGATTAAACTCAATAAAAAGATGAAGTGCAGCAGTGTAACCACTACCGGATCAGATTTTTATATTACGCCTGGAAATATCACAATAGCCGGTGCAACTGCTATAAATTGTTCGAATGGATTTGATACAGACTCCATCGAATTGCAGCTAAATACTTTTCTTGCACCAGGCGCCTACAACGTAAACGTAAAAAAAGGAAGTGACGCCAACACGATCCTGGACAACTGCGACAATCCAATTCCCGAAAACGATAAGGTAAGTTTTAATGTGCTGCCATTACAACCCACACCAATGGACAGTATTGCGCCCTTGCAATGTAAACCACAGTCGCTGCGGCTTATATTTCCCAAACCCATGTTGTGTTCAACTGTTGCACTGGATGGCAGCGATTTTGCCATCACGGGTCCTTATCCTGTTAACATCAATGGTGCAAGAGGTAATTGTACGGGTGGCGTAATTAGTTCAAAGGAGATCATAATTAACTTGTCCCAGCCACTTTACCAGTCAGGAAATTTTACACTGACGCTAAAGAGAGGTTCGGATGGGAATACAGTGCGTGATGAATGCAACCAGGAAACACTGGCAGGGTCGTCTTTAAATTTCAGCGTCAAAGACACGGTAAATGCCGATTTTACTTATCAAATAAGTTATGATTGTTCGACAGATACAGTGAATTTTTTCCATCCTGCCAAAGATGGAGTAAACAGCTGGCAGTTGAACCTTGATGAATATAATTCCAGTACCCAGCAAAATCCCCAGGCATTGTATAAAGTATTTAATTCAAAAAACATTAGCCTGGTTGTGTCCAATGGCTTTTGCAGTGACACCAGCTCCCGAAGGTTTATACTGGATAATTTTTTAAAGGTTGACTTTGAAACGTTTGATGACGTATGCCCGGATGAACAAACAAAATTTACGAGTTTGGCACAGGGACACATCATGAGTTACAACTGGGAATTTGGAGACGGAACAGGTTCGTCACAAGAATCACCTTCACATGTCTATGCAGGTCCAAATGCCACAACTCCTTTTGCCGTAAAATTTACGGTCACAGACAGTTTTGGCTGTCAAAAGACAGCGCAGAAAATTGTCAGGGTATACAGCAGCTGTTATCTTGCCGTACCTAATGCCTTCACTCCTAATGGCGATGGAAAGAATGATTTACTTTATCCTTTAAATGCCATTAAAGCTGAAAAACTAAATTTCAGTGTATATGATCGTTGGGGACAATTGGTTTTTCAAACTAAAAACTGGAAGAATGGCTGGGATGGCAGATTAAAGGGCGTACCACAACCAAGTGGAGTCTTTGTCTGGTTTCTAACTTATGTAGATCGTGATA
>Ga0193740_1000390_pt1 | contig 12206 bp, 6 predicted proteins | sample L2s1metaG_FD_145072 | JGI IMG/M metagenome (GOLD analysis project Ga0193740, IMG submission 145072) | Soil microbial communities from a riparian zone of the East river system, Colorado, United States - L2s1 | ecosystem: Environmental > Terrestrial > Soil > Riparian zone | place: USA: East River... | reverse complement strand
CTGCAGTGTACAGGGATTTCACCCGTTGAGTGAAGCCAAGTCCCCAACGTGGGGGCAATACACCACCACCGTTGAATAAATTAAAACGTTGAACGGCATTCAATGCGGTGGGACCAGCAAATACATATACTTCCACACCACCGGAAGGAACAACAATTTCCACAGCATCTGAATAAGGACGTGAACTCCATGTTTTATCCGTGTTCCTATCTTTTTCAACGGGTGGATCCTTACTGTCCTTACGAACACCACTACCAGCGTAAACAGTTAAATACCTTGCAGAGTTTACAAACACACCATAGCCGTTAGATGAAACATAGAACGGTGTTGGTGCATGCGTGCGACCATTATCTTTTCCTCCATAATGATCTACGTGCAACTGTAAAATCTTACCACGCTGGTGAACCGTTTGAAAATTTAAACCAAAACCATAGAGTTGTTCCTGCCTTTGCAATGGAAAACGGAGATAGGTTTTTCCATCCTGAAACTCTCCACTTACCCCTTCCTGTGAAAACGGAAAAGCGGTTTTCCCGACCTTGTTCAATGCATCAACATTGGGTTGGGCTCCAGAGGCTTTTAACAGGTCATAATTTTCCGGTTTACCAACAATACCCTTCCATACACCTGGATAAACTTCGGACCACGAAATTTGTTGTGCATCCAGGTGCAAAACATAAAATGTAAAAATCAAAACCAGCCAGGTTCTTAAAAAAACAATTTTACATCCTACATTATTAGTGAGTGATCCTTGCTTCTTCATTTTGTAATGGAACAATTGTATACGTTTTACCTTTTTCTGTTTTAAAATCTATAACATATTCCTTTTTCAAATTCAGATCCTGCAATTTCGCATTTGGATTTTTTTCGTACGGTGGCTTGCCATAAACCGTAAACAATGGATTCGGGTTTTCATCCTTTGTCCCGATAGCTCCCGGGATTGACTTTACCTCAACAACTTTCACAGGGTGAAATGTTCGTAGACGGCAATTACCTCCCAGGGCAGAATAAATTTTGCTTTGAAATACTTGACCGTTCTTCCATTCAATGTTTACTATAAAATTTCCTCTTGCTTTGATGCCTTTTATGTTTCCATCTTTCCAGGCTGAAGGCAGTGCGGGTAATAATGTGATCGCTCCGTCGTGACTTTGCAATAACATCTCTGTAATTCCCGCAGTGGCTCCGAAATTACCATCAATCTGGAAGGGAGGATGTGCATCAAACATGTTGGGATAAGTACCTCCACCTCCCATTGTTTCTCTTTTTTGTGTAGGATCGATATAAGTAAATGCAGAACTTAAAATTTTATAGGCGTGTTCGCCATCATGCAATCTTGCCCACCAGTTGATCTTCCATGCCATGGACCAACCCGTGCTCACATCACCCCGATGAATGAGAGATTGTTTCGCAGCAGCAGCTAATTCAGGTGATTGGTTCAATGTGATTTCGTTTCCCGGGTACAAACCAAACAAATGCGAAATGTGTCGGTGTGAGTCTTTGGGATCATCCCAGTCCCGGAACCATTCCTGTAATTGCCCGTATTGCCCGATGTGAAACGGGTATAATTTTTCCTTCGCTTTCTTTAATTCGTTTTCAAATTCAGCAGAGAGATGTAAAATTTGTGAAGCTTTGATGGTTTCTGTAAACAATTCACGAATGATGGACATATCCATGGTTGATGCCATGCTCAATTGATATTCTTTGCCGTTGATCTTAACGGTGTTCTCCGGCGAGGTAGATGGATTTGTTACCAGGTACCCGCTTTTGGGATCAACCACTAACCAATGCAACATGAATTGCGAAGCACCTTTCATTAAGGGATATGCTGTTTCCTTTAAAAATTTTTTATCTCCTGTAAATAAATAATGTTCCCATAAATGAGTGCTGAACCATGCACCAGCCATCGGCCAGCAGCTCCAACGGGGCATTGCTCTCGGATCATCCCATCCTTGTCCACCCGGCGGCGATGTTTTTGCCCAGAGATCAGAATTATGATGTGTTACCCACCCTTCATTAATAGTATAGTTCGTTTTTGCGGTTATTGCTCCATTTACCGCAAGCTCTTTCATGAAATCAAATAATGGCTGATGACATTCGGAAAGATTGGTATTCTCCGCAGGCCAGTAATTCATTTCGGTGTTAATGTTGGTAGTATAGTTACTTCCCCATGGAGGTTGTACATGGTCATTCCAGATGCCCTGCAAATTGGTAGGACGGGAACCCGGACGTGAGGATGCGATCATCAAATACCTTCCGAATTGATAGTACAAAACAACCAATTGATTATCGTGTTGAGAATTAAAATTTTTCAGTCGTTGATCGGTTGGTTGTTTCAGCAGATCATTATTACTTCCCAAATCAAATTGCACACGATTGAAAAGCGACTGGTAATCTTTGACGTGCACATTCTTTAACTGCTCAAAAGTTTTTGAAGCGGCATTTTTCAAATTTGCTTTTGCTTCAATGGAATGGTCTTTTCCCTGCAGTCCCGGAGATTTATCAAATCCGTTGAAGCTGGTTGCCTCCGAAACATAAATCGTTACAGCATCTGCTTTTTGGATAACTAAATGGCTACCGGTTTTTTCAATAGAACCACCCTGAGAAATTATTTTCATGTGTACCTGGAAATTCATTCCTTCACCGTTCCAGTCATCGTATTCAACCTGCTTTGGCTCATAATCACGATTGGCAACAAACTTTGGCGCTTTGCCTTTTAAAATGATAGTTCCTTCCTTCTTCGGGGAAGCAATAGAATTCACTTCATATTTCAACTTACTGGTAATGGCAGCTTTAAAACTGATGGAAACTTTTTTATCGGCAGTAATTCTTATTACCATACTCTTATCCGGATGACTAATAAATGTCTCACGTTGGTAAGTAACACCATTGACGGTGTATTTCACAGTGGACGTTGCATTACTCAAATCAAGATCACGATAATAAAATGTAGTTACAGAATCGTGATAATTTCTTAACCGCAGATCGGCCAGGGGAAGGTACCTTGCAGAATAAGGTCCCTGCATTTTTTTCCAAAGCGTTGTAGCGCTGTCCCAGTTGCCCGCAAAAATCTGTTCTCTTACCTGTGGTAAAATTTTAGGCCCATCAGGATTGTTGCCACCATCGGGATAGCCGGACCAAAGTGTATTATCATTCAGTTGATATCGTTCATCCACCACTCCACCAAAAACCATTGCTCCTGTTTTTGCATTGCCCAACGGCAAGGCTTCTTCCCATGCAGCAGCAGGTTTGTTATACCACAGTTTCAAATTGTTTTGTGCGTTTGTAGCAGTGAGAAAAACAATCGATATGGAGAGAAGAAATAATTTCTGCATGATCAAAGATTAATAAACGCTGTCGACACCGAATTTACTTTTGCACTTACAACCGACTTGCCATTATTTGTTTTTACCCGAATGATGGCCCTTCCATTTAACAATTGCAAAAAACTTGAACCTGATGAAGTTCCCATGTCATCCATTAACTCGCCGTCACCCGTTAGTGCAAACCGAATCCAGTTGGCAGCATCCAAACACTGAACATTTTTATTGTCCAGCAATTTCGCCTGAAGTGTTACAACTCCGTTCTCTTCATTTACCTTTTCAATCAACAATTTTGATGGCTTTGACCATTTTTCGGTTTGATATTGAAAACTGATAGAATCCCTAACCTGTTCCTTTCCCTGTCCGACTGCGTCATTCAGGCGGGCTTTTTTAGCAACAACATTTATTTTGTTTTCTCCCTTATTCAAAACAATACTCCAACGCAAACCTGCAGCGGGAAAGTCCTGGCTGTTTCTTTTTTTCACACCATAGCTTTTCCCATTGACAAATAATTCGGCTTCGTCGCAGTTGGAAAAAACTTTCACCATTTTCTGTTCCCCTTCATCTCCCCACCGCACCGGCCATGAATGTCCGTAAATGTGCACCATTGGCTTTGCCGTCCAATACGATTGAAAAACATAATAACTTTCTTTCTTCGTTCCGTCTCTTTCTACCAATCCTTTTTGATTGACGTAAGGAACTGGATTATCGGGACGAATGGGTGTAGAAAAATCCCTGAATATCCATTGTGCTGCACCTGTCAGCCATGGCATAGTTTCCTGTTCTTTCAAATGCCAGTCAAATAAATTGCAGATGTACGATTCACTCCAGTCACCATCTTTTGAAACTCTTGCAGCACCACCAAATAACAACGCATCTCCTGCACGTTCATCAGCAGTACCCGTTGCTTTTAAATTTTGTAATGCCTTATCCGGATTTTCAGAATGTCTTCCCGCGTGCGAATCTCCACCCCACTCCATGTGCAGGAAATGATCTACTTTTTTAAATTCATCTTCCGTTACCTGTTTGTATTCAGTATAAATGCCACGATACCACCCGGCCCAGATGGAAGGGGAATACACATCCACGATGTCTTTACAAAAATCACAACGGCGAATACATGTTTTGCGTGAAGGATCGAGTTTATGGGAGAGATCATTCAACTCCTTCATGAAACCCCTGATCTTTTCTTTATCGAATTCCGGGAAATCGCCAGGCCAGTCGTTCTCATTGCCCAATCCCCAAAGAATAACTGAAGGATGATTGTAATGCTGCTCGATCATGTTCGTCAACATTCTCCTTGCCTGCTGCTTGTAAGTTTCACCACCTAGGCCACCGCGGCACCAGGGAATTTCTTCCCAAATTAACAAGCCCAGGCTATCGGCAAGATGTAAAATAATTTTTGATTGCTGGTAGTGGCCTAAACGAATAAAGTTCACACCCATCTCTTTCATTAAGATGAGTTCTTTTCTCATCATGTCTTCTGTGAGGGCAGCGGCGACACCTGCTGCGTCTTCGTGCCTTTGCGTGCCACGGATCAATACACGTTTGCCATTTAATAAGAAAGGTCCTTTGGTAAGAAAACTGAAATGACGAAACCCAACTTTCTCCTTTTGTGAAAACACACCATCAGTGGTTGTGACGGTTGCTTCAACAGTATATAACTGTGGCTTTTCTGTGGACCATAGTTGTGGTGATTTGACCGTGAATTCAGACAAACTGATATCACCTTTCAAATCATTTAATTTTTTTTCAGCTTGCTGAATGGTTTTTCCTTGCGGATCAACCAACTTAATGAAAACAGTTGCATTGTTTACATTCAGAGGATCATAAAACCTGGTTTTGATATTGATTTTTCCGAGTTTACCTGAACTATCCACTTCTGCATGAGCAAATATTTTATCAAGTGAAATGCCTGGAGTGTATACTAAATTCAAATAGCGATAAATTCCTCCGTATAAATTAAAATCAGAAAGATTGGAAGGGATCATTTCGAGGTCACGTGAATTGTCGCAACGGATTGACAGTGGAATTTTTCCTTTGAATTGTTTTTGAAGTGAATCATCTTTTTGGAATTTTTGGATAGCTTCCGTTAAGTCAACTGTCCATTCATCATAGCCACCAACATGCGATCCAATTTTAGTTGTATAGACATACACTTCCGTTTTTTGTCCGGCGCCTTCAAAGTGCAAAAGCGTTCTACCATTTGAGTAGGGATTTTTCACATCCAATAGAGTACGATACCATCCTGGTCCCTGGTAATACGCAACATCCGGATCAACTGCATCCTTTGCATTAAAGCAATGAGGAAGAGTTACAGAATCCCACATGGGGACAGAGCCGCTATTCGTTTTTCCAATATCTCTTACTGACTCCCACACTCCGCCTAAATCCTGTTTTATAAATTGCCAGTTATTATCCAGGCGAATTGTTTGTTGGGCCGACAACAATTGGACGAGAAAAAAAAGTGTAAATGTGATTCCGGTTTTTTTCATTGTGTGATCTAAGAGATTAACCAGTGGAAATGAAAAAACTGGCTTTTTATCACCAGTTTTTCACTGCTTGTATGATTGATTGCTTGCGAACTCTTTGAAATTACCAGCTGTAACGAAACGGATGTATCGTTTTATCATACACGTGAGCACGGCCATTGGTAAAATAAAACCCGGCCGTACGGTCATTTATCCGGTCGTTGATCACAATTGGAGACTGGTCGTTATTACCCATTTTGAGGTTCATTTTTGCCTCCGGATCAAAGCCCGTGCCGGCACCCGGTGCATATACAATTGCTGTTGCTAAAGTTGGATCAGGGTTAGGACTTGTTTTTGTGATCACCCAGGAAAGCTTGGAATCTTTGCTCGAAACCACTGTACCTGGATTTAGTAAGGTTGGTACTGATTGGTTATTGATTCCTATATTGTCAAAACCATATTCTCCCTGGACGATCAAATACATCAAATAATTTTTTACAAATTCCTTTGGATATTCATTCCAGAACATAGCCGGACGTGTTGAATCAAAGAAGGGTTCTACCTTGGATTTAATCGGATTACCACTGGCATCTTTAACTATGATAGGATAGTCAAAGAAAAAACCACCATTGGTTTTTCCATTTGTTGCACCACTTGTCCCTAATGTTCTTATGGCGCTGTTGTGCAGGAGAATATATGTTCTTCCCGGCTTTTCATACTCTGCCATATCAATACCTGCATATTCTATTCCCAATTGCATCCATTTAAATATCGTATCTGAGCCTGCACCAGCTGTACCACGCGAAAGCATATACTGTTTTGTAGTCATGTTGTAGTGCGGATCAATTTCTGCTTTGATGTATTTATAATCTTTCTGCAGTTTGTAACAGCCGGAAAGCATCACAGCGGCTAAAATAAGTGCACCAAATATTTTTACTGGTTTCATGTATTACTATTTACTAATAACAGAGATTTGAACTTGATCTTAATTGATTTCTACAATTAATTAATCTGAATAAGGTGGATTCTGAACCAGGTTTGGATTGGCATTTAAAACATTACGGTGTAATGGCCAAACATACCTTCTTTTATCATTACCCCATCCGTTTGCTGCTGCCCCTTCTGCCGTCTGTCTCGCAATAAGTAATGGGTTCATTACCTGAATGACCCGGTCTGTACGAACAAGGTCGAACCAGCGCTTGCCTTCGGCAAATAATTCCCATCTTCTTTCTTCAAGAATGGCATCTTCCATCGTTGTTTCATTATTGTTTAATTGCGTCAAAGTATAAGCCGGCAACGTTGCTCTTTGACGAACAAAATTCAAATACTTAAGTGCTGTAGCACGGTCGCCCGTTTTATTTAATGCCTCAGCATACAATAAAAAAATGTCTGCGAGGCGATATACCGGATAGTACACGGGCTTATCAGTTCCAACTGCGGCTGCGGATTGTGTGCTTGTCAAATAGGTTTTAGTTGCATCGATAAATCCGGCGGGACCATACCACTTCAGTAGTCGATCCCAATTATCAGTTTTCGTGGCGTCAATTGTTTGCTTACCACGTACGTCAGTTGTGCTTTTGGCCCATGTGTTGAACACATTTACATCCGTTCTCATTGGCGTATTATTGACTGCGCTGGACACGCCTGACATACATGGACAACCGTTAGCAGTTACATCCCAGTGAATGGTCCAAATGGTTTCAATGCTCCCGGCAGGATTCGTAAAAATATTTTTCCAGTTAGCTGTCGTTTCAAGGTCTGGTGAAAGTCCCCCGGTTCCTGCAGTTTGTGTTCCGGTATATGTTTTACCTGTTGCACCTTTTGCTTTGAACAAATTTTTGCTCCACTCAATAGCCTTAACATAATCAGGAACAATTTGGCCATCATATACAGGTCAACCATCATTGCAGCAATGGCTCCTTCACCAATGTGCCATACACTGGCTGTGGCACCTTTAGCTGTCATGTCGTAAGCTGTTTGTAGATCAGCAAGGACCTGCAGTCTAACCTTCGATTTCGGTTCGCGAGGCGCCTGCGGATTATCATTGAGATCTAAGAAAGCGGTAGTGCGGATTGGTGCGTCACCCCATACTCTTAAAATATAGAAGTAACAAATAGCACGCATGGCATAACACTGCGCCAGGTAGCTTCTTAAAGTTGCTTCCGGCAGATAGTCTTTCGAATTAGGGTTTGTACTGTATTTATTGATGTCCGGGAATTTTTCAATGTTAAGGTTTGCCCGTCCAATCACAGTATAAAGTGGCCCCCAATCTGCGAAACTGTTGTTTGGAGACAAGCTATTGAAATGAACCTCCGAGGTGGAGTTATTGGAGTACTGCTTTTGACGCTCCATATTATCGGACCTTGCATCGCCCCAAAACGTGATCCTGTTGTTGAATTGCGCTTCGCCAATCATGGTTTGCTGGAAAGCTCCGTACATTCCTGCCATGGCAGCTTCAGCATCAAATGAAGTCCTGAAAAACTGGTCAAGTGTTCCATCTGATAGTGGTTTTTCTTCTACCAGCTTTTTGCAACCGGTTAAGCCTACTATTACAATTAAAGTTATATAAGCGAATATTTTTTTCATTGCAATCGTTTTTAAAATTGAATGTTTATTCCCATACCCAATTCTCTTCTCTTTGGATATTTGCCGTTGTCATCACCTGGTTGCAATGCATTGCCGGAACTAAATTCAGGATCATAGCCTGTGTAATCAGTCCAGGTTAAAAGATTGGTACCATAAACATATACGCTTGCACTATTGAGAAAAGCTTTTTTAGCAAGCGTCTGTTTAAAACGGTAAGCCAGTCTTGCACTTGATAGGCGAACGAAAGACGCGTCCTCCAGGAAATAGCTGTTTCCACTTGATCGAAGATCACCGCGGGTATCACCACGCATATCGGGTATGTAAGGATAAGTAGCTCCCTCCTGTCCTTGCCTTACCCATGCACCATAAATGGCTTCCGGAAGAGCGGGACCGTTTGATGAACTATTATTAGTCAGATTTTGTTTGAATGAATTATAGACCTGGCCACCAACAGTAGAATTCACAATAACATTTAAACTAAACTGCTTGTAAGTAAAATTGTTTATCACACCATAATAATAGTCCGGCTGGGCATTGCCAATAATCTGCCTGTCCTGGTCATCTATGATTCCGTCGTTATTTAAATCTTCCCATTCAGAATCGCCTCCAAGAAGTACAAGACCATTGCCTGATTTTTTATAAACGGTGCCTGTATAAGGTTTGCCATCCAGGTCATACCCGGCCACAGTAACCACAGAATTCCTTGGAGTGGACCCATGAACGATAGTTACTCCCCTTGGAGTTAATTTATTCATAAGCATTGTGAGCATCGGTTGGATAGATTCCCAATCTTTTCCAACCATAAAAATTGCCGATTTTTCCGCCCTCTTCAACAAACCATTTACCCACAATAAACGGCTGACCGCCGGCGAGGCTTGAAATTTTACCCCTCTCAAAAGCAATGTTACCGCTTAGGTTCCAGGTGAAGCTTTTTGACGAATATAGAGTAGAATTTAACTGGAGCTCAACACCTCTTGTTTCTATTGTCCCGATATTGACTTTGGTAGTAGCAAAACCTGTTTGGCCGGGAAGCGGTTTTGAATATAATAAGTCATGAGTTGTTTTTATATAATAATCGGCAGCAAGAGAAATCCTTCCATTTAAGAAAGATAAGTCCATGCCTGCATTTTTCTGTTCAGTAGCTTCCCATCCAAGAGCCGGATTTCCAAAATTGTTGCTGAGAGAAGCACCGGGTATACCTGCATAGCTGGTATTGGCCTGGTTTATTAACTGGAGGTAGTCGTAGTTACCAACGCGGTCGTTCCCGGTTTGTCCCCAGCTAAATCTTAATTTGCCGTCATTGACAACACCTCTCATCCATTGCATGAAACTTTCATCGGTAAAGCGCCACGCAGCTGAACCTGAAAAGAAATTGCCGATTGCGTTATCAGGACCAAATCTTGAAGAAGCGTCACGCCTGTAAGTGGCTTGTAAAATATACTTCTCTTTAAAAGAATAACCACCGCGTGCAAAGGCTGATGCTGTTGATACTGCAGACCCGCTCATAGTTTGCCTGGTCAGGTTGTCCATGAAGGCTCCCCTAACATAATGGGCTGTCTCCACAATGAAATTTTTCCCTTCCAGGTGGGTTTGGTCATCTTTAACTCTATCTTTTTCAGCTCCTAACAAACCAGTGATATTATGATCCCCTATTCTTTTATTATAATTTAAAAATCCCTGCAGCAGCCAGCTAAACAGGCGGTTCATATCATTTCTTCCAAAATTTTCATTTCCATTATCATCAAGGAATCTTGGCTGGAAATAAAAGCCTTCAAAACTTGTTAGCTGTGCATTAAAGCTGGCAGTGAATTTCAAATCCTTTACAATCTGGAAGTCGATCTGGTTATTCATTTGCGCTTTTAATGTCTCCCTGGTATTGTCTTCCATTAGCGCATTAGCCACCGGGTTTCTTTTGGAAGCCAGGTAACTGGTTAGAGAACCATCAGGATTGTACACTCTTAAATAAGATGGACGGTCAAACACTGGCCGTAAGGAGTTATTGATACTTGTAAAATTTCCAAATGACCAATAAAAAGATAGATTATTGGAGTATTTAAAACGTGGCGAAGCCTGGAATTCTGTATTGATCCTTGACTGAAGCGATTTATACCAGGTGTTGAGTGCAATACCCTGGTCATTGATATAGTTTAAGCTTCCGTAATAGGTCAGCCCTTTTTGTCCGCCGCTCACACTCATCTTTATATCATCCCTTTTTCCGGTGTTTCCGAGCAGAAGTTCTTGCAAGTCATTGTCGGTATTAAAGGCTGGATTTAAAGAGTCGGTAAGACTTCCATTATTGCCGCTTAAATTTCCATTCTGTTGTTTACGGTAATAACGAAGTTCTGAAGCATTGGCCACCTGGATCTTGTGTGCTAACCAACCATAAATCTTCGAATACTGCACATCCAATTTTGCTTTGCCTTCCCTACCCTTTTTCGTTGTAATTAAAATAACACCTGCCGCGGACCGGGCTCCATAAATAGATGCAGACGCAGCATCTTTTAATACTTCTATTCTTTCAATGTCGTTTGGATTAATAGCTGCAGCATTATCCGTAATTACACCATCAACAACGTACAAGGGCGTATTTCCTTCAGAAGTGAATGTGTTAGCACCACGTATCTGGATGGAACCCTGGGCACCTGGTTCACCATTATCATTCATAACTAATACACCCGCCGCCTGGCCCTGTAACGCATCAAACAAATTTACTGGCTGGCGCTCCTGGATTTGCTTGCTGTTAACCGAGGAAATAGCTCCTCCTACATCTCTCTTTTTTTGAGTCTGGCCATAACCAATTACAATTACTTCATTCAAATCATTTGGTTTGTCAGCCATGGTTACATTCACCAATTGGTTGGTACCAACCGCCTGGGAATGTTCCAGGAAACCAACGCTGCTAAAAACAATTACAGATTCTTTTGAAGGAACAGTAAGCTTGTATTCTCCTCTGTCATCGGTGGTTGTTCCAAAACTGGTATTCCTCACTTTTATACTTACCCCGGGAAGCGGGTTACCTTTGCTATCTTTAACTGTCCCGGCAACCTGTAAGGCAGTTTGTGCAAAGCCAAAAGAGGCAAAAAACAGTGAAAAAATTAGAATTGGGATATGCCGGTAACGTTTCCCCAACGCCGGCCAAAGGGTCAAGTGATTTCTTTTCATACAGCAATCAATTTGTTTTTACAGTAGACAAACCAGTTTTAAAATTGTATATGCAGTCTTATAGTAATGCAATTAACTGAGATTTCAGAGGATTTTGTTTGCTAAGATTATCAATGTACTAAACTATTTTGACATCATTTTCTACAATGAAATTTAATGGGGTGAATATTTAGCTTACCACTCTTTTTTCAGACAAATTGAACGGATAGATGAATGGATATGCATTCGCTATTTAATAGAGATCGTTTTTTTTAATTTAATGTCGGTAGAAGAACTTCCAATCCAAATTTCGAATTGTCCAGGTTCAACTGTCCAGTTCATATTTTTATCGAGCAAAGCCAGGTCGTCGGGATGAAGCGTAAACTTTATACTCTTCCTTTCGCCCGGTTGAAGACTAACCCTTTCAAATCCTCTTAATTGCGAATCGTATGTAGTAACACTACTAACCAGATCCTTTACATACAGCTGAACCACCTCGTCTCCTTTCACCTTTCCGGTGTTTGTTACATCTACCAAAATTTCAATATCCCCCTGGGCATTTTGGGTCTCAGGATTAGCTACAAGATTGCTGAAACCAAAACTTGTATAGCTTAATCCAAAACCGAAGGGATATAAGGGTCCGTTCACGCCGGTTTTTCCAAAACCATTTGGATCGGCTGTCAAGGATTGC
>Ga0193740_1000389_pt1 | contig 12206 bp, 15 predicted proteins | sample L2s1metaG_FD_145072 | JGI IMG/M metagenome (GOLD analysis project Ga0193740, IMG submission 145072) | Soil microbial communities from a riparian zone of the East river system, Colorado, United States - L2s1 | ecosystem: Environmental > Terrestrial > Soil > Riparian zone | place: USA: East River... | reverse complement strand
TTTAGAACAAACACTACAAGACGAAATTGAAGGATCTAAGAAATCTCTTGAGCGATCAATTGATAATACCATTTACAGACGTGATCTTGCAAAAAGGATAGAGTTGGTAAGTTGGGTTGCAGATAGTATGAAAGATCCTAATAATCAGGTGCGCAATCTTATTTAATCTAGAAGGAACGAAATAACGTTGAAAATAAATCAGACTAGTACTATATTTGAGGCCAATAAATTGTATAGTGAACTAAACATTTTAGAATGGATATATCAAGCGAGCTAATGATGTTACTATCTATAATATATGGGGTCTTAATTCATTGAATGAATGCAGTCAGAGTCTACCTCTATAGGTTTTCTTGTCATTTTTTATCTTATTGACCTTCTACTGATAATGATCAAATGGCTTTTGTTTTCCATCTTTTATTTTTGTTTCCCAAAGTGGAACTGCCGCACAGTCCTTACATTCTAAATAGACGTCTATGCTATTCTGCTTACTCAAAACTTTATTTAGTTGCTTGGCTATTATCCTTCGCTTCCCGCATACACTGCAAGTTGAGAAATTGCCTACAAGACTCATTTTAAATTTAATTCTTAATATCGCACAACCGATATAAAACTTTTGTTTTCGATCATCTTTTGTAAGGTGTCCAATTGCTTGTAATGTTCAAATAGTGAAAGAGAGTTAAGTAATTGAGTCGGGAGTTACGATTTCTAAGAATAAATTATCGTTGCGGTAAAATTAAGGTGTATAGCCTGATTCTCTAAGTTTACTTATCCTCGCTTCTTTTATGTGGTGGAAGCTAGCGTATATTATTATGATTGCAGTTATATCCAAAATAAGCATCCCTACTAAGTTACCTGAAAACAGCAAGATAGTCCCAAGTATAAAAAAAAGAATAGCAATGAAAAAACCTACATAGGTACCCACAGGAGTCCCTACAGCGTCCGCATTACCATATCGATCACGTACTATTTTTATTCCCATTTTCCTATTTTTCCCCACTCACGGACATAGTCATATTATCACACGCTATTTCTTGAGGGAATAGAAAAGTTTTTCGCAAGTAATTATTATCTTACTCACCACTTTTCTAACACAAACATCAATAATATTGCAGTCGTTGGTATCGCAACTGCCAAAATTGTGAAAATTTCGCCTATTCCTATAGTTTGATCTGTTAAATGTCTAATTGCCGAATGATGAGAATTTAGAGAACCCCATTTTATCTTTCTCATTTTATTTCTAGTTCACCTTGTCCAAATATCTTCCTCAATACTTCCTTACAATGTTCACAATATTTTAAGATAAAGTTTCTCAATTTATATTCAGAAAGACCATAAACTATTGGCTATGCGTCTATATGTTGGATGTTCAGGTTGGAGTTATTCATCCTGGGAGGGCCCATTATACCCTAATAATATAGAGAATAAAGCATGTCAGCAATATTTATAGTGTCAGATATGAAACAGAATTGATTGGATTTTTTACACTCTCTATATCTTCTATTGATAACAGTGCAATGTTAGATGATGTTACTCTAAATGTTACCTTTCATAATTATCCCGCATTACTGTTGGGACAAATGGGATTAGATGTCGATTATAGATGCGGTCGAATAGGAAAAAAAATCTGTAGTTTTTGTAGAGGAATTGGACAAGACCTTAACGAAAGGGTTGCGTGTGCATTCTTGATTTTACAAACCACTCCTACTCTTGCAAGAAAATTCTATGAGCCTACATGCAACTTCAAATGGAAACCGAGTGAGAAAAAACGCGTATGGATGTATCGTAAATTATTCTAAGAAAGACTTGGATAAATTAAATTAATTAAAAGTTATAAAACAGACTAGACTATTATCCTCAATGGTTGATGTAGAAAAGGAAGTAGGGCCTCTATTTGAGAAACTATATAATCAGAATAAACTTAAACAAGATGAATATCAAAAGAATAAGCAAAAATTGAATGTCGAGTATACTCAATTTAATGGGTGGTTGAGGTAAATTGACCGAAGACCCCATAATTACGCAATTAAGAGTTGCGGATGAGGAAATCCTTGCACAAATGGAGAAGACGGGAACGAATTTTGGAGAATATAATGCATTAGTTATAAAACGAAACAAACTTTACTTGAAACATGAAAAACGAGCAACTGATAATACTACAAGATACCTAATAAGTACAATCAGGCAAAACATATTAACGCAAATTAAAGTTTCAGTTTTAGAAGCAGAGATAGTAAAACTAACTATTCGTGTGGAGAATCTGGAAACAAAGACTTAACGTCTAGGTTCATATGCAATGCCGTAAGATAATCAAATCTTATTTGAAGATCCAATAGTTTATGAATTTCACTAGATCTAGATTTTGATTCCTTCATTCCTTATGGTGTATTTTTTTAGTATCTAAGGAACTAATTTATCCGACGATTTTTTACAGCAATATTTTTTGGTTTAAACCGACATTAACTTGACAGGACCACTTGTAGATAAGTATATTAGATTCCTAACATCCGTTTATAGCATGCCTAATTCAAAAAGGGATATGTACATTTGCTTTTCAAAAGAAGAGATCAGCCTCCTAGAAGATTTTGCAAGAAATAAAGGAGCTTTGAATATTAGTCAGGCTTTAGAATCACTAGCAAAAGAAAGAAATAATGAAAATTGAGTTTTATTGGTCGATTCTCAAAATAATTTTTGAAAATTATTAGGGTTTATCCTTTGACTTCGTACCAATGTCGATGATTTCATCTACGGCTGAAATGAAAATTTTTCCTTCACCTGCAAGGCCCGTGCTTGTACTTGCAAGTATCTTGTTCACTACTTGTTCAACAAGAGAATCATCCACTACAGTAAAGATAGTTAAGTTGGGGTTAAATTCAGGTGTATAAAGTGAGGTACCTCTGCCCGAATGTACTGCCGCGGGAGGATTCACACCTCTTCCTTTCGAATCATAATAGGTAAAACCACCAATGTTCAATTCTTTCAATGCAGAAAACGCATCTATCATTTTTGACTGAGGAATTATCGCCTCTATTCTTTTCATAGTTACTAATGTATTCTACTACTTTTATTAAAATTTTCTTGTCTAAAAATCAATTTTACCCAAATTTAGACGTAAAGATATCCAAATTCACAAACAAAACTGAAACAATTTAGAAAAGTCGGAATCAGGATTGAATTATTGGGTTTTTTCTATTTGTATATACTCCAACTAATATCACGGCTATTCCAATAGCAATGATAATAATATCAGCAGGGATTAGAATAGCTGCCACCTGATTAACTGTCCCAAAAACTACTAACATGATACCAAACACTGTTAGAGATATCCCCGATATTACTTCCCCATTCAAACCTGTTCCAACCATGTTATGATCATTGATTTGTTTAAATAAAAATCATTTCATTACGTGGAAATAATTATTCAGATCTCATTCTCTCTGACCGTTTTTTCCACGCGAAGAGCATAAAAATAAAGGGAATAGTCATTACTGTTGTCGCGATTAGTACTGGTTGCATGATGCCCATATCCACTGGGGTCCCAATTGCCATAAAGTATGGAAATGGATAGAGGCCGGAAACAAAGAACCACAAAGCAACTATTAGTGCTATGTACGGTAAATTCCTTTTGAAAAATGAAACTTTTTCCACCTTCCTTGAACTACATCTTGTACATCTCGTTCCCTGCTTGTTAATACACGATGAACAAACTATTTTCGAACATATGACACAGGATCTACTACCAAATCTGGATCCACATATTTCACAACTTGTCAACTGACAATATATTAGATGACAATATGTAATAATGTTTTATACCACGTAGGTACGGTCTAATTCATAAAGTGTAAAATTTCACAGGATCATATGGATAGCTGGCCTTACTTGCTACAAGAACTTAGCCGCTTGTTCCGGTTTGATTCAAGTCTCTTAGGGATGGCGGAGTTAGCAAAACACTCTGATTCCTAATGACTTCCTGTATGGGTAATCCATATTCCTTTCTCAACTCTGCCTGCTGTACGTTAATTCTCTCGGAAGAAAATGATGGTCCAATGTGCCCAAACATTACATACGCAATGATAATGGCTGCCAGAGATGCTCCCATCACAAGTATACTCAATGCTACACCTTTCATGTGGAAGTAGCCTCCTCCAGAATGAATCTTGTCGTCTTGGGAAGACATGTTCAAGTTAGTTGGTGTATATGCTTAAAAGTATTTGGATTGTTTCTGGATTATCTATTTAGTGCTGTACCCCTTGCGACTGCAAATGAATAAAAGCTTGGTTTTTTGTTTATAGCTAAATTGATTGAAGAAAAACTAAACTCTATTGGAATTAAGTTATCCAGTCCTCCACAACCCATAGGCTCCTACGTTCCTGTATCACAGAGTGGGAATTTACTTTATGTGTCAGGTCAAATTCCATTGTCTGGAGGGACTTTACCAGAAAAGTTCAAGGGGAAAGTGCCAAATCAAGTTTCTATAATTGACGCTGTACAAGCTTCTAAACAATGCACAATAAATGCGCTAGAACAAATGAATAAGTTTTTGGGCAATTTAGAAAGGATTTCCAAATTTGTTAAACTAACCGGTTATGTGAATAGCGATCCTTCATTTAAGGATCATCCTAAAGTTATCAATGGTGCATCAGATTTGCTATTAGAAGTTTTTGGAGAAAGAGGAAAACATACCAGAGTTGCGGTTGGAGTAGGTAGCCTTCCTCTTGATTGTGTCGTAGAGATTGACATTCTTTGCGAAGTCAACTAGTGTTCTTTAAGACCAAAATCATCACATTCTGAATTCACGTTGTTCTAAATTAGTGGATTCATATTCAGAAAGAGTTGACCTACTTTCTAATATTTCATCAAAAAACAAGACTCATATTTACCGTTTGTTAAGTTTCATTTGTCTTGGATATACTGGAAGGAAACAGCCTTGCAACGAACCTATTTGAAAGATATTCTGCAAATTCAAGGAACTGGAAATTTGTAGTTTCAGTCTCTCAAATGAATGGAAACTTTTACGATGCCATAGTAAGCAATCCAAATGAAGTTTGGCAGCTAAAGATTGATTCTATTTACAAGCCAAATCCGCTGATTGTTGGTGCAAAGGTAGACGTAGATCCGGTAAAGTTTAATGATAATACCCATATGCCTTTTGGATATAGAAAATTAGATCCAAAGAAAATTGGAAAGATACTCTCCAACATTGGTGAAAATGAAGATACAAATGCCATCAGCTCGTACATTTCTTCTGTAATTTCTTCTTCTGAGCCTGAAATACCCACTCCAAATAACAGTTATGCATATGGACCATTTTTATTCACCCAAAAAAACCCGATCAAAGTGGATGAATACCAGAAAAGAATTTCCGACAAATTGGCAAGTAGACTCAAAGACAAGCTCCGATTACTATATTCCAGCTACGGTTAACTAAGAAATCTTAATATTTTTTAAATCAAGTTAGGATTTATTAAAGAAAGTCTAGAATATATTTTATTAATGTGAATGATACTGAAACTAGGAACTAGTTATAATGGGGTCGGCCGGATTCGAACCGGCGGCCTCCAGCGCCCAAGGCTGGCATCATACCAAGCTAGACGACGGCCCCATATTCACGGTTTAGCAAATGCCATGTTCCAAGTATAATTTTAACCTTGAGATAATGTATCATTGAGGCACTTTGGATATCATATGATCTTATATTAACAGTAATCCTTATGACACATATTGTATTTACTGCTAAATCCGTTATTCAGAAAGCATGTGGCCATCAATATCTCTAAATATCTTTGACTTTGAATTTTAAGAGTTGGATAACTTCGAGAACTATATCAAGGCCGGCAAGATAGCTTCCGAAGTTAGAGAATATGCTCGGATTCAAGACCACACTGGCAGGACTCTAAGTGAAATTTGCGATGACGTTGAAAATGAAATATTCAAGAGGGGAGGAGAGCCAGCATTTCCAGTTAACGTCAGTTTGAACGACATTGCTGCACATTATACTGCTGTACCTGACGATCCAATAACTGTAAAAAATACAGATGTCTTGAAAATAGATGTAGGGGTCCATATTGATGGATATATCGCTGATACAGCAGTAACTGTAACTTATGATTCAAAGTTTCAAGATTTAATAGATATAGCTCAAAGGGCACTTGACGAAGCGATAGGTATTGCTAGATCAAATACACGAGTTTCTGACATAGGTAGAATAATTGAAAAAACGATCACAAAATATGGTTGCAAACCAATTCAGAATCTGAGCGGTCATTCGCTTGAACGATATACCATACATGCAGGAAAATCAATCCCGAACATTTGGACTATTGGGCACTCTTTTAATTTGTCTGTAAACAATGTATACGCAATTGAGCCATTTGTGACAACAAAGGATGGTCAGGGTATTGTATACGAAGGCAAGGTCAAGAATATATTTGGAATTGCCTCACGAAAACGAACAAAAGACCAAAAAGTCGATGATTTTCTTGAATATTTATGGAACAAATTCAAGACCCTCCCGTTTGCATTAAGATGGATTGTTAATGAATATGAAGAAAAAGAAGCGCTTTCATTGCTGGAAACCTTGCTAAAAAAGAAAAACGTTCATGCGTATCCAATCTTAGTAGAAGGAGCAAATAAAATTGTTGTTCAAGCCGAACACACTATCATTCCTCAAGAATCTAGCACGATAACGATAACGAAATAATGAGATTAGTATACAAACACCAGACTCAGTAATGTTGGTTTAGTACTTTGAGATTGAGATAGACATTTATCATCAAATGTGAAAATGTAATAAAAGCAATAAATACAAGTTTGGACAAGTCCCTTATATGAAAGCCAAAACGGTCATCTATGGTGCATATTTTGCATTAAAACTTTGGTTTTACAGAAAATTTAAGGGTAAAAAGTCAAGAGCAGAGAAGGAAATCTCGATGTAACTAATTTTATTTTTATTTTTATCTTTATCTTTATCTTATGCATTGCTACAATATCGTTCGATTTTTAGATTTTTACTTTGACGTATGTTTATATACAAAAAATAACATATCAATCCAAACGGCTTAAAATCAGGATCTACTATTACTACATTACTGATGATTGAAGCAGATATTTCTGGACTGAGAAATCTTGGACTTTCAGATATATTTAGCGATGATTGGACAAGGACAATTTATTCGGTAGATGCAAGTCATTGTACGCTTAAACCTTCAGCAGTGAATTTCCCATCTGACGAACATGATGTTCAGAAAATATGTGAATACGCATATGCTCGCGGAATTCCCATTACCTGTCGGGGAGCGGGCACAGGACTGTTAGGACAGTCGTTATCTACTGGTATAATTTTAGATTTTACCAAAAAAATGAACAAAATCTTGGAAATTGGAGATGACTACGTTATCGTTCAACCAGGAGTTGTAAAGGCAGTACTTGATAAGGAACTAGCAAGAAGGGATAAGTTTATTCCTCCAGATCCTGCAAGTAGTAACTATTGTACCATTGGTGGCATGCTTTCTAACAATTCAAGTGGTCCACATGGATTAGGTTACGGAAGTATTATCAACTTTGTTCAAAGAGTTGAGCTGGTTTATAGCGATGGAACAATAGGATTTGCAGATCAGAAAAACTACGATAAAAAAATTTGTGAACTGCTAAAATATATTTCATCTCTCAATGTAGACATAAAAGAGCATTATCCAAATGTAAGCAAGAATTCAAGTGGATATCGACTGGACGCAGTTTTTGAAAATAATCGGGTAAACCCACAAAAGATATTTGTCGCATCGGAAGGAAGCCTAGGAATAATTACTAGCAGCAGAATTTCAGTATTAGACATTCCAGAAAAAAAATCCCTTGTTATTCTCAAATTTGAGAATATCTTGCAGGCTGCATTAGCAGTACCATTAATCCTTCAATTCAGACCTGTGGCAATGGAATTACTGGACAGAGGAACTGTAATAGAAGGATGGAAAACTGATGATTCTAATAATAGGAATTCCTGCCTAATGCTTGTTGAATTTTATGGTAATGATGATTCTTTCTATCAGGAGGTTCACAAATTTGAGGATACTCTGAGGCATAAAGCAAAAATTCTCGAAAGCGGCTATGACCAAAAAAGTGTAGACGGAGCATGGAGAGAAAGAAAAAATTCACTGAATAGTGCAATAAAGAAAGGGATAGGTTCAAGAAAACCAGTTGGAATAATAGAGGACACAGTAGTTCACCCAGATATTTTGCATGATTATCTGATTTTTCTTTTAAAACTACTTGTTAGGTATGATCTTGATTATGTAATTTATGGTCATGCAGGTAATGGTAATTTGCATCTCAGGCCTATTGTAGATTTTAATTCAAAAGATTGCAGATCCTTGATGGATACTATAGCGGAGAAGGTTTTCAGACATGTTTCCAAGATTCATGGTTCCATTTCAGGAGAACACGGGGATGGGCTACTCAGAACAAAGTATGTCCCCATGATGTATGGCGCAACAATGTACGATATTTTCAAGCAAATAAAATTGATATTTGATAATAAAAAAATTATGAATCCCGGTAAAAAAGTATTATGAATAAGATTCTAGATCTCTAGATAGTTTGTGAGCAACAGGTAAATTGTATTTTGTACTTCATAAGTTAGTACCAGGTTGAACGTCCATAGTTATGAAATTCACAAACTTGCTTTCTTTAACCTATACCAAGTACCAAATCTAAATATCAAAATCCCTGCGGCAATTGTAAGCAGTGCTATTACCAAAGTATAGGGAGATACTAATGTTCTTAATATGCCCGGAGCTGTTGAAACGTATTGGCAATTTGACTCATTACTATTGCAAATTTTTTGTACTGGAAAAACAACGATAACTAAAACTAGTAAAATCAAAACAAATGTTCCTATTATCGAACATACTGCTCCGCATTTTATTATTTTATCAATATATTTAATGGCCATTTCTAATCATGAAAAACTGTTCAAGCCTTGATTCTCTTTGGATCTACTGTCACAAAGCTATATGATTCACTTTTTGGAACTAGTTCAAATATATTATTATAATGTTGAAGGGGCAGTGAAGCATACATATGTTTATCCCATAATTCATGTACTCCATCAAAGTAAACCTTTCTTAGTTCGCCCTTCATTCTTAGTATCTCGTGACTCAGAATATGTGAGACTTTGGCACAATTATTATCGGCGTAAAATTTGACTCGATCTAAATCAGAAAGAGGATCTTTAGATCTTTGCCAATAAGCCATTCCAAAATTTTCTGAAGAATATCCTTCAGTTCTGCAATCCGTCCAAAAAGGTTTGAAATAAGTGAGGTAAAAATGGTACGTTCCTTTATCTCTTTCAGAATGGTCTCGTGATAAATAAGAGATTGACATCCTGTCAAATAACTTTCCCGGAATTACAGGAAGTATGTCAGCCTTTATCTTTAGATTCACATCAAATGACCGATTTATCCAGTGATGAAAAAATCGAGACATAAGAGAAACATAATACCAATCTTCATTTTGCAACTTAATCCATTCTTCATTTTTTGCCACATATATGAAAAACAAAGTGGGATACTGCAAATCATTAGTTAAAAGAAAATATGCAAATAAATACTAATGAATAAACATCTATTTTGACTTTTTACCTATTTTCACTGATTCTGTTTATTGTACTCTGGATTTCAAGATATTTGGCCATGGACAATTCTAGTAATATTGACTTGCACTGTATTAAGTTAAAGATCAGAACCTAGGGTCGCAAAACTTATACACTCAATTTTAGAACCATTAAAAAGCGATGCTTAAGTGGGGTCGTAGCGAAGCCAGGCATCGCAACGGGCTCCAGATCTAACAAACAGGGCTTTATTAGAGAAAGATACCCGTGGATCGAGGGTTCAAATGTTGTGCTTCAACCCGCAACAGAACAGATCCCTTCGGCCCCATTTGATCTATTACCACTGCCTCACGCTGTATTATTTAATGCAAAAAACCCTCTAATAATGGGAACAATATTTTGCCCATTCAATTCGTTTAAGAATTGATTCAATTATCGTAGACAGTCTTCAATTGCTCTGTAAGATCCAAATGTCTTCTGAGCTTGAGGTATATGTTTTTGGAGTGACTCGCTGGCAGATTCTATGAATAATGACATCGGGTCTTGTTTTTTGAATAATTTCATTAATGACTTTTTTGGATTATTCAACTTGTCAAAAAAGATCGTGGAACTGTCTTCAATAATGACATCTGCTTCGCTACAAGCTACTCCATGATTTAGGAGATGCTTTTCTAGCTTTGCAGCAAATCGAGCAAAATGGACTGAATATGTATCCTGATCTAGATTTGGCAATAACACTTATCTATCCCATTCATAATATTTAAAAATTTTTTATTCTGGTCCTATCTAGTTGTCTTCATATTCCCTTTTCTGTTACTTGGAATCCGCAGATCCAGCACTAATCGTTTATTCAAAAATCGACATCGGTGTCTCTGTTCGCACTTGCAAATTTACTATAATTTTTTGTATGATTGGGTTATTGCTTGAATCAGCGAGTTCTTTGCAATATTCTGTGAATTGAAAGATACCGATCCCAACATATATCTAACTTGTGAGGTGGGGAAGGGATTCGAACCCTTATAGATTCGCTAACTTCATGGTAATTCTGCAGGCGAACGCATAGCCTCTCTGCCACCCCACCATCAGTTATGGTTGACAAATTTTCTCAATTTAAAGCATTGTCCAGATATAAATCTCTAATATGCCTAATGTGCATGAACAACCGAGAAAAAACTAATTTAATTTGCAGAGAGCTGACTGACTAGCCTTCAGCAATTTTTGTAAATCGCTGATCAATTGGATTATATTCACAACCCATTGGTCCACAATATCTTCCCACATATTCAGCCTTTGGTCTATAAAGTGCGGGTTTAGGAGCTGCCTCGGCAAATTTTTCTTCTATCACATGAGAAGTCCAGCCAGAAATTCTAGCAATTGCAAAAATGGGCGTGAACAAGTCCATGGGAATACCCAGACTGTAATAGAGTGAGGCACTGTAGAGATCTACATTAGGATATATTGATTGCTTTCTAGTTTCCAGCAAATATTTTTTTGTAGTCTTTTCAACTTGTTCTGTCATGTCAAACCATGGAGTTTGGCGTTCCTTGTTCACAGTCTTTGATAATCGATATAGGACTTCTGCCCTAGGATCTGTAGTTTTATAGACTGCATGTCCCATACCCATAATCTTGTCTGCATGTTTCAGTTTACCGATAACCCATTTGTCAACGTTCTCAATGTTCCCAATTTCTAGTAGCATTTTCATAACCTGAGTATTTGCCCCTCCATGTAGTGAACCGGACAAGGCAGCAATTGCTCCATTTGTAGATGCATAAATATGGGATTTTGTAGATGCAATTTCTCTTGCAGCAAAGGTCGAAGCATTAAAACTATGTTCTGAGTGAAGTATCAAACAAATATCAAATATCTTTACCTCTTCGTGCTCTGGTTTAGTACCAAATAACATGTACAGGAAATTTTCAGCATTTGTCATTTCCTTTGAAGGTTTGATGATTTCTTTTCCGCTTCTGATTCTGTCCCAAACGGCAACAATTGTTGGAATCTTTGAAATTAGCATCTTAGCTCTCTTGATATTCATTTCCCTTGAATCATCTTCTATATCCAAATCATAATCAGGCAATTGAGAAACACAAGACTGAAGTACATCCATGGGAGAAGCTGTTACAGGTCTATTTTTCAAATTTTGATACAACGCTTCTGGAATTTCTCGGTTCTCTTTCAGATCCAAAGTAAAATCAGCTAGCTCTTCCTTTGTTGGAAGATCTCCGAAAAGTAGCAGATATGAGGTTTCTTCAAAAGTTGAATGAGTTACAAGATCTAAAATATCATAACCTCGATAAATTAACTCCCCCTGTTCGCCGTCAATTGAACATATCCTGGTGTCTGCCACCACAATATTTCTCAGGCCTATGTTCCTAGCATCTATATTTCTCATGCCACTCATTGACATATATCACGTCAAATTTATATATTAAATTAATCCCTCGTTGTCACAGGTTACTTCTAAACCTTAAATGACATTTAATCAAGATTTGGATTTCTTTGATTGACAGCTTTAGGGTCAAAAAGCCTGAATTAATAATATTTCGCCAATCTGGGTTTAAAATTTGCATTTGCTTGACTTTAGTTCAATCATGTTGTT
>Ga0193740_1000388_pt1 | contig 12223 bp, 9 predicted proteins | sample L2s1metaG_FD_145072 | JGI IMG/M metagenome (GOLD analysis project Ga0193740, IMG submission 145072) | Soil microbial communities from a riparian zone of the East river system, Colorado, United States - L2s1 | ecosystem: Environmental > Terrestrial > Soil > Riparian zone | place: USA: East River... | reverse complement strand
CTGAACAGGATCACAATAAAAGAAATTAAACCCAACACCAAAGTGAATGCAATATTCCCGGTAACATTTGCTGTTCCCGGGATCAATCCTACGATGTTATTGATCAAAATAAAGAAAAACACTGTTAGAAGGTAAGGCATATACTTATTGTACTTGTGCCCAAGATTCGGTTTCGCTACTTCATCACGGATAAACGTGATCAGAACCTCCATAAGGTTTTGTATGCCCCTGGGAGCCTTGCCCGACCCCTGTTCCCGATATCGTTTGGCTACAGACAACATTAACCAAACTAAAAGCGCCAGGGCAATGATCATTTGCACAACATTCCGGGTTAAAGAAAAATCATAAACTGCAACTCCTTCCAGCGGCATGCTTTTGCCGTCCACAGCAATGATGCTTTCATTTCTAAAAGCCTTTACCTGTTTCTGAGTATAGCCGTTCTTTAATAAATTTTCTTTGTATTCGGGAGTAACTAATAAATAACCATCATGTACATGCTCTCCGTGGTGAAATTTGCTGGAACTGAATGAGGAAAACCCTTTTTGCGGTGAATATAGAATAACGGGAAGGGGGATTCCAACGTGATGTTGATGATCATCGCTGCCCTTATATGAAAAAAAATGGAATTGATGTGCATCCAGAACGTGCCCGAAAATCACCTCATTTGCATCAAACTTCTTTGTATGTTCCTTATCTAGATTTGTGTCACTTTGAGTCTCGATTTCCTGATCGCCATGACCTTTTTCCTGACCCAAAGAATTCAAACAAAAAAGGCTAAAACCAGCTACCAACAAGCATTTGACACCTTTTCCAACCATACTTATCTGAAATTTGCCGCAAAGATAAGGGGAGGCAGGGTAAATTCAGGTCTTATTTAAGAGAATTATAAGAGGCTTTTCATATAAAAAGCCCTGTTACAACAGGGCCTGATCAATAATTTAAATACAATTAAAACACCTTGTAATGTCTTAGTTTATATTCATAGGTGGTGGTACCAAAAGTGACCTTCATATCCACCAAACCAACGCCTTTTGCATAATAGGACTCCCAAACTAATCCTTCATCTCCAAAAGCACCGCCACTAGTTGATACCTGAGACTTCCAGGTAATTTTATAGACGTCTGTATATGTTTTGCCGTTAACCGTAATAGAAGCGTTTGCATCAGTACAGGTAAAAGAGTAGCGGAGTTTCTTATTCACACTATTTTCTGTACCGGTATACTCTGAAGAAAGCCAGGTTGTTCCTGTAGTTAATCCCTCTTTTAAAAATAAAATATCCCCTTCCACCCCATTACCGTCAAATGTTACTACACTATAATCGTCGACAGTTGTATACTCAAAATAATCATTGCCTGTTTTCCGGAAGTGATATTCCCACTGGATAGTTCCACCATTATTATATTCTGTAAATACACGGTAGGTATTCCCATTATGAGTAGCCGTAGCATTGTTAACTCTTTTTATAGTATCGGTTGCCGTGGTGCTGAATGCATCATTATATGTCCAAAATGAATTTGGTGTTAAAGGAAGATGGTCAGGATTTGGAGCTGTTGTTCCCGGCACAACAGTTATTACAAACGAACAGGAAGAAATACCTGCAGTCACCGGGAAGGTCTGATCGCCTGAGGCTGTTGGCGTTCCGGATCCGTTAAGTGTTATTGTTTGAAGGCCAGTAGTGGTAAAGGTCCCTGAACCGGAAAAAGAAAAGCCCCCTACGGCTGATGTTGTCATACTCCACGTACCAGGTGTTGTAACATTTACCTGTAAACTTATTTTATTAGCTGAAGTGAGAACAACACCTTGGGTGAAGGTACCTGCAGGTGTCGCATTCATACAACTACCACCACTGCCTTGCAAAGTATAAACCGCCGTTCCACCACTACCACCCGCATTAGGAAGCACCGTTACGCTCACGCCGCAAAAACTACTATCAAAAAACACTGTAAAATCATTGGTTCCTGCAGATCCAGGAGTTCCAAAGCCTTTCATACGAACTGTATTAGACCCTACGGCGGTAAAAGTGCCTGTAGCTTTGAAAAAATAACCATTTACAGTATCGGTAAAAACGTTATAGTGCCCGCCTTCCGTGACATCCACAGTTACATCAATATAATTACTGTCGACAAGAGATTTTGTGGCTGTATAAGTTCCTGCAACCAATTTTGACAAACAGTCACCAGCGGAACTTTGTAAGGCCCCCCGGGAAACTTTACCCTGTTCAAAACTTTCTTCTTTCTGGCAGGAAGTGAGTATTAATAGGAGAAAAACGGATACAAAACTTAGGTAGCGAGTCATAAACAGTACCGAATTATTGAATATAAACGGAAAAATAGTCAATCTATTGCAAGAACCTTCTTTTCAAATTGCATTTCGTACAATTTGCTATAAAAGCCTCCTTTCGCCAACAGTTGGCGATGGTTTCCCATTTCTTTGATTTCACCCTTGTCTAAAACAATAATATTGTCCGCCCTTTGAATAGTTGATAGACGGTGGGCAATTACAATTGAAGTCCTGCCTGCTATTAAAGTATTGATTGCTTTTTCAATCATTTGCTCACTTTCCGTATCAACCGAGGAAGTAGCCTCATCCAAAATAAGAATCGACGGATTATATAGTAAAGCCCTGATAAATGATAATAATTGCCTTTGCCCAACAGATAAGGTTGCACCTCTTTCCATTACATTATAATCATATCCACCGGGTAATTGCATAATGAAATCATGCATACCAATCAAGCTTGCTGCCTCAATAACTTTTTCCTTTGAAATGGCCGGATTGCGAAGAGTGATATTATCCATGACTGAGCCAGAAAACAAAAAAACATCCTGCAATACAACACCAATGTTCTTTCGAAGGGCATCCAAATCCCATTCTTCAATTGTAATATCATCAATTTTTATTTTACCACTGTTGATCTCATACATTCGGTTCAAAAGGCTGATAATCGTGGTTTTTCCACTACCTGTATGCCCAACAATTGCAACCGTTTGTCCGGGTTCAACCGTAAAGTGGATATTTTTCAAAACAGGTTGTTCCGGATTGTATCCAAACCAAACATTTTCAAAGTCAACTTTTCCTTTAACCCCGGTCGGACCCGGTTTTTGTTGCCTGTCCAAATAATCAGAATTATCAAGTACTTTAAAAACACGTTCGCTGGCAATCATGCCCATTTGTAAAACATTAAATTTATCAGCAATTACTCGAAGCTGACGAAATATAAGATTCAGATACAGGATAAATGAGGTAACCTTCCCAGTTTGATTAATGCCGGTTCCCAATGCTTCCTTGGCTGTCCACCAAACAATTAACCCCATTGCCAGCGCTAAAACAATTTCCACAATTGGAAAGAATACCGAGTAAGCAAAAATGGCGTGGATGTTTGCATTGCGATGTTCCTTATTTATTGATTTGAATTTATTGAATTCTCTTCCCTCTGCGGCAAAAGCCTGCACGATATACATTCCCGTCAGATGTTCCTGGACAAATGCATTTAACTGCGCCACGGCATTCCGTACGCGATGAAAAGATCTGTTTACACTTTCTTTGAAATAATAAGTGGCAATCAAAATAATTGGAAGAGGAATTAAAGAGATGAGCGTTAATTGCCAGTCGGTCCAAAGCATAATGCCCAATACACAAATTATGGAAAGTAGGTCGGCGATGATAGGAATAAGGCCCTCAGCAAATATATCGTTGATGCGTTCGATGTCATCAATGGTTCGGGTAGTCAAAGTGCCGATGGGCGTCTTATCAAATTGTCGAAGATTTAAATTAAGAACTTTTCCAAAAACCTTCACTCTCATATCTTTAACTACAGCTTGTCCCAGCCATGCCGTAGTGTAAGAAAAATAAAAGCGAAGGCCTGTCTCAAAGAGAAGAAAGACAATTTGAATAACGGTGATATAAATAAGCCAGTTATAATTTTTACCAGTGATGTATGTATCAACAGTATGTTGAATTAACCAGGGCCGAACCGGTGTGAATGCCGCCAAAACAATGGCAAGTACAATGGAACCAATGAACATTCCTCTGTATGGCCTCGTGAATCGTAAAACCCTATTTAACTGCGAAATGTCGAAAAATCCTTTTTTACTCTCCGTGTTGCTCAATGTTTATTCTTTACAACAAATTTAGAGGCAATCATCAATCATTGGTGCCCATGGAACTATTGTAGGCTTTAATGAACAGGGCCCCAAGATTTTTGTACGGTGGGACATAGTCGTCGAAGCCTTCCACGTTTCCTGCTTTTGCTTTGAATTCTTTCCATAGTGGTATCCAGTCCACATTGCTGCCTGTTCTCAACTTTTCGTTCAGAATATTCATGAATGGCTGATTAATATCCTTTTTCCCTGTTTGTTTGGAAGCAATAATGTGAGCGTCCGGAGCATGTTGCAACACATTGTGAATAACATTATATCCACCACAAGATCCGAGCAAAACAATTTTTGCGGCCGGTTGTATTTGTTCTATAGTAGAAGAAACCCAATAGCTATGCCCACGGTGAACAATAATTGTTGGTTGAATGCTTTTTTGTTCAAGATTTTCTCTCAATGCGCCCTGGGCTCTTTCGATTGCTCCCTCCTGTTTTTCATCATCAAACCACTTATTGGCATAAATTACTACAGGCTGTCCTTTTGTGGACGCATAGGCAAGCCAGTATTTTGTTTCCTCTATTCTTTTCCAGTTAGTGGCAGGTAATTGACCAATAAAGCCATTGTAACTCATTTTACCATCATCATCGCCATAAAAAAATACCTGCATAACTACTTTATGTGCTGAATCATCTACCAGGGACTCGTAATTAATATTGTAAACTGGTGGGATACCAAATTCCCTGGTAAGGTCAATATTTTTTGTGCTGTCAACGGATAGGAACAATTTGTATAGAAGATTATACATTACTATTCCTCTTTTATTATTCTCCTTTATGTTGCGGTCCAGATTCTGCTTGACATTACTTAACATGTCGCTTGCTACCGGTTTGAGGGTTTCAAAAATACTGGCATAGGAGTCCGCCACATCTACTCCATCTTCAAGGCCTTTCGATTTTTCAAGATTGTTTACAAAGGCGGTCATTAAAAGTTGGGCTCTATCGTGATCAGGGACACTTGCAAGAAATTGACTTAACGTGTTATAACCTGCACACATTTTTATGAATTTCTTGAACCGATCAAAGCGCACGCTTGCAAGGAGGGAGTCACCGCGATTTCCATATTTCGCCATCATTCTTGGAAACACACCTTTGACGAAGGATGAAGTGTAAAGTTCAGTTTCACCATGAATAGCTATATAATAGAGGTCCTGAGCGTTTAGTTGTTCCAGAATGGCAAATCTTACTGGGTCTGGTTTTTCATGCAGCTCATTGATTGTTCTTATGAAGGGATCAATAGCTTTTCTCTTCAGCATATTATCCAGCTCCTCCATGCTAATAATCTTATCACCATTCAAAGTCCGGTTCACATAATCCATACGGGTTTGAACCAACAGCCTGTAATATTTTGCGTCGTCAGCTTTTACCTGGTCAATATCCGGAAGGCCTATCTTGCCCGCTATTATATTATCCAGGAAAGGGAAATATAACTGACCACTTTTACTGCCCCTAGCCATCCTGGCAATGGTCATTACCAAAGAATCATCTCTTACATTTAAAATTGCGTCACCAAACCAATCCCTGGCGGCCGCATAATCATATAAGCGTTTTGGATATTTATAAGCAACCACTTTTATCATACTATCCCTGAACGGGAGCTCAGGATGTTTTTTTAGTGTTATCAGTATTTGTTCAGGGTGCAGGTCCAAATATTTTCTCCACACTGCATTTCGCGAAGCCCTGATACCGATGTTATTACGGAAAGCACCACATTCTATCATTAAATTAGCTACTTCGTAAGAACTGCGGTCGATAATATCTTCTATAGAGCGGTTCCTCGAATCACGCATCATGCATTGTTCATAGGTGTTTAATGCCGTGGGCAAATTAGACGGATTAAACTGCCTGTTTCTATATAAAGTTTGGAATTTCTTTAAAAGATCATCCAGGCCACGTAAATAACCAATTTTGGGTTGGTCCCTGGTTAATGAGTCTTTTTCAATTGTGCACTGAAGATCATCTATGCGTTTGGTGATGGTTTGCGTGACATGATACTTTACCTCCTCATTATTACTCCCCTGGAAAGATTTTAAGGCATTTCTTTGATCGGTATCAATAACGTCGTGCCAACGTTGCCGGTTAAATGGTGGTTTGCAGTTACCCGTAGTAAGTGAAGTTTGAGTATAAGAGGTTTGGGAAAAAGAATTGAGACCAACCAATAATAGCAGGCTCTTCAAAAGTAATCGTAAGGATAGACGCATTCGCCACATATCGCAAATTTAATACCCGAAGGGTAAACCATCCGTTAAAGGCTGGAAGGTACTATTATAGACAGAAATCAAATGAACGGCGTTGCAAACACCCTTGTAAGATTAATTTTTTATTAAGTCTGTGTTATGCAAATGTGCCCTATCCTGCATAACTGTGTTTTAGCTTAGGTTTGCTTCCAAAGCAATGGCCGATGAATACACATGGAAAGGTGTTGATTGCAGATGATGAGCCGGATATTCTGGAAATTTTAAAATATAATCTTGAAAAGGAGGGCTACCAGGTAAGCACGGCCAAGGATGGAAATGAAGCATTAGATAAGGCAAAACAATATCAACCAGACCTGATAGTCCTCGATATGATGATGCCAAAGAAAAACGGTATCGAGGTTTTGGAATTACTAAGAGTTCAACCTTTGTTTAAAGATACCCTCATTTTGTTCCTGACAGCTTTAAGTGACGAAAGCACCCAATTAAAAGGTTTTAGCACGGGCGCCGACGATTATATGAGTAAGCCGGTCAGTACCAGTGTATTTGTAAGCAAGGTAAATGCGCTTTTCAGGAGAATAAAAAAGCAGGAAAACAAAAAGCTGGTCATCGATGACCTTATCATCGATCCGGAACGTTTTATCGTGGAATACAAGGGGCAGGAAATTATTCTAGCAAAAAAGGAATTTGAACTGCTATATCTTTTGGCTAAAAAGCCCGGACGTGTATTCTTAAGAAATGAGATTTTAAGTGAGGTGTGGGGAAATGATGTTATTGTTGGTGACAGAACGATTGACGTTCATATTCGAAAAATAAGGCAGAAGTTAGGACTGGATTGTATTACAACTGTTAAAGGTGTCGGCTACAAGTTTGAATTATAATTTGTATTGTTGCGATGCATGGCTAAGAAAAACTTTTCTCCAAAAAAACTTTCAGCTTTCACGGCACTGGCTCTTTCTATTCCAATTAGTTTAGGATTTTTTATTTTACACCAAAACTGGATCACTGGTTTGGTTTCTTTTGTTCTAATTTTTTTCGGCAGTTATTTTCTGATCCTTTCTATCATTCAAAATTTTATTTATCGAAAAATCAAACTCATTTATAAATTCATCAATCAAACCAAGGCAAGCAAAAAGGAAGAGATGTATTATAAATACATACTTCCCAAAAAAAGCATGGACGAGGTACGAGAAGATGTAGAAGACTGGGCAGACCAGCGAAGCAAGGAAATTGAATCACTGAAAAAAAATGAAACTTTTCGAAAGGAGTTTCTGCAAAATCTTTCGCATGAATTTAAAACGCCGGTATTTGCTATACAAGGCTATGTAGATACTTTACTTCAGGGTGCAATGGATAACCCTGACACGAATAAACGTTTTCTACAAAAAACTGCAAAGAATACAGAACGGCTCGTTACACTTCTAAAGGACCTGGATGAAATTTCAAAGCTTGAACGAGGTGAACTAAAACTGCACAAACAATATTTTGTTATCCAGGATGTGGTGAAAGAGGTTTTTGAAAGTCTTTTCTGGAAAGCGGAACAACAAAATATTTCCTTTTCTTTTAAAAAAGGCTGTGAACATCCTTTGACAGTTTTTGCCGATAAAGAAAAAATACGTCAGGTATTCAACAATCTTATTGACAATTCCATTAAATATGGAAGATTTGGCGGAACGGTGGTTGCAAGTGTATACAATACCGATGACAAAAATATCCTGATGGAAATTAGCGACGATGGTATGGGTATCAACGAAAAATATTTGAACAGGGTATTTGAACGTTTCTTCCGGACCACCGAAGGAAGAGGAAGAGATGCCACCGGAAGCGGCCTTGGTTTATCCATCTGCAAACATATAGTGGAAGCTCACGGACACAATATTCATGTACGCAGCAAGGAAAATATAGGAACCACTATTGGATTCACTTTAAGCGCAAAAAAAGAATAATAAAAGAACCTCCTGGAAAGGAGGCTCTTAATCTAAAATCTAATCAACTTTGAGAAAACAACAGTTTAATTGTCAAAACCTGGTATAAGTTATGTCGGCAACAGCGCTGTCTTTTTTGGTTTCCAATTGAACAGATGCCTTGTATGTCTCCAGTTCATTTAAATATTTGAGGGTTTCAGCTTTGGTAAGTGTTACAATACTGCCTTTCCCTTCAAAATAGTAATGTGTTCCAATAAATCTTTTTACATGAAAGCGGCTTTCCAGAGGCAGGTAATATTGTAAAGCCCAGAAGTTTTTTGAACCGGATCTTTTAATGGCCTTGTATACAGGTGCGGGTCCACAATTATACGCCGCAACCACTAAAAGCCAGTCTCCAAATTGGGCATACAAATCTTTCAAATACCTGGCAGCAGCTACTGTACTTTTATAAGCATACGTTCTTTCATCATACTTGTATTTCACAGTGAGTCCAAGGTCTCTTGCTGTTTGTGGCATAAACTGCCACATACCTTTTGCACCAACTTTTGATACAGCATTTGTTTTTAAATCAGATTCTACAACTGCGAGGTATCGCAGCTCGACAGGCAGGCCATATTTGGTGAAAACACCGTCTATCATTTTGAAATAAGTGGCACTTCTTGATTTTGTTTTTCGTAAGGCTTCTTCTTCCCTTACCAGATAGCTTTTTACAAATGGGGAAGCATTCTTGTTTAATGAAATTTTCGGTGAATTTGCAAACCTGGTTTCAGCAGTAAAAGCTGAACCGGTTGAATCTGAAATCAGGGCTTGAGCTTTTTGCCATTCAATATAAATTGGCTTGTCTTGAAATGAGCTCCCTGGTTCAACTCTCATTGCCGTTACAACAGGAAACAGCAACAATAAAATCGGACAAACTAAACAGGTTCTTACTAAGTTTCTTTTCAACATTGTTCTCGTTTTAGATGAAACAATGCCGACCCTTAGATTTGGATTATGTTAATTGATCAAGGGATAGAGGTGAGATCATTCATAGGAAGTGGAAAACTGTTCACACTACAGGCTTTCCGGGGGACGGACGTTTGGGCTTTTCATTGTCCGGAAATTATGTTCGGTGTTTTCATTAGTATGAACTGGGGTCAAATCTATACTGCTTTATTTCTAATTCATAGCTTCCGTTCCCATGAAAATTTACGGTTCATACATAAAAGCATCGGCTTCAGGTAAGTATGTCATTAATAAACCTCTCTGTTAATGTGGCAGACATTTAAGTAAGATATCATACGAAGTAAAAAAAGAACAATGACCTTAATAACTAACGTCATTCTACGGTGCCAACTACCACTGTCATTCCACTATAAGAGATGTTTCCTTTGTATCCCTCATCAAACTATATACTATTAACGAAATAAAAATGCAAAAGCTGACATACCAATAAAAATAGTTTTCATGGCCTGCTCTCTTAAACCACAAAGCAATATATTCTGCTGTTCCACCAAATATGGCGGTTGTTAATGCATAAGGTAAGCCCACACCTAAGGCTCTTACATTACCAGGAAACAATTCTGCTTTTACTATGGCATTGATGGAAGTATATCCACTAACGATAAGTAAACCAATCATTACTAAAACAAAAGCCATTATTTCAGAGTGAATATTGCTTAAAGTTGTAAGTAGCGGGACAGTCGATAAAGTTCCCAAAACTCCAAAAGAAATTAACAAAGGTTTCCTTCCAATGCGATCTGATAACGATCCAAAAAATGGCTGCAAACCTGCAAAAACCAGCAATGAACAAAATGAAATTATTGTGGCTTTATTACTGGTTAGATGTACGGTGTTGATCAAAAATTTTTGCATGTAAACCGAATAGGTGTAAAAAGCAACGGTTCCCCCAAGTGTCAATCCTATGACCTTTAAGATTGATTTTGGATGGCGCAGTAGTTCTTTAATGGTTCCATTGCCTTTCTGATTTTTGAAGTGTTCAAATTCCCTGGTCTCTGCCAGGGCTTTGCGGATGTAAAAAGCAATTACAGACAAAATGGCCCCGATAATGAAAGGTATTCTCCAGCCCCATTTTTTCAATTCTTCTTCATTAAGAAACAATTTTAGAAGTAGCAGCTGCAGACCAACAGCAATTAATTGACCTCCAATTAATGTCACATATTGAAAGCTGGAATAAAATCCTCTTTTTTCTTTTGTTGCCATTTCGCTCAGGTAAGTCGCTGATATCCCATATTCGCCTCCAACACTTAGTCCTTGTATTAACCTGGCAAAGAATAATAAAACCGGAGCAAACAACCCAATAGCTTCATAAGTTGGCAAACAGGCGATCATTAATGAACCAAAAGACATTAACAAAACAGAAAAGGTCATTGCTTTTTTGCGGCCATGTTTATCCGCAAGCCTTCCAAAAAGCCATCCTCCCACAGGTCTCATGAAAAAACCGACAGCAAATATTCCTGCACTATTCAAAAGTTGGGCAGTCGGGTCTGCTTTCGGAAAAAATGAAGATGCGAAATAAATTGAAAAGAAAGAGTAAGCATACCAGTCATACCATTCTACCAGGTTGCCAATTGATCCGCCTACAATGGAACGTATCCGTTGCCTTTGAGTTCTCCTTTGATTCATGCTTTCATTGTCAAAGTAATTTTAAAAAGCCCTCAAAACCTATCAGTCGCTATGTACTTCTCATATGCCGGTTTAAATTCTGTAGCTTCAAAAAATATTTTTCAAATACCATAAAGAGAACCCGAAGGGAAGGAACATAAAAGAAATTAGCACGCGGTTAATGAGTAGCTGCAAAGGACGCAACATAAAGAATTAGTTCCAGTCCCAAACAACTACATTCCATTCATCCATTGCATCACTGTAAGTGTAAATAGTTTTAAATCCAGTTTTCTCATGAGCTTTCAATGAGCGTGCATTACTTGTCGATATTTCCGTTAGAATGAAATCAAATTTGTCACTGTAAAGTTCTTTATGTTTTTGATAAAGCATATTAACCAGGCCATGCCCCCGGTATTCCTTCGCCACACAAATTTGTCCCATGCAATAAAATTTGTAAGTAGAAAGCGGTTTTTTTTTAAAGTGAACCGTTTCGAGGTTGCGAAACATTGTCTCAAGATCAGCATGAAATGATTCGGAGCTTTTGAGCGTGGTTAAGGCGTAGGCCACGACTTTCACTCCATCTTTTATGATTACACTCGGAGCTAATTGGTGCATTTTTTTCAACAATTCAAGTGAATAGAGCCAGCTAACAAATCCCTCTTTTTCTATTGCTTCCCTGTCAAGATTTTGTTTTAGGTTTTCGTGGTTCAATTGGTGTATCTGCAGCAGTTCATCTTCTGTTATTACAATGTTTGCTTTCAACATATGATCAGTAAATCTTTATCTAAACCACCTTTCCCTATCAAAAATAAAAAGCGACTTAATTAAAGCCGCTTTTTATATACAATTTATCCTTGTATTGCGTGATTCCTATTCGAAATTATTAAACATCATCAGCTACACCCCTGCCTCTGCCTGCAATCAAACTCAGTACGAACAACACAAGGAAAATGAAGAATAATATCTTAGCTATACCAGCTGCACCAGCTGCAACTCCGCCAAATCCGAAAATGGCTGCTATAATGGCTATTACCAAAAAAATAATTGTCCAACGTAACATAAGTTTAAATTTTAGTTAGTTAATACTCCTATTAAGACATAAAGCATGCCAGCAGCAAATTTTACCACATCAATATGATTAATAAAGCACAGCCCACCTGGTTTTGTGGAAATTATTGTGCAGGCTGTTTCTAAGACTACTCTTTTAATGGATAACGGAGGAAATAGTTTTTTTACAGAAGTATGGACTCCTATAATTACTGATTCACAAACAGCAGGAGGTATGCCGGAAAGCATAAAGAAGCACATTACAAGCACAGTGCTCAATTCAGGCGCACTACATTTTAGAG
>Ga0193740_1000387_pt1 | contig 12244 bp, 13 predicted proteins | sample L2s1metaG_FD_145072 | JGI IMG/M metagenome (GOLD analysis project Ga0193740, IMG submission 145072) | Soil microbial communities from a riparian zone of the East river system, Colorado, United States - L2s1 | ecosystem: Environmental > Terrestrial > Soil > Riparian zone | place: USA: East River... | reverse complement strand
GTCGGGACGACTGGATTCGAACCAGCGACCACCAGCACCCCATGCTGGTACGCTACCGGGCTGCGCTACGTCCCGAATGCATTACACTAATGCGGGTTGCAAATCTATGATTTATTTGGCTTGAGAAAAAGTTGAAGTTATTTGCAGTAAAGAAAGAATATCTTTCATTAATTCAATTTATATTTTGAAAAGTAGAGTTGCACCTTGAATTTTGCCAAAGTCAAGCCAAACATGAATACATTAGAAATAAAAGGATCTTTTCAATTAGAGAATGGTGAAGTTTTACCTGGATTAACCATTGCTTATAATAGCTATGGTAAATTAAATGAAGCAAAAGATAATGTGGTATGGGTTTGCCATGCACTAACTGCAAATAGTGATGTAGTTGATTGGTGGCGGGGTGTTGTAGGTCAGAACTGCGTTATTAACCCGAAAGATCATTTTATTATCTGCGTAAATATTATCGGCAGTTGTTACGGCAGTAGCGGGCCATTAACAATAAATCCTGAAAACGATCAACTTTATTATTCCTCTTTTCCTGTTGTGACAATAAGGGATATGATCAACTCATTTATTCTTGTCCGTAAAAAGCTCGGCATTGAAAAAATAAAATTGCTGATGGGTGGAAGTATGGGTGGTTACCAGGTTTTAGAATGGTGTCTGATGGAACCTGCTGTTATCCAAAATAACTTTGTCATTACTACATCTGCAGCGGAAAGTGCATGGGGTATTGCGATACATACAGCGCAACGATTAGCAATTGAAGCTGATCAAACATGGAAAGACAGGTCAGCTGATGCTGGCAAGAATGGTATAAAAGCAGCAAGAGGCATTGGAATGATTACTTATCGGAACTATAAAATCTTTCATCAAAAACAAACCGATCCGGATTATTCAAAAACTGATAATTACAAAGCTTCCTCATATATTCTTCACCAGGGAAATAAATTATCTGATCGTTTCAATGCGCAAAGTTATTGGCTGCTTACGAAATCAATGGACAGTCATAATATAGCTCGTGGAAGATTTGATACACTCGAAAAGGCATTGAAAGCAATTCAACAACCAATGTTAGTGATTGGCATCGATAGTGATATACTTTGTCCTGTTCCCGAACAAGCATTTCTTGCAGAACATATTCCAAATTCCACCCTGCATGTTATTTCTTCTGATTATGGTCATGATGGATTTTTGGTTGAGGCAGAAACTATCTCAAGACATTTATTTGAATGGATGGAGAAGCATAGCATTTAAATATTATCCAGTGCCTGGGTAATATCTTTCAAAATATCTTCTCTGTGTTCAAGTCCGACAGAAATTCTTATCAATCCCGGTGTAATAGCAACAGCCTGTCTTTCTTCTTCGGTAAGCTTTGCATGTGTAGTACTTGCCGGATGAGAGGCAATGCTTCGTGTATCACCAAGATTTGCCGTCATTGATAACATCTTTAAACTATCAAGAAATTTCTTTCCCTCTTCAAGACCTCCTTTTAATTCAAAACAGAAAAGACCACCACCATTCAACATTTGCTTTTTTGCAATTTCAAATTGAGGATGAGAAGAAAGAAAAGGATATTTGACCGAACTGATCTTTTTATGATGTTTTAATTGCTCAACGATCCATATTGCATTAGAAGCGTGTCGCTCCATTCTTACATCCAATGTTTCCAAACTTTTACTTAGTATCCAGGCGTTAAAAGGAGATAGGGCAGGGCCCGTATTACGACAAAATAGATATATCTCTTTTATCAACTCTTTTTTACCAACTATCACACCACCTAAAACCCTTCCTTGTCCATCGAGCCATTTTGTAGCGCTGTGTACTACAAGATCAGATCCGAGGGAAATAGGTAATTGTCCAAAAGGAGTTGCGAAACAATTGTCAACATTCAAAATAACATTATGCTTATGTGCTAAGTCGGCCAGGGCTTTAATATCAAGGATCTCTAATCCAGGATTAGTTGGGCTTTCCACATAGATCATTCTCGTGTTCGGCTTGATATTCTTTTTCCATTCATCAATGTTTGCAGATGCATCAACATAACTGTATTCAATACCATATTTTGAAAGATATTTCGTGACGATATTATGTGTGCTTCCAAATAAAGCACGGCAGGAAAGCAAATGATCGCCGCTTTTTAATAAAGCCATAAAAGAACCAAATACTGCACTCATGCCTGATGCAGTTGCATAACCAGCTTCGGCGCCTTCTAACGCAACCATTTTATCAGTAAACTCCTGCACATTTGGATTACTGAAACGACTATAAATATTGTCATCGCTTTCATCGGCAAATGCGGCACGCATTTCTTCTGCTGTATCAAAACAAAAACTGCTTGTAAGAAAAAGCGGAACGGAATGTTCCATTTCATCTGTTTTGTTCCTCTGTGTTCTGATCGCTTTTGTATTCGGATGCATATTTTCTTCGATTGCTTTAAAATTTCAAAGTTAAGTAACGAAGCTTAAGCCTGATTCTTTATTTTTATATAATGACACCCGAACGTCGTGAGAAATTACAAACAGTTTTAAGTAAGCGGCAAGACGATATAACGATCGTTTTGGAAAACGTTTTTGATCCACACAATATATCTGCTGTAATGAGAACCTGTGATGCGGTCGGAGTGCAGAAATTATATGTACTGAATACAAAAATACCCCGGCATAAAAAATGGGGATTCAAAAGTTCTTCCAGCGCCGCAAAATGGCTAACCGTTTATCAATTTGAAAATGCGGAAGAATGTTTTTCTGAACTAAGAAAGAAATATTCGAAAATTTTAACTACTCATTTAAGCAGCGATGCCGTAAACTTGTATGAAATAGATCTTACCCAACCGGTGGCTCTTGTTTTTGGCAATGAACATAGCGGTGTTTCTGAGGAGATAAGAAATTTGGCTGACGGAAATTTTATCATTCCACAGGCAGGAATAATAAGATCGCTGAATATAAGCGTAGCTTGTGCCGTAACTTTATATGAAGCTTACCGGCAAAAAACACTGGCCGGACACTATGATAAAGCAAAACTAAACCGAGAAGTTTTGAAAGACCTGATGGAGAAATGGGGATATGAAGAAGAAAGTAATCAATAGCAAATGACAATAAGCAATTATAAAATGATCAATAAACCATCATGGAATTTACTTTTTGTTTTTGTTTTATTCTTTTCCTGTAAGCAAGCAAGTACTCAATCAATTCCCAAGTGGAAGATAACTGACCTGGAAGAATATATTGCAAAGAGCGATACTCCTGTGATCATAAATTTTTGGGCAACTTATTGCGGACCCTGTTTAAAAGAGATCCCATATTTCCAGGAAGTGGTTAAGCAATATGAAAAGGGAGGGGTGAAACTTTTATTGGTTAGTCTTGATTTCAAAGAATCATTTGATAAGATCAGCGGTTTCGCTGATAAAAGAAAATTCACTTCGCCTATTGTGTGGCTTGATGAAACAAATGCGGATTATTTCTGTCCAAAAGTGGATAGTAAATGGTCGGGAGTAATGCCCGCAACATTATTTATCAATAATAAAAAAGGGCATCGCAGCTTTTTCGAAGAAGAAATGCCAAAAGATAAATTTGAAACCGAAGTAAAAAAGATCCTGAACGATCAATAGCTTTCAGACACTTCCTCGGTTTCATTTTCGCCCTGCATCTTATTAAGTTTGTATAAAAACATGCTCCACGCTGCAATAGCCACAAGTGCTAATACAATTCCAATAAAACTACCATAATAAAAACTGCGGGCAAGCAGGTAACCTGCAATTCCAAAAACAGAAAGAATAAGTGTTTTGTTGATAATTGTCCTGGAGTTCATAAGCGGGGGTTTTATCCCGACTGTGTCGGGAGGTTAACGAATTGGTGTGTAAGGGAACGGATTTTCTGCTTAGATTCAGTTTCCAAATTAATCCACACAAAAAAATTAAAAAAAATCCCCCGACCTGGTCGGGGGACACAAAATTTAGTTCTATAAAAGCCTATGCTTTTCTTTTGATCTGGCAGCCCATGGAGCGGGATTCCTTTACTGACACATCTTTTCCGGCTGTTATTTCATCCATAGCCTCTTTAAGGTGTTTGCGGTTCACACTTCCGGCATCGCCGGGATTATCATCTATAGCGCCATGATAAACATGTTTGCCATCAGAATTAAATAAAAAGCACTCAGGAGTGCGGTTGGCACCGAACTCATCAGCGAGCACATTGTTGGCATCAACAGCATAATACCATTTGTATCCCTGGGCAGCTGCATACTCCTTCATTTCAGAATAAGAATCTGCATCATCCCGTTGACCTTCATTGGAGTTAAGAAGAACAACTCCAATTTCTTTTGAAAGAGCATATTTGGCAATCTCGTTAGTTCTAGACTGATTCTTGATAACCCACGGACAAGTATTACAGCTAAACATCACGAGTAATCCATTTTTCTTCTTTGCATCTTTTAGGGAGATCTCTTTACCAGAAATATCCTTCAGCTTCAGATCAGCTTTTGGAATGCTGGCGCCGATAGGTAATACTTCATTGAAAGTGGTGAATGCAAATGATAAAGTGGCTACTGCCGTAAAAGCAAAAAGTATTTTTTTCATATTAAAAAGCTTAAGGTTATAAAGTTCGAACTTTTTTTGAAATTTTATTAGCCGCCCGACACAGAATTTTTCCTTTGGTCAGCCAGTTTTCGCAACGAAGATATACTAACGTTTAATTCGAACCCTATCAATAGTACCAGGGAATTAAAGAAGATCAATAACATAAGAATCAGAATGGTACCAATAGAGCCATAGAGCTTGTTATAATTGCCAAAATTGGCGACATAATACGAAAAGCCCAGTGTAAAAGCGATCATCATAAATGTAGCAAGAATAGAGCCGGGATTAATGAGCTTCCACTTCTTTTGCACGGCAGGAGCATGCCGGTAAATAAATGAAATAGTGAGAAAAAATAAAAGTATGATCACTATCCACCGTACATTAAAAATAATAGTTCTGATGGTAGGGTCTTCGATACCCAGCCAGGTAAGAACTGTTCCTCTTGATATTAAAGCGATAATAGAAAGCAGTATGATCAAAAATACAATCAGAGTAAGCTTTATAGCTACCCAGCGATCATGCACCACATGACGTCGGGAAAACCCGATATAATTCAATTTATTGAATGAATCCATTATTCCGATCATTGCGTTTGAAGAAAAGTATAATGCCAATAAAAAACCAAAAGAAAGAAGTCCCCCTTGTTCATTTGATATAAAATCGTCTATAAAATCAATGATCGGCTGATGGTTTTGTTTGCCGGGAATGATATCACGTATAAGGTCATACAACTGAGGCATGAACTCTTTTATGGGCAAATAAGGTACAAGAGTAAAAATAAAAATACAGGCAGGTGGTATTGCTACCAATAAATTAAATGCAATTGACGCTGCTCTTTCATTAAGGCTTGTCTTTTGTATTTGAATAAAAAAGAACCTGACAACATCAAAAAGAGGAATGCCGCTGAAGCCCGGGAGGACAATATTCTTACTTTTTCGGATAACAAATTTTACCGGAAACGATGTGATGAATTTCCGCTTTATTTGGGTAAGCAGATGCATTTGCTTTTAGTGGTTTGCTTTTCTGATCGAATCCTGCTTGTCCTGCGCCTCTGCGAATTTCTTTGCAAATTTTAAATGATCGGCATAGTTAGATGTGTAAATATGCGTACCTGAAAAATCACTGTTCGCAACGAAATAAAGATAATCTGTTTGGGGTGCATTCAGAACGATATCAATTGTTTCGGGTTGAGGAGTACATATTGGGCCGGGGGGCAAACCGCTATTTTCATATGTATTGTAGGGCGATTGTACCTGGAGATGCTTATAATAAAGTCTTGTAAGTGCAAAATCTCTTAATGCATATTTTACAGTAGGGCAGGACTGCATTTCCATATTTTTATGCAGCCTGTTCAAGTATACGCTTGATATTTTTTCTTTTTCGCTTTTAAGATTGACTTCTTCATCAACGATAGAGGCAAGTGTTGAAACCTGCATAGGAGTAAGCTGTATAGTACTGGCTTTCTTTTTTCTCTCATCATTCCAGAATTTCTTCCAATGATCAAATAATTTTTGATACACTTTTTCTGGATCGCTGTTCCAAAAGAAAGAGTAAGTATCTGGCATTACTACAGCCATCACTGTATTACTGTCAACCCCGAATTTTTTTAATGAATCATTGTTGGTGAGAAATTGGATTGCCGCTAATGAATCGAATTCAAACTGCTGACCAAGTTTGCGGGCAAAGTCTTCTTTCAATCTGAGCTTGGTGATGACAAGCTTTACAGGTGTTTGTTTTCCGTTTTTAAGAACACGGATCAACTCAAACAAACTCATACTTTTTTTGATCTCATACTTTCCTGCTTTTACAGTATTAAATTTCATGGCGCCGGCTACCCAATCAAACCAACGGGTTGACGATATGATCTTTTTGGAAATAAGATCTTCCTTTACGCCGTTAAATGTTTCACCCGTTTTTATATAAAAGAATTTTGCTTCGGGGGTAGAAACAGAAGGGCCAAAAACTTTCCAGGCTGCAAAGAGAACAAGGATGAGTGTAAGTATCAAAATGAATCGAATGGTCTTTTTCATAGTGTTCTAATTAGCTGAACAGAATTATTGGACTTGAACGGAGCGTCGCAACAAAAGCTCCTAATAGCACAAAAGCCGACTAACAAAATAAATAAAAAACCCTGTCTTAAAGACGGGGTTCGTGAATATCTTTTTTTAAAATTAGTTGGTGGTTTTTTGAGCTGTGGTGGTTGGATTCGTTTGTGGCTGCAGATTCGGATTCGTGCTCAAACCACTAGGATTAGCGGGTGGCGCCGTTTGAACAGGTGTGGTGCTGATCTTATTCGAAGGACCATTACTGCTTGAAGAGCCGCCGGAAATAAACAAAGTGGAAACCAGACATAAAACGCCAATAACTCCGGCAAAGATCCATGTTCCTTTTTCAAGTACATCAGTTGTTTGTTTTACTCCCATGAACTGGTTGCTGAAACCGGCAATATTACCGGCCAGACCACCGCCTTTGGGGTTTTGAACGAGTACAATTAAACCAAGAATCACACTGGCAAGTATCACAAGAATTACAAAAAGTGTTGTCATATCAGGTTCTCTTTAGATTTTCAATAAGGAGTGCAAAATAACTGCTTTTGGAGGGATTGAGCAAACTTAGTTTCTCATAAATCTTCACCGCTTTTTCTGGCTGACCCTGCTTGATCCAGACCTCTGCCATAGCTTCGGTATCCACATTTTCTTCGGCAAGAGAATGGGTCGCCAATTGAACGACTTTTTCTTCAGCACCAGTATCGTTCATCGATGCAATTTGTTGTGGAGGCATTTGCCTGATCGTTTTAAGCCATTCGGTAAAACTTTTTAATTGCTGACCGAGACGATCCTTGGGCTTTTCCTCAACAATAGTTTTTATACCCTGTGATGCAAAATAATCGACGGTATAATATGGTTCAAAAACAAGTGGCTCATCTTTGGATTCTGCTTTTTCAATAACCGGAAGTGTTGGAGGGGGAGACTGTGTCGATTTTTCTTCTGGCTTAGAAGCGTTAACAAATTCATGTCGTGACCTTTCTAAAACTAATTCATCATTATTTGGCTCCTCATCAACTTCAGTTGCAATGACCTTTTCTTCTATGTCTATTTTTTCCGCTGGTTTACTATTTAAAAGATGATCTAACCAAAGTGGATGGTTTACATAAAGCGAGGTTGATATTAATTGTTTTTCAAAATCGGAATGATGGGCTTGTTTTTGCCTGGCAGCTAATAAAAGTTGAGCCGAAGAAAAATATGGATACTGCCTGGCAAGCTGCCCGATCTCTTCAATACTACATTCTTCTAAACTATTTTTCCTGAATAAAGAGAAAGCCAGTTTGTTTATCAATTCATGCATAGCCAAGATATAGAATTACCAATTGGAAAAAAGTTGGTTGAAGATCTCATCTGTAAGGTTACGGATAATTTCATCATTCAACTGTAGTTCAGCCTGTGGCAAAGTTAATGAGGCTGAAAAGTCAAAACTGCGGCTTGCGGAAATATTTCTTGGCTCTGCGCCTGTTTTTCTATCAAGCAACGTAAGGCTAACGGCAACAGTAAGACGGTTTGTGGAAACCTTTTGATCAGATATCCCGGACGTTGTAACATCATATTGTGAAATATAGCCAGAGACATCATAATCTGCATCATCACTATTTACTTGAGTAAGTCTTGTTTGGCTTACTATCTTCTGGCGTAGCTTATCTGTTAATTGAGGACTTAATTGTGGATTATTGTACCTGGCTTTGTTATCTATATATCGTACTCTTATAGTTTTAATTTCTGCCGGAATTGAAGCCTCATTGAATTTATAAACTTTACAGCCAGAAAGTAATGACATAACAAAAAGAACAAGAAGAAAAATTCTTGTAATGCCAAGACTATTCAAGCTTGTCCCGTGTATTTTCTGTCTTACTAACATTTTATTCTTCTATGTTATATTCTTTTAATTTTCTGTAAAGGGTTCTTTCACTTATTCCCAGATCCAATGCTGCATCTTTTCTTTTACCTCGATGTTTTTTCAATGCCTTAATGATCAGTTCTTTTTCCTTGTCCATTATATTCAGGCTTTCTTCTACTTCAGTATGCTCGTGGATATCTCCATTCATAATTACAGGTTGCGATGGCTGCACAGTTGGCTGTACATATACCGGTTGCATCACTTCATGTCCTTTTAATTCTTTAAGTTCATTAATAATGGCTGGGTTTTGTATGGCATTTGGATTTTGCAATACTTCAAAAAACATTTTCTTAAGTTCTGTTACGTCTTTCTTCATATCAAAGAAAAGCTTGTAAAGAATTTCTCTTTCATTTGCAAAACTTTCAGTACTGCCTCCGTTAGCATGCGCCAGAACCGGTAAACGATTTGCTGAATAGGGTTGTAAAAACTTACCCAATTCTTTTGAACTTATTTGTTTATCCTGAGAAAGAACTGAAACCTGGTCTGCAATATTCTTCAATTCCCTCACATTGCCCGGCCAAGGATAGTTAATTAACAGGCTTTTTGCTTCCTCATCTAATTGTACCGGAGCCGTCTTATATTTCTCGGCAAAATCAACAGCAAACTTTCTAAATAATAGTGTAATATCTTCTTTCCGATCATGCAATGCTGGTACACGAATTGGAACAGTACTTAGACGATAATAAAGATCTTCCCTGAATTTTCCACTATGCACTTGCTCCAATAGGTCTTTATTGGTAGCTGCGATCACTCTCACGTCTGTCTTATGCACTTTAGATGAACCCACACGAATGTATTCACCCGTTTCCAAAACTCTTAATAAACGAGCCTGGGTTCCTAATGGCAATTCACCGATCTCATCTAAAAAAATTGTCCCACCATTCACCGTTTCGAAATATCCTTTTCGAAAATCAACAGCACCTGTGAATGAACCTTTTTCATGACCGAATAATTCCGAATCGATCGTGCCTTCCGGTATTGCACCACAGTTAACAGCAATGAATGGATTATGTTTTCTTGCACTAAGTGCATGAATGATCTGCGAGAAAACTTCTTTACCCACGCCACTTTCTCCCATTATCAGTACGGAAAGATCAGTAAGAGCAACTTGTCCCGCTACCTGTAATGCATAATTAAGAGCCGGAGAATTACCAATGATTCCAAACCTGTTTTTTATACTTTGTATGTCCATACCTCTGTCCCCTAAGGGGACTTAGATTTTTATTTAAATAATTTGCCCTAATAAAGTCGCTTGTGTACAGTCAGTAACTTTTACTGATACATAGTCTCCCTTTTTTAGTTCATAGTTTTCTTTAGGAAACACGATTACTTTGTTTTGAGAGCTTCTTCCCATCCAGTCTTTATCACTTTTCTTACTTTTCCCTTCAATTAACACAGCAAATGTTTTTCCAATATCCTTTTTATTGCTTGCATGCGACAATTTGCCCTGAACATCCACAATTTCCTGCAACCTTTTTTTCTTGATATCTAAAGGAACATCGTCTATATACCTTCTTTCTGCAAGTGTGCCGGGTCTTTCACTGTAAAAGAACATATAGCTCATATCATAACGGCTATATTCCATAATGTCTAAAGTGTCTTTATGATCCAGGTCCTCTTCTGTACAAAAACCAGAAATGATATCCGAGGAAATACCGCAATCGGGCATTATTTCCCTGATGCGATCCACTTTTGCCTTATACCATTCTCTTGTATAAGTGCGGTTCATCAATTGCAAAATTCTTGTACTTCCACTTTGTACCGGCAGATGAATGTATTTGCAAATATTTTCATACTTCGCCATCGTATGGAGCACTTCATCTGTAATATCTTTTGGATGTGATGTAGAAAAACGAACCCGCAGTAGCGGTGAAATAAGAGCAACCTTTTCAAGCAGGTTGGCAAAAGTCACCAACTCATCTTTTGCTTCATCAACGAAATAATAACTATCTACATTTTGACCAAGTAAGGTCACTTCTTTAAATCCACTTTCAAAAAGATCTTTACACTCATTTATTATCGATACCGCATCACGACTTCTTTCTCTCCCTCTTGTAAATGGTACCACACAAAAGCTGCACATGTTATTACAACCACGCATTATACTTACAAATGCGGTTATACCATTGCTATCAAGTCGTACAGGTGAAATATCAGCATAAGTTTCATCACGGCTCAGTAACACATTCACGGCTTTCTGTCCGCCTTCTGCTTCCGAGATCAATCCTGGTAAACTGCGATACGCATCAGGTCCAACAACCAGGTCAACAAGTTTTTCTTCTTCTAACAATTTTGCCTTCAATCTTTCCGCCATACATCCAAGCACACCAATGAGCATACCGGGTCTTGCAGCTTTTACTTTTTTAAACTCGGTTAATCTTTTTCTTACTGTTTGTTCGGCTTTTTCGCGGATAGAGCAAGTGTTTAATAAAACAAGATCTGCATCTTCAAAATTGCGGGTAGCGCCAAAACCTTCTTTGTTTAAGATCGAGGCTACAATTTCGCTATCAGAAAAATTCATCTGGCAACCATAGCTTTCAATATAGAATAGTTTCTTATACTGGTTAGCGTCGCCATTGAATGGAGCAAACGCTTCGCCCTGTCTTATTTCGTCCTGCACTTTATCGGAAATGTAATCAAGCATTAAAATCTAAAATTGGACTGCAAATTTAGGCAAATAAGACCAGTTGGTGACAGGATGGCATGAACAAATATATTCGGACAACACCTTTGCTACAAAAAGCAGGTTTTCAAGCTCCCGTTCGTCTAAATTCGCGGTATGAGGAGATTTGGATTTCTGGCAATTTTTCTGTTTTCAGGCTTTGTAGTCCTTTCACAGGGCCATAAAAAGAACTCCAATGCCATCATTTCTGGCAACCTAATAGATTCAAGCTTAAAAGCAATACCTAACGCTTCAGTTCAATTGACGCAAATTGGCTCTAATAAAAAGATCACCCAGGCAACTGATAAAAACGGGGAGTTCACTTTCACTGACCTGTCATTTGGATATTACAGCCTGAACATTTCTTATCTGGGTTATGCATCTTTAAGAATTGATAGCATACACGTTCGAGCAGAAAGGGCTGATTTCAATCTTGCAGATATAATGCTTTCTACAAAATCAAAAGAACTTGAAACGATTGTTGTGTATGCGGAGAAGCCTTTGATACAATCAAAAGATGGAAATATTACATTCAATGCAAGTGAGTCAGCAATAGCAGGGGGTAGCAACGCAAGTGAATTACTTAATACTGTTCCCCTCATTTCAAAAGACCCTAATGGAAAAATTTTAGTGCGGGGAAAAGAACCCAAAATTTTAATTGATGATAAACCTGTAGAATTAAATCTTCAGCAATTACAGGACCTATTGGAATCATTGCCGGGAAGTTCAATAGAAAAAATAGAAGTGATGACAAACCCTTCACCACAATATGCAAATGAACAAGGAGGCGTAATAAATATTGTTACAAGAAAAGGTAAAGTTGGAATAGGGGGTAGGTTGGGTGTTACAGCCGGCACAAGGGGTGAGGGAACAATTAATGGAAGTTTTAATTATCGTAAAAATAAGTTTTCAATAAATGTAAGTGCGGGGACTGCTGTTAATCGCTTTGTTGGATTTGGAAGTTCTGAAAGAAAAAATATATACCCTGATTCAATTAATTATCTAAAAACTGAAAGTGATTTTCTGAACAAAAGCATAAGGCCCTATTTCATTTGCATATT
>Ga0193740_1000386_pt1 | contig 12251 bp, 8 predicted proteins | sample L2s1metaG_FD_145072 | JGI IMG/M metagenome (GOLD analysis project Ga0193740, IMG submission 145072) | Soil microbial communities from a riparian zone of the East river system, Colorado, United States - L2s1 | ecosystem: Environmental > Terrestrial > Soil > Riparian zone | place: USA: East River... | reverse complement strand
TGCCTATACCCGAAGGTGCATTGACGCCAAATGTATTCTTCCAGTTTAAGGATACACTTGAGGCTGGCGAGCCTCTTGATTTCAAAGTTGCATTTAAAAATATAAGCGATGCCAACTTTGACAGCCTTAAAGTAAAATTGATAGTGACTAACAGTAACAATGTGCCGAACACAATTTTGCCACCCAAATTCAAACCCCTGCTAAGTGGGGATACATTACATGTAAGAGATCCTATAACAACATCAGGTTTAAGTGGATTAAATACTTTCTATCTTGATGTTAACCCGGATAATGATCAGCCCGAACAGTTCCATTTTAACAACTTTATGTACCGGACTTTCTATGTTAGGTCAGATAAAGTGAATCCATTGCTTGATGTGACATTTGATGGTGTTCATATTCTTAACAGGGATGTCGTGTCGTCTAAACCTCATATTACGATCAAGCTTAAAGACGAGAGTAAATGGCTGTTATTAAATGACACTGCCGGCGCCCAAATACATGTACGTTATCCAAATGGTGTTAAACGGTCTTACTTCTTTAATACAAGTGATACATTGAAATTTACACCTGCCGGTAATGCACCAAATCCTGATAATACAGCTACGATCGACTTCATACCTTATTTCCCACTTGATGGAGATTATGAATTGACCGTAACAGGTAAGGATAGGAGCGGCAACACAGCAGGAAGTATTGAATACAAGGTCAGATTCCAGGTGATCAATAAACCGATGATCTCAAACATGCTGAATTATCCGAATCCGTTTACCACATCAACTGCATTTGTATTTACAATTACTGGTTCAGAAGTGCCACAGAACATCCGGATACAGATCATGACAATCACGGGTAAGATCGTAAGAGAAATAACCAAAGACGAATTAGGCCCATTGCATATTGGTAGAAATATTACCGAGTTCAAATGGGATGGAACGGATCAATATGGACAGAAGCTCGCCAATGGTATTTACCTCTATCGTGTGATAACGAACCTGAATGGAAGATCATTGGATAAATACAGAAGTACAGAAAAAGATAACGAGGATAATACTGATAAATACTTTAATAAGGGGTACGGTAAAATGTATTTGATGAGATAGATAACAAAATAGCAAATAATAAATTTCAAGCCTCTGATCAATCAGAGGCTTTTTGTTTCCTACTTCGTAAGAGATTGAGGTTTTCCTTCAATACTTTTGCCATTTATTAGAATATTTAGCAATACAATGGGCAAAATAGCAATCAATATAGCCACAGGCAGTTTACAACAACAGGAAATGATCGTAGGAATTGATCTTGGCACTACGAACAGTTTAGTGGCGATCATTCATCCTGAAAGCAGGAAGCCGGTTGTTCTTAAAGAACACGATGGCAATGCTTTGGTACCATCTATTGTACACTTTGATAGTACAGGATTGGTAACAGTTGGCGATGAAGCAAAAAATTATCTTATCACTGAACCACAGAATACGATTTTCTCTGTAAAGAGATTGATGGGTAAATCTTATAATGACATTAAAGAAAGATCTTCTTTTTTCTCTTATAAAGTGATTGATGATAACACCGAAAGCCTTCTGAAAATACAGGTAGGCAAAAAGTTTTATTCACCCGTTGAATTATCTTCCTATATTCTTGTTGAATTAAAGAAAAGGGCGGAGCATATTTTAAAAACTCCTGTCACAAAAGCCGTGATCACTGTTCCAGCTTATTTCAATGATGCGCAGCGACAAGCAACAAGAGATGCTGGTAAATTAGCTGGACTCGATGTACTAAGAATAGTAAATGAGCCAACAGCTGCAAGTCTTGCTTATGGATTAGGAATGAGAAATGATGAGACGAAAACTGTTGCTGTTTATGATCTTGGCGGTGGCACGTTTGATATTTCTGTTTTGCGCATCAGCAATGGAATTTTCGAAGTCTTATCGACAAACGGTGATACTTATTTGGGGGGCGATGATTTTGATCATGCAATTGTAAAACATTGGATAGATCTGAAAAGAATAAAAGAAGAAGAAATTAATACACATAAAAGTCTTGCACAGGAATTAAGATTAAAAGCGGAAGAAGCAAAGAAATATCTAAGCAACAATGAAAATTTTAAGGGCGTGGCCGGAGGAGAGACTCTTGAACTTAATAAAGTGGGGTTTGAGAAATTAATTCAATCGTTTATTGATAAAACAATTCAATGTTGCAAAAATGCATTGGTATCCAAAAAACTTACTTCAGGTGATATTGATGAGGTTGTGATGGTAGGTGGTTCGACAAGAGTACCTTTAGTTAAAGGATCAGTAGGTAAGTTTTTTGGAAGGGAAGTACATGATGAACTAAATCCCGATGAAGTAGTGGCGCTTGGTGCCGCAGTGCAGGCAGATATTCTTGCAGGGAACAATAAAGATTTTTTATTACTGGATATTACACCGCTATCATTGGGTATTGAAACAATGGGTGGATTGATGGATGTATTGATACCACGTAATACAAAAATTCCTTCCAAAGCCGGTCGGCAGTATACAACGCAAAAAGATGGACAAAACGGGATGAGGATCTCTGTTTTCCAGGGGGAAAGAGACCTTGTACAAGATAATCGCAAACTGGCAGAGTTTAATTTATCAGGAATTCCTGCCATGCCCGCTGGACTTGCCAAAGTGGAAGTTTCGTTTTTAATTAATGCTGATGGTATATTAAATGTGAAAGCAAAAGAATTAAGAAGCGGCATTGAACAAAGTATTGAAGTAAAACCTCAATATGGATTGACCGATGAGGAAGTTGAAAAAATGCTGATGGAATCTATTCAACATGCAAGTGAGGATATAAAAATAAGAGCGTTGGTCGAGGCTAAAACTGAAGCACAGCAACTGATCGATACCACAGCAAAATTTCTAAGTAAGAATGCCGAATTTCTTTTACCTGAAGAAATTGCGAAAACCACAAAATCAATTGATGAACTTAGATCGGTGCTCGATTCAGAAATTAAAGATCTTATTCATCAAAAGACAGAATCATTAAATGAGATATCAAGGCCATATGCAGAAAGAGTGATGGATATGGCGATCAGCAAAGCGATGAGTGGAAAAAGTATTAAAGATTCTATTTAGCTTTAAAGCCATCATTGATCTCTTTCCCCCTCGGTGAAAATCTTTCACAATCGAGATCAGTACATGGAACAGGGATAATACCAAGATCATTATTTGCAGCAGGGAAATTTATTTTAATTCCGTCGCATTCGAGAGTTTTATATTCTGTTTTCCCGATTCCCAAAGGGGTCAGCAATTGATCTTTATTAAAAAAGTTTACAAATCTATATCCTGAATATGCAAATATCGATCCTGTAACAAACAGCATAATAGCGATCAATACATTTTTCCCAATGAAAATTTCTTTTTCTTTAAAAACCAAATAGGAAACTACACCAATAAAACCAAGTATTGATCCAAAACCAAATCTTGGATCAGGAGCGTTTGCAAACCAGAAAACAATTCCCGTTAGCAAGGTTACTAAAACGAGTAGCGGTATAAAACCTGATAAAAGTATTTTCTTTATTGACAATAATGCACCAACCAAGGATAGTACGAGGAAGATCATAATGACCTTATCTGCAGTTGATCGGTTTTGCCACCAGGTTGGCAACCATTCTGCAGGACTCATTTTATTTACTGGATTAACTTCATCTCTTACTACTATTCCCGAGTTCTTTGCATAAGCAGTGATATAGTTTTTTTCATTTTCGGTAAGTGCCGGATCATATTTCCAATCTACATTGGCTACATCAATAGAGGTTGAAGGAAATACGATATAACCAGTCGTGATAATATTTCTTGCAATGAAAGGGGAGAGTGTTATTACAGATATAAACAGCATGGTAAAAAATAGCTTAATTTTTCTTTTGACTAATCCAAGAAAAGCTGGCACAACAGCTACTAAAAGTACCGGGACAACCGAAAGTTTGATCGTAACAGCTACAAGGCTTAAAAAAGCAACCAGTAACCATGTAGATGCGTTGAGATGCTTTAGATCTTTTTCAAGGAGAAGATAGACAATGATCAAAATAAAAAGGGTAGCAATAAAATCGGGATTTGCGGACGTGGCCGTTAATCTTACTTGTGTATAACTCCAGATGCTTATTATAAGCAAAGCCATCCAAAGTAATCCATAAAGCCTTTTACCTTCTTTAAGAAAATTATAATTGATCCGGTTCATGAGAAAAATAAAAAACCAAAATAGCACTGTTGAATTTAAAAGAGTGATCCCTTCTTTCCCTGTAAAACTAAAACCAAATAATGCAGAATCAACAAACCAAAGTCCCTGGTAGCCAAAACGAACTTGTAGATGAACCAAGCCCGGAACAGCTTTATATTTCTCGATCCATTGTATTGTTTGTGCATGATAGCCCAGTGTATCAGGATGAATGATCGTCCAACTGCTCATCACTAAGATCAATAGTAAACAAGCTGATAATAGGGTGACCGAAAAGAAATGCAGGTCTTGTAATTCTTTTTTTAGTGTAGCAAAAAATACAGGTGAGTCTTTCTTAAAAAACAAGACAAGGCAGGGAACGATAAATAAAAATTGTACCCACCATTCGCCTAGTGGAATGAATAATGAAAGAGTGCCTGCAATAACTGTAATTGCAGAAAGACCGGTAATACAAATGATGCTGAAATGCGGGAACTGTAATTCATTTTTTATTATTTTTTTTATGAATTGCAAAAAAAGAATGCCCCACAACCAGCTCAGGAATGAAATATAGATCCATGCCAGTAAAATTGTTAGCATTTGCTCACTATCATTTGCGTGAAAGGACATTATATTTCAAAATGCACCAAATGGCATGAAACCCATCTGTCCAGTTTATTTTTTTTCCATCTTCATAGGTTCTTCCATAATAAGCAATACCGACTTCATAAATTCTTATGCTTTTAATACGGCTTGTTTTGGCGGTAACTTCTGGTTCAAAACCGAACCTGTTCTCTTTAAGACGAATTTGTTTCAATATATCAGTCCTGAACATTTTATACCCGGTTTCCATATCTGTAAGATTTAAACCTGTGAAAAGGTTCGAAAGAAATGTCAGGAATTTATTACCGATGGTATGAAAGAAAAATAAAACCCTGTGCGGTTCGCTTCCCCTGAACCTTGAACCGTATACTACGTCAGCATGACCATTAATTATGGGATGTAACAATTTATTGTAATCATTGGGATCGTATTCGAAATCTGCGTCTTGTATGATGATGATGTCACCATTCACTTTTTGCAGAGCAGCCTTTATTGCTGCACCCTTGCCTGAATTTGCTTGTTGATGAATTGAGATCGCAGAAGGGTTTTTTTCGCAAAAATGATTTATTGCATTTGCTGAGTTATCAGTTGATCCATCATTTACAATTATTATCTGTTTTTCAAGACCATAATTAAGCTTTGTTTGCAAAACTTTTTCCAATATAGTTGAGATCAGTTTTTCTTCATTATAACAGGGGATGATGATACTCAGTTTTTTCACAGTTATTGAAATTATTGGTGAAGATAATCCAGCATCTTCATTTTTCTAAATGAAAACCATTACTAATATTTTTTCCTCTCAGCTTTAGCCTGGGGGCAATTTCATATAGACAAGGTAGTTCTGTTCCATAACAACGAATATTCCAGTTGTTGTTTATTAATTCTGGAATCCGAAATGTAATTCCATCGATCACGAATTCTTTTACTGGTGGTTGTGGAAGTTGTAAAGGTGAGATCCAGTTTCTGTATTCCGTTTGTTTCAATGGTTTTTAAACCAGGTAATAACTCAACCCTGCGATCATGAGAATTATTAAACCATTTAATAAAAACTTTATTGATCCGGGATCTTTTATAAAGGAAATTAAATGATATGACAACAGAAATGTTCCAAATAGCAAAATACCATAGACAAATCTTGGATCGGGAGCAACAATAAACCAACTAATAAGCCAGAGGGTCATTAGTCCCATAATGATTGATTTATTATAATTATTTTTTTGAAAAAACAATTTTATACCAGTGAATAATATTCCGGTAAAACCAGCTAACACTACTATTTTATCAAAGGGAAAGAGATGTTGGAACCAGGCAGGTACCCAGGCATCGCCTAGAGCTTTTGTTTGTTCGATATCAAAATAAGTTGTGGGGACACGATTATAGTACTTAATGAATTCAAGAAAGCTTTCGGTTATTTGAGGATCAGCTTTCCAATCAACATTAGCGAAATCGAAATAAGTTGCAGGATAAAATGGGTAACCGGCAATTATTATGCTTCGAATAATAAAGGGAATAATTAGTAAAAAGCAATAAGCGACTGGTAAAAGAAGTTGCCTGGATTGTTTTTGCTTTATAAATAATATAAAAGCAAATAAGCTTAAAAGTAATAATGGGAAATTAATAAGCCGAACAGTGAGCAAATAAGCGGGCCAAATGATCCATTCAATGCTTGGAGAAGTCTTTTCACTAAAAAATGCCTCTGTAAATAATATTAAGGCAATGGATGTAGTAATAAAATCATAATTGGTTGTAGCAGCATTTCCTCTTATCAATGGCCAAATCGCCAGGGATATAATGAAAACTGAAAGGATAGCAAAAGAGGCATGGACGTTATTCCCCTTTTTAAACTGATTGAATTTCTCAATGAGCCAATAACATACCCACACAGATATAACACTGTTTATTACAGTAAATCCACCAGTGGTTTTTGAAGAAAAACTAAATAGTGCCACACTACTAAACCATGAGGAATTAAAACCAAATCTTACATGAAGGTTTACGATTCCGGGGACCGAGCCATATTCCTGTAACCATTTTATTGATTGGATATGATAGCTTTCTGTGTCATCCATCATTGTTGGTCCGGCAGTGATGAGAAGTATTATAGTCCAAACAATAAAAAACAATATCATGGAAGCAGAAACGTTGATCTCAGGGATAAAGAATTTTGTGTTTTGTCGTTTGATAATGGATAGTAAAATAAGCAGGCCTAGTATCCCCAACCTGGTATAGATAGTAATTGGAGAAAACAAGACAATGATCTGGGTTAAAGATGTAAGAAGAATCAAACCGCTTACCAGGTAATATATGATCGGTCTTGGTTCTTTTTTTGCACGAAAGAATTTGTAAAAAAGAATTCCGCTCCAGAGACAGATCAACGTGATAATGATTTGGTAAAATAAAAGGCTTAACATTTTGGCATTTAAATTATACTTACTTCTTCAATAAATATGAACGGGGGATCATGAAAAAGACCTGATTCAAATTTGTTGTTAATTAAAAGGGTTCAAAAATATTTTTTGAATTTAAGAAAATGTTTTTCAAATAAATGGTAGCTAATAACACTTATAACAATCGCCATCACTGTGCATAAAATAGCAATTCCTATTTGTTGCCAGATACCAGGTTCTTTTATCAATGATCGTATAAGGTTGCTAAAATACGGTGTCATCATTATAGTTATTGGCCAATGAAAAATGTATATGCCATATGAATATTTTCCCAGAAATGTTAATACCGGATTTGTAAAGATGAGGTTAATGAACTTGTTTTCTTTCATAACTGCTTCATAGACTGCTAAAGCAAAAACAAATGAGAAAGTGGTAAACCCGGCAATTGCCCAAACGGGAAAGTCAGGACTTTGATTTTTCTTGTACAAATAGAAAAGATAATTTACAGCTGTAAGCGTTACTAAAAAAACTGTAAAGTATTTTCTTAATAAATGAATATTGATCTTATAAACGGCAGCAAGCATGGAGCCAATTAAAATACCATCAAGTCTAGTAAACAAGAATGCTCTTTCATAAGATGGAAAGTGCTCATTATTTTCCCAAATATAAAAGCGAGCTGCAATTACAATAACCAACATGAAAATACAGAGGATGAATATTCTTTTGGGTTTTTTAAGCAGTAGTATTATTAATGGCCATAACAAGTAATATTGCTCTTCCATAGCTAATGACCAATAATGATTCAACGTGAAGCCACTTTCATCACTTTTGATTATGAGGGGCCAGTTTTGTAAATATGTCCAGAACCAGACCTGGTGCTCTTTGTAGTATGACATTTCAAGGAGCGATGGATTGATCGCAGGGATAATGAATAAAAAAAGAATAAGCGAAAAATAATAAAGCGGAAAGATTCTTAAAACACGGCGGGCATAGAAGTTTCTAAAGTATTTCTCTGAAGAAAGTGAATTTAAAAGAATATTAGTAATAAGAAAGCCGGAAAGAACAAAGAAAAGGTCGACTCCAAGCCAGCCATAGTTAAAATATTCTATAAAGTTGAAATTGTGATAAAGAAGCACAAGAATGATAGCAATTCCCCTCAACCCATCAAGAGCAGGGTAGTGGTTTCGGTCGGCGGTTGGCAGTTTAACAGGTATTGAATCGGGGTTAGTAATAAATGGTTATTTACTCAAAGGTAATTTTCGGTTGATGTATTTTCCAAGCATATCAAATTCGATATTCACTTTTTGTCCCGGTTTCATAAGATTCATATTTGTATGCTCAAAAGTATAAGGAATTATAGCCACATCAAAAGTGGTCTCGGTTACATTAAAAATAGTAAGACTTATACCATTAATAGAGATCGATCCTTTTTCAATAATCAATGTGGCAAACTCAGGAAGAAACTGAAAACTGAACTCCCAACTGCCGTCTTTTTCTTTTTTATTGATGCAGATTGCTGATGCATCGACATGTCCCTGTACAAAATGACCATCGAGGCGGTCATTTATTTTTAAACATCTTTCAAGGTTGATCGCGGAGCCTTTCAGCCAATCATCCAGAGTTGTTTTACTTAATGTTTCAGCGATGGCAGTAACCCGATGCTGGTTACCTTTTATCTCCTCTATTGTAAGGCATACCCCATCATGGGCCACGCTCTGATCGGGCTTTAATTTTGACGAGACCGAGGACTTGATCCAGAAAGTCTTATTAGCCCCCTTTTCGATCACTTTCTTGATTATTCCCTGTGTTTCAACTATCCCGGTAAACATATTAGCAAATCTAAGGAGTCCAAATGGACAAATCCCATCCCGATAGTTATCGGGAACAAATTCCTTTTGTGAAAGCTTTTCCATTTCAATTTCTCCTCCTATCTTTGCTGCCCAATAAAAAAATACCAAAGGAGGTATATTAACCATGTTGATCATCGATTCAAAAGATTGCGAAAACATAGACAAGGCACTTAAAAAGTACAAAAAGAAGTTTGAGAAAAGTAAGATCCTTCTTCAGCTTCGTGAACGCCAGTCATACACCAAGCCGTCAGTAAGACGCCGTGGTGCTGTATTGAAAGCTGTTTACAAGCAGAAAATAGCCAGCGGAAAAATCGAAAGTTAAGTAAAACCTCGTTCAAGATATTATTGATAGCAGTGTGCCACAGCATGCTGCTATTTTTATGCTCATAAGGCTGCTGCAAAAATGAGTAACTTCAATTTGAAAAACGATCTCGTACAATGAATGGTCATCCAATTTCCGACAATTATGATGTATTTAAAATGAATGTGGCCATCGTTCATGTTATTAACCCCGGTAATAAGTCTGCCGCTAATAAAGATCTTAATGGCGGTTTTGGAACCAAAGATCATTATGGAAGCTCTTTTACTTCAAAGATCCTGATGAGGGTTAAAAAAAAAGGAGTGAGGCTTCCTATCATTGACCTTGCTTTTTTGCAGGCTATACTTAAAGAGAAAGGAAGCCATGTTCACTACTTTGAAGAAAACCTGCCAACCAGCGATGCGAAATTTGATCTGATACTTGTTTATGGTTCCATTGTAGATTATTTGCATGAGAACCAAGTAGCTGAAAGTTTACGAATGAGATTTCCACAAGCAAAACTTGGATTTGTTGGTCCATTTCCTTCGCAGTGCCCCGAGCTTTTTCCTAACGCAGACTTTATTCTTATCGGCGAACCCGAAGCTTTCTTCATGAATGACTTTACAGGACTCGATCAATTGAACGGAAAAGTAAAAGTTACTTCGCTGACGGATATGGAAGCACTGCCCAGTCCGGACTATGACGGTTTTCCTGTTTCAAAATATAATTACAGGCCTTTAATTAATAAAAGCCCTTTTCTTGTTTTGCAGGCAAGCAAAGGCTGTCCTTATAGTTGCCGCTTCTATTGTGTATATGGAGAAGCACAAGGCCCCAAAATAAGACAGCGATCAGCAAAAAAAGTAGTTGATGATATTGAGTTGCTGCAAAAGAAATATATGATTAAGGGGATTCAATTCAGGGATCCGCTCTTTGGAGTAAATAAGAATTTTATATCCGCATTCGTAGAAGAGCTCAGGCAAAGACAAGTGAAAATTGTTTGGGGAATGGAAACAAGGCTTGACTTGCTGACTGAAGAAAACCTTACAAGTATGTATGAAGTTGGATTAAGAAATATAAATGTGGGCATCGAAACCTTTGATGTAGACATTGCAAAAATTAACCGTCGTTTATTGGTTGAAGAAACTCACCAGGATAAGATCGTTGCGTTTTGTAAGAAGAAAGGTATCAATGTAAGTGCATTTTATGTGCTAGCGATGGAAGGAGATACGATGAAGACGATGGAAAACACGCTTCAACAAGCCATTCAACTCAATACGATCACCGCAAGATTTTCAATTTCCACACCCTACCCGGGTACTGGTTACTTTCATCAGCTTAAAATGGATAACAGGTTGCTGACCGAGAATTTTGAATCTTATGATCAGTTCACCTTGGTATATAAGCAGCAAAACCTTGATCCGGCGCAGGTCAATTCTTTTATGGACAGGGCCTATCGCAAATATTATTTCAGACCTTCTTATATTTTTATGTTTGCAAAATGGTGGTTAAGATCATTTTTAAGTAGGGTTTGATTCAATTACTTTTGAGTAGCTAAGTTTTTCGTTCCTGATCTTACGGGGCAAATGACAGATAAAAATTATCCATACATCCAATCCTTTATTGATTACCTGAAATTTGAAAAAAGGTATTCTGCTCATACGATCCGTTCTTATCATGATGATCTCTTCCAGTTTTTTGATTTTCTTGATAAACAATTCGGGAAACTTACTCTCACTGAAATTTCTTCAAGTTTTGTTCGCAGTTGGCTTGCTTCTTTGAAGGATGATGATGTAACCGCAAGAACGATCAATCGCAAAATATCGACACTAAAATCTTTCTTTAAATTTCAATTAAAACAAGGTAAGATCGAGAATACTCCAATGGGAAATATTATTTCTCCAAAAATAAGTAAGCGGCTACCCGTTTTTATAAAAGAGAAAGATCTGGTCGATCTAACCAATGCTCTTAATACTAATACTGAAGATTGGAATAGCCTGAATACAAAAATGCTGATCACAATTTTTTATTCAACCGGGATGCGGTTAAGTGAATTGATAAATCTTAAAGAACGTCAGGTTGATTTTTCAAGAAAGCAATTAAAGATACTAGGTAAGGGAAATAAAGAACGAATAATACCAGCAGGAGTGGATCTGCTTACCATAATAAAGGATTATATAAATGAGAAAAGAAAAATGTTTGAAAAGGCTGATGATGTTTTGCTGGTAAACTCGAAAGGCAAAAAATTATATCCGAAATATGCATATAATTTAGTGAGAGGTATTCTAACAGAGGAAGTAAAAACGCTTGATAAAAAAAGCCCACATGTGTTGCGACATACGTTTGCCACACATTTAATGAATAACGGCGCTAACCTTGATGCTGTAAAAGAACTACTTGGGCATGCCAGTCTTGCGAGCACCCAGGTTTATACACATAATACTATTGAAAAGCTCAAAAACGTGTATAAAAAAGCTCATCCCAAAGCCTGACTTTAATGGGATAACTATAATAAAACTTGTGCAAATTTTTTTTGGAAAAGGTTCATTTTAATTTTAACTTGTAGTGAACCAAAAAGCAAGCCTATGCTATAAAAAAAATCAAACAAAGTATTTAGTTCTTTATTTATTGTTTCACCTAAAAAATGCGATTCTATGAACGTGAAGATTCAAACTGTTCGATTCAATGCGGACGAAAAACTTGTGTTATACATTAATCAAAAGTTAGAAAAGCTAAAAATTTTTAATGACCGCATTGTAGAAGTTGATGTGTTTCTGAAACTCGATAATGTAATTCATACAATTAAAGACAAGATCGCAGAGATCAGAGTACACGTACCCAGACACTATTTTTTTGCAAAAACAACAACTAAATCATTCGAGGAGTCATTTGATGAAGCGTTTGACTCCTTGTTAAGTCAAATAAAAAAGAAAAAGAAAA
>Ga0193740_1000385_pt1 | contig 12263 bp, 12 predicted proteins | sample L2s1metaG_FD_145072 | JGI IMG/M metagenome (GOLD analysis project Ga0193740, IMG submission 145072) | Soil microbial communities from a riparian zone of the East river system, Colorado, United States - L2s1 | ecosystem: Environmental > Terrestrial > Soil > Riparian zone | place: USA: East River... | reverse complement strand
AAAGGGAGTGGCGCAGTATTTCAATTTGCACCGGAAGAAGGCGAAGAGTTTTTCGAAAAATATGGATGGAAACATATTGAATCAAGATCAAAATTGAAGACTGCTGCTAAACTGAACAGGCTTTATGATGAAATAAAACCTTTTGCAGATATGCCCGAGCCACCGGGCCCACACCGTCCCTTTCCCTGGGCAGGCGATTGCCTTTTGGAAAATGTAACCAGTAATTAGATAAATAGATAATTACAATTTTTCCCAACTAAATTCGCCTCACTAACATGCAATTAATGCAGGCATTTTATTCAGACTAATTGGACGTTGATGAATTTTTAAGTTTCTTCTTTCGGCGATCATCTTATTTTTTTCAAACAACAAAATGAATCTTGTTCCATGCCCTATCAGTGATTCTACCCTTACGCCTACCTTATTCGATTGAAGAATATCTTTTGTTGCTGCTAATCCAACTCCTACCCCGTTTTGCTTATTCGTAAAATAAGGATCAAATATCAATGGCAAATTCTCTTTGCTTATCCCAATACCATTGTCCTGGATGGATACAGCACACTTACCCCTTATTATTTTTGTTCCAAGTCTTAGTTCTCCGTTCTTTGAAGCCATTGCATCAATTGCATTGATGATGATATTTGTCAAAGCGATTTTTATTTTTGGTTTGTCCATTTTTACTTTTAGATCATAAGGAGCATAATTTTTCTTAACGATAACGTTTTTAAGAACCAGCCTGTCGCTTACCAGTTCGATGACTTCGTCAAGCAATTGATGAATAGATTGTTTTTCCGCTTGTATCTCATCCTTCTTTTGTCCTTTCAAAAGGTCATTTATCAGGTCATTGATCTTCGTCGAGCTGCGCTTAATAATATCCATGTACATTCTATCGTTGTCATCCAAAATTTTGGATTCAAACAGATGAATGGTCAGCAAGATATTGGTCAGAGGATTTCTTAATTCATGTGCGAGAACAGAAACCAATGGAATGGAAGGGTCATCCCAAACGGACTCTGTTGTCTTTTTTCTGGGGGAAATTGTAATAGAATTCATTTTTGAGGGGATTTATTGAGACATGAGCAAGGTAGGTGCAATTATTTCCTCAATTGTTACAGGCTTATGGGCAATTGTTACATGATTCACACATTTTCATTTTCCCTGCCACAAACTGGTTAATCAATTGTTATTGAAAAATAATTTTTGTGATACCCGGTTTTAAAATATATTTTTAAAAGCCTTTAAATTCGTCAACTACTTTAAACAAACATTATTTAAGATTAATATTTACTGCATGAGCCAACGACAGCAAGTTCTTTTGATAACAGTTGTATTCATCGTTTGCTCTTTACAAATGACTGCTCAAAAGAGTTTTCAGAATGACACTGCTTATTATGAAACGCTTGGTGACAAAACAACGGTCCGTCTTTATCTATCAAAAAAATATGTACACCTTAATTTTCCTTCGGACGGTAGCGCCGACGATCTTGAATACGAAGCAAACCCGAAATTGAATCTTGGAGTAGGTGTTACTATAAAAAATATTTCGATAAATCTTTTCAATGGTTTTGGTTTTTTAAACAAAAACTCTGATGAAAAAGGAAAAACAAAGGGTTTCAATTTCCAGGTGCATTTGTATCCGCGTAAAGGGGCCATTGACTTATTGTATCTATCCCCTAAAGGCTATCACTTGGAACCACAAGGAATGGCAGGTGCTCCTGCAGACAAGTATTATTATCGTGAAGATGTGAAAACAACTTTCTTTGGCATTTCTGCTTACCAGGTTCCTAACAAAAAAAGATTTTCTTATCGGGCTGCACTCTTACAAACGGAGTGGCAAAAGAAATCAGCCGGTTCAATTATATATGGCGGCGAAATTCATCATGGTACAGTTCAGGGAGATAGTGCATTAGTACCCGCTTTTTTTAACGGTATATACCCGCAACATGGAATTAATAAGATCAATGTCCTGAGTTTTGGACCGGGTGCAGGCTATGCTTATACGTTGGTCATTGGACAGCACTTTTTTATTACAGGTTCAATGATAATTAATTTAGATGTCAATTTTATAAGAGAAGAGGATGAATTAAGAAAAGAAAAAAATGTTTCTTTAAACCCATCGGATGTTTTTAAAGCTGCAATTGGCTATAATGGAAGAAAATGGAACATAAGTGCTAACTGGGCAGGTACCGCCTTATCGATGCAAGGATCTCTTACTCCAGAAAACTATGTATTCTCATCTGGTAATGTGCGATTTGTAGTCGCACACAAGTTTGACAGGCATAAAAATAAATAGTTATTGCAGTAGAAAATTATTTAGGCAACCTGACAAGACAAGTAAATAACTGTATCAATAAACATTATTCAGCTGCACCTCAAATACAAGTATGGAGTTTGCAGGAATAACAGTATTGCCAGTAACCGGATCTCTGAGAACCTGGCTTCCGTAACCAAGTGTTGGTGGGCAATACAATTTAATTTTGCCTCCCGCTTTTATCAACGGTATCCCTTTTGTCCATGCTTCGATCACTTGATCCAGTTCGAAATTTGTAGTGCGCTGGTCAAATACTGTTCCATCCGTTAATTGCCCTTTATATGTTACGCCTACAGAAGAGCAAGCAGTAGCTGATGCGCCAGAGCCAGCTGCCTCAATGATATAATACATACCACTGCAATGTTTGGTAGCGGTAATTGCAGCGGAAGATAAATATGCTTCCAGTTGAGTAACTTCAGATGCAGGAGCAGCGATCGCACAAGCATCATAATTGCATTCATCCATTTTTTTGGAACAAGATGAAAAAAAGATCACAGCGGATAAAAAGACAAAAAAACGCTTCATTAATTTTAAAATTTTGGCAAATATAGAGGAGACAAATCAAAATGTTCAGTTAACAAATACCTGCTGGCTTTATTTGTCATAATTTATGCTTCATTCAATTTTTTAAGTGTAAAAGGGTCGAAAACAGCACTATTTACATCCCTGTCGAAAACAAAAAGAAATGAAGACCTTCCCATGTTTTAAGAGTAACATTATTCTTACCCATCATTTCTGTAAAACCAGTTACACCTTTTGCTTTTAAATCCTGAACTCTTTTTTCTGTATTCAATCCAAAATAAGTAATAGCAGGATAACTGAAATTTTTTGTTTGATGTAACCCGATCAGCATTAGCCCGTCAGAAAGAATCGCCCAGGGATAAGGTTGAGTCATTTGTGTTTTTACTTCAAAGCCAAGTTTTTTCCAATACCCTATAGAGATATTAAGATCCGTAACGGGATGACAGAATTCACCAAATGCCCCACAATCCTTATTAGGATATTTATCTTCTGATTGAAGGGCTATTGGATTCATATTAAGCATTGTTATTCCCGTTGGCTGCTTAAACAACCCGACATTGGAAGCAAGCATGATGTTTAATCCATCAGGTGATTTAAAAAAATATCTTTTTATCAGGTCTTCTTCTTTTGGTTTTTGTATGAACACGATCCCATTCTTTTCCAATTGGGCCACCGTGCTTTCTATATTCTTTGTATAATAAGTAAGTCCTGTATACTTCACGGAATCTTTTCTCATCATGATCAGCAGGCTACCATCACTTACCTGTGCCCACGGAGCAGGCATAACATTAGAGGAAATTTTGGGGAAGCCGATCTTTTCATACAAAGCAACTGAAGAATCAAGATCTGATGAGGTAACATAGACACAAGCTACTTCACCGAGTTTTGTTTGTGAAAAAGAAACGATCGAAAAGCTTGAAATGATAATTACTAATAAAAATTTATGCCTCATAAAATGATTTTGATGATCGCAAGTTAGCTCTCAAATAACATCTTTTAAATATCAATTAAAATAAAAACTACTTCTTCCCTATCATCCTGATCACTTTTTCCAAAGCTGCATTGAACTCAGCCGGTTTTTCTATCATTGGATAATGACCTGTTCCATTTACATACACAACTTCTGCGGAAGCTTTGCAATATTTCTTTAATGAATCGATTTGCGTTATATTAAAATCGCTGTTCACCAAATAAAGTTTATGGGTTAATTGCTGCATCATGTCTTGTTCTTTTTGAGCAACATCAGCAAGCGAACGAATTACTTTAACGGCAATAACTGAATCATTTGCTTTAATGCCCTTCATTACACGGTTCACACTTGCCGTATCTGCTGTTGGTGGAAATAGATACTGCTTTGTAAACATTTCAACTGTCCCTGAAAAACTGCTATCCATCATTGCAAAAAAATCTTCGTTTTGCTTTGCTTGCACTTCCGTAAGTTTTACACCCGGGCTTTGAAGATTATCAATTCCAACAATTCCAATTATAGATTCAGGATATTTAGTATCGACAAGCAAAAGAATATCCCCGGACATTGAATGTCCTATGAGGATTACATTCTTTAATTTTTCTGCTTTGATAAATTCATTGATGTCATCAGCGTATTGCTCAAAATTCCAATCTGTTCTATTTTTACCTGATTGGCCAAATCCCGGCAAATCAAGTGTCACTACCTTATACCTATCGCAGAAATATGCTGATTGATCATTCCAATATTCCTTATTGATACACCATCCATGAATAAAGAGTAAGGTCGTGTCTCCACTGCCGCATTGGTTATATGCAATAGAAACATCATTCACTTTAACATTGGCATTTTCTTTCTTAACAGCCGGTGTGTTACAAGAGAACAAAACAATTGCAGGAAATAAGGCTAAATATATTTTCATAAAAAGAGGTTATGAAAAACAAATGTGGCAAATAAATTGTTGCATGTAAAAAATATTTTATGAACTTTATACTCTTTCCTCAAAACAAAACCAATGATATGAAACTTCAAACTTGTATCTCTGTTAGCAGTCTTATGTCCATTCTTTTCTTAAGTTCATGCAGTAGCAACGAAAAAGAATCTGATAAAACAGAAACGACAACAACAGTAACAAAAACACCCGAATTAAAAGAAGAAACAGTTAATTATAATATTGACACGCTCAATATGAAAAGTTATGTTGTTTATGATGAAAACATTGAAGGTAAAAGGCCCGCCGTTTTAGTAGTGCATGAATGGTGGGGTCTTAATGATTATACAAAACGTCGTGCTAGAATGCTAGCTGAAATGGGTTATGTAGCAATGGCAGTTGATATGTATGGTAATGGTCGCATGGGAAATGATCCCGGTGAGGCACAAGCCCTGGCGATGCCTTTCTATGTGCATCCTGAAATGGCTAGAAAACATTTTGATGCAGCATTGGAGGAGATCAAAAAAAACCCAAATGTTGATCAGAGTAAAATTGCAGGCATCGGTTATTGTTTTGGGGGTGGTATGCTTCTTAATCTTGCAAGAATGGGTGAACCCTTAAATGGAGTTGTAAGTTTTCATGGAAGCCTTCTTGGTACACCGGCCGATAAATATCTGACAAAATCAGAAATATTGGTTTGTCATGGCGAAGCTGATTCATTTGTTCCGAAAGAAGACGTTGATAAATTTAAAAAACAAATGGATTCCATTGGTAAATCTTATACATTCAAATCGTATCCGGGAGCCACACATGCTTTTACAAATCCCGATGCTACTGAAACAGGAAAGAAATTTAAAATGCCTATCGAATACAATGCCGCTGCTGATAGTGCATCATGGAATGATATGAAAAAATTCTTTGGAAGAATATTTAAATAAAGAGATTTTCAATCAATACGAAGAGGTTGGCTAAAAGTCAACCTCTTTTTATTTTAAAACTAAAAATCAATTATCATCATAAGATTATTCCTTAACTTTCTCATCACCGAAAAACTAAACCACATGAGAAAGTCATTGATTTGCATTCTTTTGATCTCCACAATCGCAACTGCCCAACAGCAGGAAAAATTCAATGGGCTCAATATGAACCTTGGAAATCTTTTCAGGTTGAGTGATGCAAAGACAAGATCGATAAGTCCTGAGAACCTAACTGGTGAACCCGGTAAAGGCGGTATGGCTACTTTGGAAAATGGCAGTGCTAAAAATGCAGCACGAGACCTTGGTCAAGGATGGAAAGTAAATCCCTTTATTGTTATTAAGCCCGGTGAAACTTTTACAATGGCCGAGATCACGGGTCCTGGCGCTATTCAACATATTTGGATGACACCAACCGGTAATTGGCGTTTTTCTATTCTCCGTTTTTACTGGGATGATGAAAAAGAACCATCAGTAGAAGTTCCGGTCGGCGATTTCTTTGGCGCAGGTTGGGGCGGTTATTCTCATCTCAATTCTTTAGCTGTTACAATAAATCCCGGCAGTGCATTTAATTGCTATTGGGTAATGCCTTTCAGAAAAAAATGTAAGATCACAATGACAAATATCAATGTAGAGAACATGACTTTGTATTACCAGGTTGATTATACATTGACAACTGTGCCTGATGATGCTGCCTATTTTCATGCACAATACAGGAGAAGCAACCAGGTAAAGGATGGCATCTGCACTATCATCGATAATATTGAAGGTAAAGGACAATATGTTGGAACTTATCTTGCATGGGGTGTACATAATAACGGCTGGTGGGGCGAAGGTGAAATAAAATTTTTTATAGATGATGATACAAACTTCCCAACGATCAATGGAACAGGCACTGAAGATTATTTTTGTGGCTCTTATGATTTTGATACAAGAAAGAAAAACGCGGCCGGTGTAGATGTTGTTGATTACACAGAGTTTTCAACGGCCTACGCTGGATTACACCAGGTAGTCGATGGCGATGGCCATTACAACGTAATGCAACGGTTCGGTATGTACAGATGGCATATAATGGATCCTATTCGTTTTGAAAAAAAATTAAAAGTTACTATACAGGATCTTGGATGGAGAAGCGGGGGCCGGTATCTTGTTCAGCAATCCGATATTAGTTCCGTTGTATTTTGGTATCAATCAGAACCACATCATAGTTTTCCAAAACTGCCGGCAAAAAATGAATTAGAAGTAAATTGATAGATAATGCTGTTTTTGTTTAGCCTTGAATCAAACAGCCTGGAGTACACATTCCTTGTATATGCCTGATTCAAAATGACCGGTTTGCGATTTTAACTGATCCATGAATTCTGTACTGTGATCATTCTCAACAAAAAATTCAAGGATATAATCATAGTTACTGCTTTCAAAATAGGCCTTGTAAATATTTAAAAACCGATACTGCAAAAGTTCACGATAGGAATTAATTTCGGCCTCACCACCATTTAGAAAAATAAACACCTTGTTTTCATTTGTTTTTGAATTACGATTGCTTTGGATCTGTAAGGGAGTATATCCGCCTAATTGACGCACCCGCATTTCAATTTCAGGAAAATGCGCCGATCTTCTTTCTTTTTTGAAAACAAACTTAAACTCATCTTTATAACAAGAATGTTGTGATAAATATTTTGCTTTCTTTTTATTACCGATCTCCTGCTGCAACCTTATTTTCTGAATATTCTTCATTTCTTTAGAATACTGATCCCATTGAGAAATAAATTCATTATTATCACTCATTGTCTCAAAAAAAACAAATTGAACTATGATTTCCTTTTCCATTGTAAATAATATCTCCTTTTGTCCATGTAATGTAACCTTAATTACTGACGTGGGAATGATAATGTTTGAAAGTATAAGAAAGCATTAATTCAATTAAAATATGTTACCACTTCAATACCTTCATCTGGTAGTCTTTAAATGTCATGCCTATTTATATTATTTATCACCGGTTAGTTAAGATTCACAGGAAAATCATATCTTAAATCCATATTTAAAATTACTGACATGAACAATTCACGAAGAACATTTATAAAAAAATCAACACTTGCCTTAGCAGGCAGTTCCCTTTTATCACGCCTTTCTTTTGCCAATACAGATATGAAAGACGACGAGCTGGTGGGCATTCAGCTTTATTCTATACGAGATGACATGGGAAAAGATCCTTTAGGCACATTGAAACAATTGGCAGCGATGGGATATAAGCATGTAGAACATGCTAACTACAGGGATAGAAAATTTTATGGTTATACCCCTGTTGAATTCAAAAAAATTCTAACTGATCTTGGAATGAAAATGCCCAGTGGGCATACAGTATTGGGTTCGCAGCATTGGGACGCTACGAAAAAAGAATTTACTGATATGTGGAAATATACGGTGGAAGATGCAGCAACATTGGGGCAGCAGTATGTCATCAGTCCATCCCTTAACGAGGCATATAGAAAAGATAAAGATGGTCTTCTTCGCTTTATGGAAGTGTTTAATAAAAGCGGTGAGCTTTGTAGTAAATCCGGGATGAAATTCGGATATCATAATCATGATTTTGAATTCAGCGAAAATCTTGGAGGCGAAATGCTTTATGACATAATGATGAAAAACACAGACGAAAAGTTAGTAATTCAACAATTGGATATTGGCAACTTATATAATGGTGGCGCTAATGCCGCTGAGATCGTAAAAAAATATCCCGGTCGTTTTTCATCGCTTCATGTTAAAGATGAAATAAAAGCAACCGAAGGCAATGAAAAATATGAAAGTACCATTCTTGGCGCAGGCATCGTAAATGTGAAAGAAGTAATTGACATGGTAAGAAAAAGTTCAAAGAATGTTCATTACATCATCGAACAGGAATCATACCAGGGCAAAACGCCGCTTGATTGCGCTAAAGAGAATTTGGCTATTATGAAAAAATGGGGCTATTGAACTTAACAATTTATTTCTAAAAACGCTAAGCTTTAATAAAGTTTAGCGTTTTTTATTTTATGCATCAATAGAATCGTAAACTGTCACCTTCGTCCAGAATGAATAACATTCTTCGATAAATTTTAAATGTATAGGATCTGTTTGATAACTGTCCTGGTCAGCGGCATTATCAAAAAATAATAACCAGCTTACATCATAAGAACTATCGATCACTTCGCGGTGGGTAGCAGCAGGCTGACCTATATAAAAATTCTTGATCTTGCTAACCTTTGAAAGTTTTTTCAGTCCTTCAATTAATTTGGCTTTATCTTCTTTATTACCGGAATTTTTTAGCCAGAAATAAACATGGTGTATAAACATTCCTTTTTTTTGAGCGAAGATAGCGTTTGACTTCAATAGAGATGCAAAGGGAACGACCAATGCCATAGCGCCAAGAAAACCGCGGCGGGAAGATATTTTCATAACAGTTAATTTTATCCGAACTTAAACGTTCTTTAGAATATAAAAAAACCGAAGCAAAGATGAAAAAGAATACTACTCTCGCCATTGCTGCTACCCTGCTTATATTACTCGGTATTTGTATGATCTATCTTGGAACAAAAGGGAAAATTTTGCCTCCAACCATTACCGGCATCGGTTTTATGATCATTGCAATAGCCTTTTTGGGATTGAGAAATAAGTAAACGGTTGTTCATAAGCCTGCTTTATCCCACCTGTTTAAAATAATATTCACCTTTTGTACAATTTTCACATTTTAGGCGAATTTTTTGTCTTAATTTTTGATGGTGAAAATACTTCTGGCATTTAGTTTTTTGTTTACTACGCTCATTTTTCAATGCGCCGGTCAGGATATAAGCGGCTATTGGAAGGGTACACTTATGATGAGAGGATGTTTTCCCGAAAACAATATTGAACTCCAGATAAACGCAAAAGGTGCTGTGCTTGCTGGTGACTCATACCATTACCAGGATATTGATAATTATGTAAAGAAAAGTTTCAGAGGTTCATTTGACCGTGCATCAAAAAAGCTTTCTCTGCAGGAAGGCACTGTAACTACTTATCATATTCCTCAACGCTGTGTTATCTGTGTAAAAAATTTCGAACTCACATATTACCGCGAAGGAAACAAGGAAACGCTGAAGGGTTATTGGTCTGGTAACGTCTTGAACTCAACACTGAGTTGTGATGGCGGTTCTATTGTTTTAACACGGATAAGGGAGTCTGCATTTAAAGAAATTCCTGAAATAAAAGTTGATACCGGCAACATTCGTCTCGACTTTTACGACAATGCTCAAATTGATGGTGATTCAATAACTGTGCTTGTAGATAAACAAGTCGTATTGACTCATCAAAGATTAGGTGCGAAACCCCTTACAACTTATGTAAGGATCGATAAGAACAATAATTTTCATGAAGTAGAAATGGTTGCAGAAAATCTCGGCAGCATCCCTCCTAATACAGCCGTTCTTATTATTACTGCAGGTAAGAACCGTCACGCATTAACATTAAGTTCTTCTGAAGTTAAAAGTGCAAGAGTGAGGATCGTTTATGATGAAGAAATAACAAAAGTTGGTCAAACTGTTGCCGCTTTATTAAAGAAAGAACCTGATGAATAACATTTAGAGTTAATCACATTCTATTCACACCCCTTCATTTGCAGTTATCTTATCGTTCAAAGCCGCCATGTATTAAGTAGTTTTACAGCGATCAAAAAAATACTAACCCATGCGCAATATCCATTTTAACCACCGTCTTTTCCTATCTGCCTGTTTATGTGTTTCTATGAATTTTTTATTGGCTCAGAATAGTCTTAAGCTTAAATATAATAACTCTACCGTTTACTCTGGCATTGAGGTAGGCTCTAAAGGTGTGAAGATGAGCATGGTGGAACTTGGTAAAAATGCTCAATCAAACGGCAGCTTTAATATTTTAAAAGATACTTCTGTCAATACTGATTTTATTTCATTTAATGAGTCAACATTCTCTGCTACCCTGAATGCTCTATGTGGTCTGTATGCAACTGCACAGAAAGATTATAAAATTCCAGACAAAAGAATTTTTACAGCGATCAGCAGTGGCGTAAAAATGCAGGCTGAAAAAGATGAAAAAACAGAATTGGTAAAAAAATTGATCGATTCATTCAGGATAAGGATCAATGACCAGTCGAGAGTAGTAGCTGTAATAGATGTAAAACAAGAAGCGCTGCTTTCACATCTTGGCATTGTTCCTGAATCAAGAAGATATTCAACTTTCCTTATTGATATTGGAAGCGGCAACACCAAAGGCGGTTACTTTCCTTATGGCAACACAAAAGATTTTTATTTGTTTCAATTGAATTGGGGGACAAAGAGTACATCCAATGCTGCTGAAAAAAGACTGGAAGAAGATAAAAGCATGGGCAATTATCAAAAACAACTTACCCGTACTTTGTCACAAGCTGAAAATTCTGATATTATTTATGCTGTGAATGCCAGTGGTGCATACCCATTGAGTGATTATATCGCATTCAGTGGAGGCGCTGCATGGGCGGCTGCCAATTTAATGCATCCTGAAATGGTCGATAACGCAGTTGTTTCAGTTTCTTTTGATGAAGTAATAAAGTTTTATGAAAAACTCTACACTAGTTTCTCAACCTATTCACCAGAAAATCTTGCAAAAGTTTCCGATGATAACACTGAAAAAGCAGCGATCATGAAAGCAGCAAAAACTGTACATGGAGTATTTGATCAAAAATCTTTGATGGCGGGAGTTGGTTTGCTGTTAAAAATAATGAGACAGTTTTCTTCTATTTACGAAACAAAACAATTTTATCTTGTAAAGAATGGACAGGTAGGCTGGATATCAGCGTATGTTGATCAAAACCAGCAGGGAATGACAACTACTAAATAATTTTCTTCATAAACAAACTAAAAATCCACTCCTTACAGCAGCGGATTTTTAGTTTGAAAGATCACGACCCTATCACATACTCGACCCCTGCTTCAGAATGAATTTTTGCAGTATCAAAGATTGGAATAGTGCAGTCTCCTGGTTTAATTAAAATTGGTATCTCCGTACAGCCTCCAATAATTCCTTCTGCACCCCGCTCTTTAAGTTTTGAAATTATATTTAGATAATTTGCCTTTGCTTCAGCGGTAAAAATATTTTTACTGAATTCATTATAGATAGTATAGTTAATGTATTCAACATCTTCCTGATCCGGAATTATAGTTTCAATTCCATGCTTAGCGAGATGATCAGTATAAAATGCAAGTTGCATAGTATAACGGGTGCCTAACAATCCAACTTTTTTCAATCCATTTTTCAGAATAACTTTTGCTACAGCTTCAGCAATATGAATAACAGGGATCTTTATTGCAGCTTGCACTTCATCCGCGATCTTATGCATTGTATTAGCGCCAATAAGCAGGCAAGAGGCGCCAACCTGTTCAATTGTTTGTGCTACTTTACAAATAATGCCGGAAATTTTCTTCCAGTCTCCAGCCTCCGTGAGCACCTTAATTTCGCCAAAGTTTACCGAATACATAATGATCTCGATCGTTATGTATTCGGTAAACTTTGGCGAAATTAAGGTGCTCACGGAGGCTG